>JAABUK010008555.1_pt1 | contig 14300 bp, 18 predicted proteins | sample 5559141 | NCBI WGS metagenome assembly JAABUK01 (sample SAMN10711869, study PRJNA513367) | rock metagenome | isolation source: Antarctica rocks | place: Antarctica: Victoria Land, Pudding Butte nord | collected 2016-01-03
GGACGTCTGCCAACCTGTGCATAAATTTATGCACAGCCTGGTTTCCAAGACATTTTGAGTGCTTGCACTGTCTGTGAGCATAAATTTTGCTGCCATATGGCACAAATTCTTTTCTGGAACAGCATTTTCTTTGCTTCATGTGAGTTCAGGATGTTGTCAATGCCAAGCCCCAGGATTGTACACCAAGTGGTGCAGGCAAATTTGTGCTATGATGGCTATGCCATCGCATGTAATGCAGTATTGCTATGTAATGCAGCTACACATGCATTATAAAGATTTCAAATTGTTGCTGTTCACTGGCCTGCTCCTCGAGCTAGTGGCATTGCGGCGGCATGCTCAGTATGCTGCTGCTGCTGCTGATCACAAGGGCTTTGTGTCAAATGCATGCTTTGTCTCTCTTGCCTGACTGTTGTGGCCATTTCTCTGTTGGTGCACTAAACAGAAATTACTAAATTTGACTTTGCAAAAGTCAGTCTTGATCACTGCCAGGTAAGGCTAGCGACGTACGCAGGTCTAAGCAGCTGCAGCTATTTCTCCTGATTGCATGCCACTGCGTTGCCAAGTTCGCTGACATGTCGAAGAAGCGGTTCAGACCGCTGGGAGACATTATCCGTATGGGCCTTATAGACGATGGCGCACTGCTGCGATATGTGGTGGGCCTTTTGTTCTCAGCAGATTACACAGGCGGTTGCAGAGCCGATGTGTTGCAAAGGTGCATGCATATTGCAAGACGGTTCGTCATCTTCTCGCAGTACAAAGATCAGCTGATGGCAGTGGGTCGAGCTCGGCAGACCGGCATTGAGGTACCAGGACTTGGCATACTGAGCGCCGGAAAATTCGAAGAACATGCGGGCAGCAAGCTCCACCGTCCAAACCAGCATACTCTTGCACCGTCTGGCAAGAGTTTGCAGGTGAAATGCTTGCAAACTTGACACCTGCATTCATCGCCCTTACTTGTGTGCTATAAAAGACTATCTGAGCTGATGCTTCAAGCACAAGCAGCAGGCATCTACTGCGAACAATACCCCTGACCTGCTTCTGAATGCAGTGCTTTCAGTGCCTGACATGCTTCTAAATGTAGGACATCATGGCAGATTCGTTTGAGGATGGAGCAGGTACCTCCTTGCATCATTTACCAGGAAAGCCAGTGCCGACTGTGCCTCTGATGGATGATCCTAATGATGACTTCTGTAGAGTCTGTGGATATGGGGTGGGTTGTCCATTCATATCCCAACTTCCTGAATGCATGCTTCACATGCCCTGGAGCTGAAGGCAGCTTTGTGCTGTGTGATGTTGGTCACCCAATGGATCACAATCCGAAACATTATTTTCTGAGCTGGATCCCATGTCACCTCTGGTGCATGCTGGCATCAACAACACAGCCACACTGTGCCAATGACAGCCACACAGTGCATTTCAACATGCACTTGGCCTTTGATCATCCATCAATCAACCAATCTGTTGTGAAAAGTGAGTGAAAAGCCGATGCATTGGCCTTCAAGCATCAGACTTCTCATCCAAGTATGGAGTATCAAAGTCAGCAAGCCGTTGTGGGCAAAATGCAGGGAGACATGCTGTGCTGTGAGACATGCCCGGCAACATTTCATATGGAGTGTGTGGGTCTGACTGCCTTGCCTGATGGGGACTGGTGGTGCCCGCAATGCGTGTGTGCTGTCTGTGGCCAGGCACACTTTGAGTCACGTCCTCTGCCTGCAACTGCCAAGCAGGTACGCAGCTCTGCACTGACTTCACTGCACACAACAACACAACAGCGTGAAGGTGTCAAGACTGTCATGCAGACGCCTGTGCAATTGATCACAGTCATTAATCTTGCTGAGTGTCCATGCAGCTTTTTTCCCCCAGAACTTTTCAGGAAGGACACATGTCTAACATGCCTTCTGTAAACAAGCATGCCCATGCGCCAACTGCACGTCCTGCAATGACATCAAGCACTTTGCTGTCTTTAACGCCCATGTGTATACACATAGGTAATCTGGATTGATGCAGAAGACACAGTGGCAAGCAGCACAGCCTCAGCTTCCAGTGCCAGACCCATGCTCCACCCCCCCAAGCCCTCAGCCCCTGCCACCCTCCACCCCAACAAGGACGCAACCCCAGCTCCTACTACTGGCACCATCAATGTCAACAAGACAGTGCACCCCAATGCTGCAGGAACTAGTGCACATGCAACTGCAACGGCGAGTCAGCCTACTGACAATCTACCTAGCGATGTCACAATGCGTGATGCTGCTGCAGCCGCTAGCAGTGAGCAGCCTGGCAGCATCCCTAGCAGCAACCCTCAGTCAAGCCTTGTGGGAGCAGACCACGCCGCTGGCCCCTTCGCCGCAACCACAGTGGGCAACAGTGCCCAGGTAGTTGGCAGGAACAATGGGCCACAAGGCAAAGCCCTGGGAGTGATAGGAGGGGCTAGTGGGAAGCTGTCAGAGGCACCTGGGTTGCTGTCAGGGGTATCTGCGTCAGAAGCACCATTGCAGAGGGATGTAGACAGCAGCACACATGCTGCCAGTACCGCAATGGGGTTACCTGTAAGTGCCAGCTGGCAAGGCAAGGCAAGGCTGGACCAAGCTGCTGGGAGTGGCTCACAAGAAGGGAAGAAGAATAACGGGGAGTTGGCGGCACAGACAGGGCCGATGTCACTGGGAGGGTCTCTGGGGAGCGTGGGTCAAGGGAAGAAGAGGAAGGTGCCTGAGGCCACAGGTGGGATCTTGGCATTGCACTGGATGCTTTCCATATCCATGCATGCAAGACTGCTGGCTGCATTCTCTTCCGGTTCTTTGCCGTGTCATCATTCTGGAAGCTTATTTGCCGCGTCAAGATTTCTGGCTGCACACTCTTTCTCTGTTTCTTGGCTGGGTCATCAGCGCAGAAGCCATTCTGCCATGTCCACACATCCAAGCCTGTCGGCTGCTTGCTCTCCCTCTATTTGTCTGCCGTGCCATCACTCCAGATGCCAGTTTTCATACAAACTGTGGGAACATGCACTGCCAGCCTGGTGCTGACATGCTTCAACAAGCGAAAGGGGACAGATTAGCATTGCAGTGAATCTCTTTGCCTGTGGACTTTGCAGGGCTTCCAGATGCTGTCCCAGGCCCACTTGGGAAGAAGACCAAGAGCAACGCCTCTGACCTGAGTCCAGCAGTGGGTGGTCCTAGGTCTGCAGCAGATGATGCCAGCAACATGCATGGTATGCCTTCATGCACTGCAACAACACTAAGAAAAGAAAAGACTACACCTTTTGGCGTCAATGATACCGGGCTGCCCAGGTCACAACAACACTAACATCTTATTGGCCAGTTGTCTTGGCTACTGCTTCTTATACCAAATGAGCTCAAGTCCTTGTGAATTGTGACACGTGACTGGCTCCTGCATAGCAGTGTCTGATGTGTTCAGTGCACAAACCAACATTGCACAGCTGCATTCAGGATATGGAATTGCACACTGTCCAGCTTGTAGCCTATCTCTTACAGCATGGTTGCCACAGTAGACAAGATAGCACAAGGCCGAGACATTGCCCTTCGATCTCATTTTCTGGTACATGTGGTCATATTGTGGGCATATTGAAATTGATGTGTACATAACTTCAGTCACATCTGCTGAAATCGGAGCAATGCAGAGAAGATCAACATGGCCCTCATGTCATGATTGAATGCGCTGCAAGGATTGATAGCATGCAGCACCTGACAATGGGTATGAGTCAGCACCTGATGATTGGTGTAGTCAGTTCAGTACGCGTCTAGTGAGTTCAGACAGTTCAATACATGAGTCTAGTCGCCTGTGATCTGCTCATGCCCTTGTCCAGATCATGGGGACAAAGATGGCTTTGCCATGAATGCAAAGCCATTCCAAACGATCTGTCATCACTGCTTGAGCATATACTTAGTCATGACTGCAAAGAGTTTACGGAGGGTATGTCATGACTGCAAAGTGCTTACACAGGGTTGCAGCAAGTGCAGCCAGTTTACGAAAGGCTTTCAATGACTGCAGAGAGGTTACAAAGGGTTTTTGATAACTGCAGAGCGGTTACACAGGGTTGCAGCAAGTGCAGCCAGTTCAGAAAAGGCTTTTGATGACTGCAGAGAGGTTACAAAGGGTTTGTTGTGACTGCAGAGCGGTTACAGAGGGTTGCAGCAAGTGCTGCCAGTTTCAGAAAAAAGTTTTTAATGACTGCAGAGAGGTTACAAAGGGTTTGTGATGATTGCAGAGCGGTTACAGAGGGTTGCAGCAAGTGCTGCCAGCCCACAAGCAGTGCAAGAAGCCCTGACCACTGCTTTCCCGCCCTCCCAGGGTAGCGCAAAAAGAGCTGAGAAACTGAAGCAGTTCTTCAGTGATGTCATGCCAGCTGGCTCAGGATTCAAGGTGAGAGACCCTAGCGCATGGCATGTCAGCAGAAATGTAAAGTTGAAGGCCTGCCTTCCAAAGTGTGCAGCGGCTTCTGTGATATCTGACTCTGTTGCCTGCAGGAGCCTTCAACAGCATGAAGGTCTCTCAAGCAAATTCATGCCCATCAGAAGATGCACATCTCAGCACAGCAGGAGCAGCCAGCTTGAAACGCTGTCCAAAGTCTCTGCTGCATGCACAGAACAAAACAAATTAACAGAACGAGTTTTGCTTCTTTCCTGGCCTGTCATGAATCATCTGTGTCCTGCAGGATAGGGCAGCTGCCCTTGCAGCACTGGCCTCTCATCTTTGGCAGGCCAGAAACAATGCCACTCCATCTGGAATTCAGCCAAATGCCCCTGACAGGGCTGTCCCCAGCAGCCCCAAGCCTGCTATCCAGAGCAACACCTATTCAGGGAGCCCTAAAGAGCAACTGCAAAGCATTGCAACCACAGCTGCTGGCATAACTGCTGATATAGATGCTGCAGCAATTGCTGCAGACAAGCTGAGTCAGCAGCAAGCAAGCAGGGATGACTATCCAGGTGGTGCAGAGAACCCAGGCAACATGTCCACAGGATTGGTGGACGATCTAGGTGCATTGCCGTCAACAGTGGCAGACAGCAGCAAGCAGCAGGCTTTTGAGCCAATACACAACCTGTCTGAAAGGGAACACAGGTTGGCAGCTAGGTTGGGCAAGCTCCAACAAAGGGCAGCCAGCAGCAGCTTTGAAGGCAAAGCAGGCTCCTTCCAAGGCAAGCCTAGTGGGCAGATTGACACAGCAGAAGGGCCGGTCATCCCTCAGTCTGATGGGCCAGCTGATGATGATGACATGCCTGATGTTGTTGCAACTGTTGGCGATGGATGCATACATGCTGATGTCAGTAGCTCAGCATCTGCCCTGCATCAAAATATGGCCACAGATGCTGCTACATTCAGACCAACAGCTGCCACTGCTGAAGAAACAACATGCTCTGCAGCTTTCAAGGCTGCCACTGCTGCTGCCCTGCCTGCCACCGCCAGCACCACAGCTGTGGCTCCTGCACAGCCTTCCGCATCAGCCTTGGGGTCCATGCCTCCAGGGCTTTTCAGCCAACCAGCCTTTCTGCCCTCCCAGCCTCCTCCTGCCCTGCCAGCTTCTGCTATAGGGGCAAAGGGCTCCACGCATCAGCCTTCAGCCCTGGAGCAGATGGCAGCCCGCTACCTCTACTCCTCTTCCGCTAGACCTCAGCAGTCACAACCCACTCATCTGGCTGATGCCTCTCTCCAAGCAGCCGCCACCTCTGCCCTAGACCCACTCCAACAGCCTGCTTCAGGTTTAGGTTCCAGCCAACCGCAGGAGGTCGCACAGTTGCCGGTGTCTATCAGCATGCCAGCCCAAAGCTCAGGCCTTGATGATGTGGTAGCGTCCTGTGGACAGTCTGCAGATGACCCAGCACCGCAACAGAGATCCACAGCTGTGCATGCTGCTGCTTTGGTCAAGGAGGTTCTGCCTGAGAGTCAGGTGGTCTGCCCCTGCAGTGGGAGAAAACACCATTTCAGCTGCTTATCAACACAGCAGCAGCTTCAGGTAACGGGACGATTCCATAATCGTCCTTAATCTTGCACTTCTGAAGATAACCCTCTTGTTTCTCAGTTCTCTGGTATTGATACATTTCTTATGTGGCTTTGATCAGATGCCCACGGTAAGATCAGCTTGCATGTGGCATCTTGGATATCGTGTGTACATGGCATTTGGACATCGTGCGTACTTTGCAATTGGACATCATGTGTACTTTGCATTTGGATGTCATGTGTGCATTGTACATGTCTGGGGACAGACAGTCGTTGCTTGATGGCAGGCAGGCGCAACAAACAAGCTTTGCCTTTTTAGTCAATAGGTGCTGATGTAGGTAGTGTCTCATGAAGAGGTATGGTTCAGCAGTCCCCAGCACAGGCGGTTGAGCACTGAGCTGGCAGGCGTGTGCTGCAGAGGGCCCTTGCCATGTGGCCAAGTTGATGAGTCAACGCCTGTCACATGGCAGCTCATCAGAGGCGCAGCGGTTGCAGATCCACAGGTAAGGCAGTGCAAATAATGCTAATGTCTTGTGTGCAGCTGGGGTATCAAACACACAGGTACCTACATGTCTTGTATGGCAGAAGAACACCTGGCTCATTCTTGTGTTCTGCAAATTGACAAGCTACAGAGGTTCAACGAACGCAGGCCAACATGAGCAGTGCGCGTTATGGTCAGGTTTGACAGGAGTTACAGTCCCCAACAGTGAATGAGAAACGAAGTTGAAGCAATGCTGTTGCTTAAGCTTTGCTACCATGGCACAACCCTTGCACCTATTTTTGGCAGTACGTTGAAGTGTTCAGCAAGCAGTGCCTATCAACGTCAAGCAAATGACTTTCGTTGGTGCCAGTCTGCCTCGCACACACACGCCACCCTTGCTCTTGCTCTTGCAACACCATACTTGATTGATTCGCAATCTGTCTCTCAACCTACATACTTGTCATTGTGGAACTGCAACACAACCCTTGGCTGATGCGCAGAGCTGCAGGGGCTATGCACCAAGGTACTCAGCCAGTCAGAAAGGTCACCTGAGGCAGGTGCTGTTTGCTGCGCGCCACATCCTGCTGGACTGCTTTGGCCGGCTTGATGACAGCAGAACTGGAGAAGATGCCATCTCATGGATGCTGCAGGCAAGAGCCTACTTGTTCTTTTCCCCCTATCTCCACACTGTGAATCAAAACCAACTGTACACTTGGGTTTTGCTTGTTGTCAAAACTAGTAAGGCTTGTGAGCAGCTGGTTGAGTCTAAACTGTTTGTTTGCCATGGCATGCTACTTGCATACAAAATGAGCGTCAGGTAAAGAGTTGCTGATGAGCCTTTGTTGTATGTGCTTCTGAGCTGACTTCGCACATCCTGTGTGATCAATTGAGGAGCCTGAGCTCCAGAGTTCCGACAGCATCCTGCTTGTCTTGCCAATGAACATCACAGTACAGTGTGGCTGACAGAAAACATCCATGTCTCTGATGAAATGGTGTGTCACATGTCATAGTCTCAGATACACTCAGCTGCATATCGCTTGCACATCTTGGGCAGCTACAGTACCAATATGAAATGCATTGCTCGACATTGTGAGCCAACTGCATTCAAACAGGCACAAGCTGCCAGGTAGCTGGGGGGAAATCCTGATATCCATGGTTGCACTAATAACTTTTATTCTTGGCTGTAGGGCAGATGCATTGGTAAGCGCCTGCTAGACTTGTCAGGCTTTCATGTGGCAGTGCTCTGGGTAGCAGGTGTCATGGCTTCTGTAGGTGGGTCACACCTTCTGGCATGAAGCCATGATGTGGTATTGTTGGGCGTATTGTGGAGTTTCTTGACTTGAGCCCGCCCAATGTCAGTGTGCACGCAGATGTCATAACAAGCTGGCCAACAGATAAACAGGACTCTGGATGGCATTTACAATGTCATATATGCATTGGCCATATTGCTTCCACATGCTTGACCTGATGTCCATGTCTGGTGCGTGAACAATGAAACAGGCCTGGCTCGCACTGAAATTGTATCCACACACAAAAAACTACATGTCTCCTATGCCAACAATCTCGACAAAGCTCTGCTTCATTGCAGCCCTGGTGCGTGCATTTGGCCCTGAGCTGGCGGAACTGCCCTTGCTTGCTACACGCCATGAGCTGCAGGGCAATGCCCTAGCCCCCCTTCTCCTTCACCAAGTCGAGCATACTCTTCTTCAAGCTGGAGTCACACGCATCATCATGCCAGCCTTGCCCTTACCCGAAGGACCTTCACCAGAAGCCCCCTTGCCTGGCCAAGCAGCCCCGCCTGTGACACCATCAGGGCTGAAGCCCTGGGGCAGTCTGGCTGGTTATGTAATGCCCTCCCCAGCTCAACTGCTGGAGGCGTGCAGAACATCAATGCTGCAATTGCCTGGGACGCCTTATCTGATCAAGCAGCTGTCGGCTGACTCTGTAGTGAAGGTAAGAGACGCACCATCATCTGGCATCACTTTGCAGGGGTGCATGTCATGCCTTATGGTGGTAGAGTAACATGATAAGACCATTGACTCTATAGTGAAGGTGAGGAGACGCACCATCATCCGGCATCACTGTGCGAGGGTGCATGCCATGCTTTATGGTGGTACAGTTACATGTCAAGACCATTGCATAACATACTGGATGTGTGAGTAGACTGCATTTGGCGACATTGGCGTCTTGAGCAGTACCAATTGCTGCTCACACTCATTGTCAAAGCTGGATTTTTTGACAAAGGCTTGCATGATGCCTAAGCTAGTGCGTAGTCAATAGAGTTCTGCTTCTTCTGCAAATTATGCAAAAGTTTCGCGTCAAAAGTGCTGATTGTATGTGATATAAACAACAATTCCTTGTGGTGATGAGCTGGAAAATGATTGATGAGCAGAAGAGCCTGACAACTATGCCTGTGATTGCAGGTGAAACTATTCACACAGGGTCTCAGGCTGAACCCTGAGGCAGATGCTGAAGCCCTAGCACACTCTGGCCTGCTCATCCCCTACGCACCTGAAAGTGCTGTCAAGCCTGAACCCATGTTGGACCCTGAACCTCATTTGAAGCCTGAGGTGACTAATGAACCCAGCAATGGTGCACAGGCCTTAGCAGCTCCGCCTGAAGCTGGTGTCCCTTTGGAGAGGAAGAGCACAGGCATAAATGATGTCACCCTTTCGGCTGACATTGATGCGGTCGTTGGGTTTGATGGACGTTCGACCAAGCAATCTGCTGGAAAAGCAGGCACAGGTGAACCTGCTGACACTACTGAAGAGGATGCTGATGGGCAAGCAAAGGCGTCTGCTAGTGGGCAAGGTCTGCCTTCTGAGTTCAAGGGGCCCATTGTCATGGTCACCGCTGGGGCTCAATCAAATGAAGGCAAAAGGCATCTAGGAGAGATGCACTCTGGCAGTACATCTACAACAGATGTTGATGGCATCTTTGCTCATGGGAGCAAAGCGTCATAAATCTGTCGTGCCACACTCTAGCACAACAGATACGCAACCACCCTCAGGATCAGCATCTATTGCTGCTCTCAGTGGTGTACATGACAGCATCGGTGAAGGTGACACAAGCAGGGCGCTTGCAAGAGGTACTGTATCAAAAAAGAGTCCATCCCCTGTATTGACTACTAAAGATGGCTCGCCATCTTCTGCAGCTCCCATGCGCTCTATTGCAACACCCTCTAGGGTGAAAATTCCCAAGCAGCAGCCAACTATGTCTCTGACTTGAGCATAAAATTGAGCATTGAATGTGCTAGCGCATTGTGATGGCGCTCTTACTTTTTATGTATGGTCTTATCAGAGGTGTGCAATGCTATGCTATGACGTTCAACGAGATGACAATCGGAACTCAACAATAGTTCAGTGAAAGTAGTATGGGTATGCATCACCACTTTGCTTCCTCGTGATATGTTGTGATGATGATTGCCACCATAAGCACAAAAGGATCCTCGGTAAGGGAGAACCTTTACAAACTTGTGCGCATGGTCACATGTCGCAGGTCACACCGTAATTTGCTTTAGGCAAATACAAGCTGTACCAGGCAGCCACGGACACAGCGTATGTCAAACGTCCCGAAAAATGCTGGCTCAGACAAGCGCAGCCACGTGGCAGCATCTGCAGATGCGTCTGTGACTAGTCGATGATGAAGCCAGTAGTAGTACGGTAGAAGAAAGAATGTCTCCGTGGTAGTTTCCGCCAACGAGTAACTGTTTCTCGGGCTTTCGTAGGCCTTCCAGCAGAAGCTGATGGAGCCAGAAAAGTCAATTTAAGGGGCTCGCAGCGCATCCACGCCGCAAACACTCTCGTCTTTGCAACGGCGCTCTTGGAGTTCAGGCTTCCTCAACTCCGGCTACAGACCACCGCCGTCAGAGCTATGACTAGCCGCGCTTGCCAGGTAAGATCGAGCGGAACCGTGCAATGGCACTTGTTCTGGCGCTGTGTTTGCACACAAAGACCAACGCCGTGCCCTGCTCATTTGTGTCCTACCGTCTTGACTTTCAGTGGCACGCCCACTCATCGGCGCCCTTGACATGTGTAGGTGCTGGCCATCGTGATAGGGCTTGTTCTCGCGTCCGGTCCTGCGGTGGCATTTGCAAGATCACTGCCCGACACACAGCATGTCTTTACACGGCAGCTCCATTCGACCATTGTTGCGACCGACTGCGATGTAAGCGACCAGCAAGGGAGCTTTGCTTCTTGCGTAACAGGTTCTAACAGCCCGGTCCCAGCATGTTGCACGGGTTAAAGTAGCTCAGATACCTGCTCCTCCAACAACAATGCCGACGCCGGGTCTTGCAACAACGACAACGACTTTGACTTTGCCGGGTGCTGTTCAGCGTAAGTCGCTCAGCCCGACTTTCATAGATATAATTAAGGGCTGTTTGGATTAATTGCAACCTTAAGGCTGTTGCCTTTGCCCTGGGCTGTCCAGTGTAATTAGGGTCAGACGGTTGTAATCATAGGGCTGATTGGCATTGGATGGAAGGGCGCTTTTGTTTAAAATTAGATTGCATAGGCTGGCTGTATAAGCAGGCCAAAATGCCAGCCCTGAACAAGCTGAGATCACCTCACCTGTCTCGAGACCTCAGAGAGTCTCTAGTCTACCCACTTGTAACCACTCATGCACGCTCGATTTTTTGCGCACTTGGCACTTGTTTGCAGACTGATGCATGTATGCCGCAGTGCGCCACACTTGTTGAGTTGTGATTGTACATATCATGAGTAAGGTTGTTTGTAGACCAGTCCCATCAAAGATTTAGGTCTGACCATATATATATATATGGCATGCATGCTAGCGTTGGAATCTTGATATCAGAAAAAGGAAGGGGCTTGTTTGCTTTGCACAGTCGGAACTGTAGTTTCAACGCACGCTGATCAAATTGACTTACAACTTAAGCCGCAGTCAGATACTACATGATAAAGCCACTGTCACAGTTGCTTGTTCACAAGACGACCTGCTGCATATTGCTCACCGCCAATGCAACTGCTGCTGCTGCATCTGAAGCAATCTTGCAAGGTAGCCGCGCTACAAATTTGTGGTGATAAGCTATACACGCCGTTTGGCAAAGTTGTGCAAATTCCAGCGACTGCTTCATGCACAAGCCTGAAGCTCCATAAGACCCTTGCCGTGCCATTATTATGCATGTTTTGAGCTACTCAAGCCAATTTTTGCAGTCATGCCCAATGACTGTGAGCCAGCTGGCCACATTCAAGATTGGTATTTCAAATCAAAGGTCTATTCAAATATCAATATCCAATCATGATCACATGCTATGGGCAATAGCTCAATTGGGAGCCTCACCTCCATGATCTGCAAGAACCAGTCAACCTCAATGCGTTTCACATGCTTCAAAGCATGCATAAGCTGAAGAAGATCTCTAGAGCTCTGGGCTGCCGCCTCAGGAGGCTCCCGTTATGATCGCTGAAAAGGGTAAACTTCCACCCCCCCCAAGCTGACCCAAGCTGAAGCAGGCATGCGCTGCATGCCAGGCATGAGTGTATATGATGTGCCATTTGCACTGATGCTAAGCACTGTGCTCAAACCCAAGTAACAGAGCTCACCAACTTCAAGGCAATGCTTTGATGATTACACGTCCTGGGTGACAAGAAATCAAGGCTTTTGAAGGCTTGTAAATTAGGTGCTTGTTGGACATTGCCCATAGAGCGTCAAGCAGGCTGTCAAGCTCGCTGTTTTGCAAATTTTACTGCAACAAGTGCTGAAGGGCACCAACTGCCATCAACATGTTTGCCAAGAGCCATGGTCACCTCTCTCCCTAGCATGGTTCAAAAAGCTGGGATTTATTTTAACTTTAGCCCGCCCCACTGTTCCTCCTGTTGCCTCTAGCTTGCAACGCATACCTGCCATTGTTCTCCAAGTATCTCCTTTCCTTGATGATGTTATGTAAGGATGTGATTGCGTGCATATGCAGTTTCTTCAGTACTCCTTTAGCCACTGTTCTTTGCAGTCCAAAATCTTGCAGCATCGAAAGATTGCAGATGTAGATTGTGCCAGCATACCCCAATGGCATGGGTCTTAGGTGGACATCACATCCATACATTTTCAGCATGTCTACTAGCTTTTCATGTTGTTCACTTGTCTCTGCCAATTTCTCTGCATACCTTGTGTCAGCACAGTAGCCGCCTTCCACTATCCAAATCTTCCTTTGCCTTCCATGGCCCAGCTGGAGGTCTATGATAGAGCTTGGCAGTACACTGTGGTGACAGTACAAAGCTGACTGAAAGTTTGTGCGTCTGCTGGCCAAGCCTTTGCTGTGTCTGGGCATGCTTAATGGGAACAAAGCTTGTGAGTGCAGACACAGCGCTAGGTGGCAAAACCTTTGACATTACAAGCAGATGTCCCATGCACCTTGTGGCTACTGCCACCAGGCCCAAGTACTCTGCCGTGGAGTATAGCATACTGTTACTTACAGATGGCCACACTGCGACTGAACAAGTTTCAGGCCCTTTAGGTGGTTGACATCTTCAATTAAAGGCTATCTTGTTTGTCGCAGGCGTGTTGTGCTGACAATTCTGCTGTCTTCACCATGTGAAGATCTTCACATTTGTTGCTGGACCTGTGCCTGTCCTGAGCAGTATAGACACAACTGCTCAATGGTTTTTACATCCATGAGACTTGCGCTTCTGCTCAGCAGTGCTGGAGATTGTGTGGTTTTTGTGGTTCAATCAAAGAAATTTTGCAAATGGTGCCGTCGCGCTAAGACAGGTGTCAAGGAGCTATCAGCTCACTTGTTGGTTGCTCATCATGTTTTGCCACAAAGCCTCTGCACTGAGGTCACTTGTGTTGACTGTTTGGGCAAGCACACATTTGCTGGAGAGGTAAGCATGGAATGTGTTGAGGTTGACTGCAGTAGCTGTTGCAAATCATGGAAGTGAGGCCTAGGCGCCTTACTGAAGTATTGCCATACTCATCGCTACTGTGACCAGGCTGCCTGAATCACAGCTGTTGGGCAAGACCGCTGAAGTTAGTTTGAACAGCTCCAATCATGTTTGTGGCATGGCAAGGCTGCTTTATGTGCTGTATATGTTGCCACACAGGCCTCCATTACATTGCATGCCTATATAGCAGCATCTCATTGATGCACTGCACCTCAATGTTGCCCTGCACCTCATTGATGCCTGCTTGTGGTTCTTCCACTGTGCACGGAGGTTGCCACCTGCACAGCTTGCAGTCTCATAATAAAAAAAGCGGTCAACCAATTCAGCAAACCCTAGACCAACTGGCTGACTCCTCTGACAAATGCCAAAGCAAGAAGGGAAACTTGATTGCATAAATGATAAGCAAGGTACCCACACGCATACTGGTGGCTGTATCATCATGATTTGACACATGTGGTTTCTGGAGATCAGTCTAGCCAAGAAGAGGGAGTGAGGCTGGGACAGCAAAATAGGCTTTAGAGTAGAGATCAATGCAGCTCTATATCAAGTGACTGCTGATGTTGTGGTGCAGGCATTGCATGGTGGAGGCCAGACTGAGGCCGCTGCCAAAATGAGTGGATATAGATTTGAGCTGATCTGGCAGATCTGCTTCTAGAAGGGCCCTGCGTGTTGCAGTGCATGATTCTGGGCTTGAATTAATGATCTGAAGGACGCGTGGTGTTAGCGACGTACCAACGATACCATGGGAGCATCAACCTGAGAAAAATGCATCTGATTGCAAGTGACAATGTGTGTGCATGGGCTGGCACAAGGCTGTGTTGATTCTGTTAACAATGTTGGATAGCGAGTTGGATAGCATGTTGGACAGCACAATGTACCATGGTGGAACAGCCTGCACAGCATGCCAAGGCCATACCATCTTGCTGCCCTTCCATCTGCAGCTTGCATGGCCTTCCATGCTGACACAGTCTGCC
>JAABUK010008556.1_pt1 | contig 14300 bp, 11 predicted proteins | sample 5559141 | NCBI WGS metagenome assembly JAABUK01 (sample SAMN10711869, study PRJNA513367) | rock metagenome | isolation source: Antarctica rocks | place: Antarctica: Victoria Land, Pudding Butte nord | collected 2016-01-03
AAGACCGACTGGCAAAAACAAGCTGGTCAGAGCTGTCTCAAAAAGCGGTGCTGCCACGTGTGCTGGTACAGGTTTTGTTAGAAGCATACAATAGCAATGCTCTGAATGGACCAGGTACTCAGTTTAACAAGCCACTGCTGTTGACGCGCTTTGTGAGTGCTGAAACCTGAAACAAATGCAAGCTGACTGACACCTGTGGCTGACTGACAGACATTCCTGAGAAGCAGCCATATGCAGTGAGGGCTGCGGTATATGGTGCCTTTTTGTCGATGCTGCGATAATACTACTGTCAGCCACCAGTCAGTCATTCTTATCTTGTTTCAGGCAAGAGGCGCTCAGCAAACCTCTTCCATGTGGCAGATTTGATCATTGCAGCCGAACAAAGAGCTGATGCTCTTCAACAGGTACAAATGCTAATCTCTTTGCTTGCCAGTCTGTTCTGTGGCTTATTTGTGCTTGCTATGCACTGGGTTTCAGTGCTTGCCAGTCTGTTCTGTTGCTTGTTTGTGCTTGCTATGCACTGGGTTTCAGTGCTTGCCAGTCTGTTCTGTTGCTTATTTGTGCTTGTTTTGCACTGGGTTTCAGTGCCTGCCAGTCTGTTCTGTTGCTTATTTGTGCTTGCTCTGCACTGGGTTTCAGTGCATATGCAGCTTGCAGGGCAGCAAACTTCGAGGTGTCAGTCGCCACTGGAGCCTATCAGGGAAACCATGGCGAGCAAGAATACATTGGCTGGGGAGGGTAAATAACACCAACCTGCTGTCAAGCAATGCATTCTGTGTTTCATGCATCTCAATGGATGTTCTCTCCTGTTTTGCCGGGTTGTCCATCTTGGCTATTTTGCAACAGAATATAGCGCAGCACATATGTACGATAGAGCAGCTTTATGTGTTCGGGGTCCGGAGGCCATTCTCAATTTTTCGAGACACTGGTATGACAGCGATGGCCTGCCTAATGCCTGGGTGAGCAGCGAAGAGCAATTGCAGGCTGTTTTGAGCAAGTTCAAAAACAGCCACAACGCTGCTTTCAGGTAATGTGTCCAACCAAACTACGTTGGCTCTTCTGTGACTTGCTGTTGATGAGCCAACATGCAGCATAGACAGTCTGAATGACGCTGCTTCCTTGCATGCCTGCTTGCTTGCAGTCTACCATGCAAGCATGCCCATACATGCTCAAATGTGCCATGTATTGCAAGCATGTTTTTGTTCGCAGGCTTAAGGAAGGCTACACACCATTGCCAAGCCATACAAGCCCAGTGTAGCGGTGCTTCAAATCTTCAGCAATGGCGACTTGTTCACCACGTTACACAGTATGAGTCCAAAATGTGCAGACCAAATGTGTGATGGTCACCCTGTATGCTGCATGAATTACTCTGCACAAGAGCATCTTGTGTGTACATTACTCATGACAAGTCATGCCATTGACTGCAAGTCTGCCTCTCATTCTACCAAGAGTGCATGTACAGGTCACCAGAGTATGTGAAGTGTCAACCAGCATCACTCAATAGCTTGCTTCAGCAACATTTCGGCCTTGGGTTAGCCAGCGTGTTACAGAAATCGTTTTGTGGGAGATTGATGTTAGTGTTAGTAACCTGAGTACAAGTCACATCAACCCGTAGCATTCATGTGTGTTACATGCTTGTGTCACACAACTTTTCAGCTGCGACTGGAGGTATGCAAGGTAGTCATTGCTACTTCAAAGTGTTGATTTGCTAGTCACACTCAGCCTCAATTGTTTGCACCCCTGCTCAAGTCTTGCTGAGGAGCACAACTCTGAGTCAACCCGTATATTTTTTGAGAAATTTTGTAAAAAATCTTGTAAACAAGTATATACAGGCTACACTACTGCACTTGGTACTAGGGGCTGAGGGCAGTTAAGAGTTTGACAGCAGGTAAAATAGGGTTGTGGGTCAGAACCTCGAACACCCAATCCCCTTGTTTTGATGGGGGTACTGCACACACTCTCAGCCACTGATGACTCATGACCTATCACATGATCTTGACATAAGCAGGAAGCTGGCATACGGTCAGGCTGTGCAGAGATGCCGGACAAAATTATCGTATTGACCAGCGCACCTGAAAATTCATGTGACAGAGGCCAATTCAAGGCCAAGCTTGTATGGTTGGATTTTGCACATGCACTGGGCTCACTTGCATGCTAATATGCAAATCACTAGCAGGGAGTTGGCAACAAACAGTGCTAAAGGACAATTGAAGGATGAAGACGAGCAACACTACTACATGGCATGTCAGAGCACCAGATTCTGTGACCTAGCAACCAGTCTGTGTACTGCCAAATGATTGACCACAAACAGAAGATGGAGACCGGCTAGATCAATCAAGCTCAGGTGTTCAAGACTGACACTACAGTGCTGCACAACTTGTATGCCGTTGACACAGACGGTGCGCCTGCCAGTGTTTGTAAACAAGAAGTGGCCATCAGGGCGCAATGCTAGATGTGCCTGCTGCCTAGACACCTTCCTGGCATCCCCTTCTTGGGTGAGGTCAATGTCAACCTATGCAACAACAGCTGCATTCCCAAGGATGAACCATGCCAGGTGAGTCTGAGCTAATGTCACAGAGTCGACTGTGACAGCAAACTGTACAACATGCAAATGCTGTGAAAGAAAACACATGCATTGCTCAGACAGGCAAACATACTGTCCTGCAACAGACTGCAAAGACTGTAGACTGCGGCAGAAGATCGTGATGAATATTCTGTCATATGCACTGATGCAATAACATGGGCCAAAAAGTGATGGTCCTCATCATGCTTTATCAAAGCAAGCAGGCATACCTTGCCCAGAGTATCTGTAGAGCGTCCGAGGTCTATTGCTGTTGACTTGACGAAGTAGCGCATGTGACTGCCACACAGAACAGCAATTGCCTTTTTGGCATCAAGCTCCCGAATGCTGGCTGCGCCTGCAAGTTGCTCTAGTCTGCTTATGCGAGGCAAGCTGACTTGCAAGCTTTGTCGCAGCGCAGAAGACGCAGTCTTTGGTTCAGACAAGGAGGGAATTTCAGATGCGCTGATGGTCCTTGTCTGGTTGAAAGAGCGCTTTCTGTCTGAATTGCTGGGTGACACGCCTGAAAGCTGGGCCTACAAAGTATGCCATCACAATTTGCAAATGGCATGGGAGCACAGCAAGACACTTCCTCACATGGACGAGCAATCCAGCATGCATACCTCATAGATGTCACACAGCTCTTGCAGACGCCTCTTACGGCGGAATAGCACAGCAAGCTGTGTTGCTTCTGCCTCCAAGTTGCCTACAAGGGCAGCAGCAAATCATCATGTTAGCGTTTGTGAGTCACAATTACCTACAGACTGAGCGTTCTTTCCTGAAATGAGCTACCTGACGGCTCAGGGGTTCCCTCCTGTACTGCAGCATCGTGAAAGCATGGCAAGCTGTCTCGACTACCACTCTCGTACTGTCCCAAGCGAAGAGCTGCTGGAACATCATGGTCCACCTTCTGCTTTTTACGCGGTAGCACGTGAGCCATGTCGGCAGCTTGCTCGTGTAGTAGCTGAACAAGCTTTAGATGGTGCCACAGGTCCACAGGCAAGCCGGAGCACAAGTGCTGAGATGGGGACTTTGCTGTGCAGTTTGTTTCACTACTGATCAAACACTCATTTCTCAGCAAGGACGCGTCGCTGCAGGGGATCGTGCATGTTGCATGTCTGTGTGCAGTTTGGTAGGGAATCTAGACAAGTTGGTATGATCATCCCGCAGTCAACATGCACATGCCGCTAGCTATTTGACGTCACCGAAGACAACGAAAACTTCCTCCGTGGCGATGAGTATCGACGGCAGCCATCAATCGTTCTGTGTGAGGCACAGATCTCACGCTCTGTGTGGCTTCAGCTGATACAGCTGCTGCATGCTGTCCAGCAAGGGTTAAACGTATTCCAGATCAAAGCCATGCAGCTGACAGGCAATGCGTGGAACGATTGGCCGTGCTATCTAGCATCTACTGGCGTAATGTAGGTCGCTTTGTGCATCCATGCGACCATAATTGCTGGTGCATGCCTTCGCTCTTTGACAGCCTGTGAGGCGTACGAGCATACCAGAACTCGTACCCAGGATTGCTATTCAGGGGGAAATTTCTTGTTGCATCGACGCCCATCGCAAGAGAGCAGGCAAGCAAGCTCGACTTCCAAGCTAAAAGGCTTAAGCGTGCTGTAATTAGAGCCTCATTTGCGTGTGTTCCGCTTCTAGGTGGTCTTGTTGTCAGAGGCCTACCTGACAGCACTCATTCCCTCGTACAAGAAGAGGATCTGCCACTACTGCTTGGAAGATCACCAGAAGCGTTTGACAGTCTGTTGCAGTGAGAGCCCCGGCCCGCAACTTGTTGCTGCTGTACACCCTGCTTGCTGCTGTACACCCTACATGCAGCAGTCATTACAAAGCTCATACTGCTGTGTCATGATGCAGGACAGTGCAATCAGGCTTGGTACTGCTCACCTCAATGCCAACACGCACACTGGTCAGGTTGGGCCCAGGCCATTTCAGAAGGCCATTCCTCGCAGTCTCCTGCTTCTTCAAGTTCCCCCTCCTCCTCTTCTTCTCCTTGCCATCTTCCTCCTCCGCCTACATCTTCTTCAGTCTGTGCTCACACAAGGCATGTGGTGCCACACAGCCTGACGTGTGCTGTCTTGAAGCGCTTCTCTAGCATCAAGTGTGATCCTGGCATGGAGTCTGTGATCAGAATGTGTCTGGACGCCATGGCACTGCAGCTGTTGAACACACGGCAAGGTGAGCACTGTGCTAGCTGCTGCACACTCTGGGACAAAGCTGACCAGCGAGGCTTTAGTATGATCTTCCCCATGCTGTCATTCAATGAAATCCATATATCTGGCAGGGCAACTGCTGCCGATGCACTCAGTCAGACCACATCGTACCAGTGCTGCAGCCCTGGTTGGCACAACAGCTGCCCAATGCAGGTGTCTTAGTCTGCAAAAGTGCATTCTGCCTGTGATCAGCAAGCATCAACAAGCACATTCCCGTCTTTGTAGCATGAAACTTCCAGTTGAGGCCTTGACTTGCCTTTCTTGATTGAGGATTTGAAGCCAAATCAACGGAATCCTTCACTGCTCTTCAATGACAACATACTTGCTGTTCACAAGCCATTTTCTTTGCAACTATTGCATGCAATCTGCTTGTAGCTGGCTCAAAACTGGGCCAAAGAGGTGCTTTATAATGAACAGCAATGCACTCCATTGTTTTGGCTGGTGCCTCATGCATGCCTGATTTATTTGGGCAAAGGCCTTCAGCATGTGACTGTGCTACGTACAACTGCTTATGCTGCATTGTAGTGTGTTCATATGTTAGCTGGGCTGCACTATCACCAAATCTTCAGTGCTGGTGTTGCAGATGCTACAGCTTTGGCTGATCATCAAAGCATCACTAAGACCAGCCAGTACGACGCTGGACATAATGGGCACAGTTGCCAGGAGAACTGCACCGACCAGGGAGCAACACAGACCCCACAGAGCCCTGGTCCTAGCACAACAAGGCTTCCATTGCTTTTGCAACAGAGGGTTTCTGAGCCTGATGATGGTGATCAGACGCAGCAGCAGCAGCAGCAGCAAGCTGAACAGCTCAACGCAGACTCTCAACAGTCAGTTCAACAGCTGGGTGATGGCCAAGTGGCACAGCAGCACCAGGACCAGCAGCAGCAGCAGCAAGTACAGCAGTCTGGTGAAGATCCACATCGGATACAGCATCACCATTGCGACAGCCAGCCAGAGGAGCAGCAAAATACCCTCCCAAGGCAGCCCCGGCATACCCCTTCGCTACCCCTCTTTACCCATCAGGACCTCTTGCAGCTGCAGAGCCATGCTGCTGACTTTGCTGACAAGGACCGGCGGGACTGGCTGATCAACATCAGATTCCTGAGATCATCTATGCAGCAGGCCACATGGCCAGGGCCAGTCTGGCCTGAAGCTGAGCTTCTGGATATGGTTGGACGCATTGTCTCCAACAACTTTGGAATCTACACCAGCAGGCAGAGGCAGCAGCCTCATCATTCACACGCTGATGCTCAGGAGGATGGCACACCAGCAGGGCAGGCGTCATCAAGCAGTGCTCTTCCAAGCGCTAGCAGCCTTCATTCTGGCAGCAGCAGTGTAGAAGCTACTGGACATCTAAGGGGTCATTCACTCCCCAATGCTCAGGATAATGGCGCACCAGCAGGCGAGGCGTCATCAAGCAGTGCTCTTCAAAGCGCTAGCAACCTTCATTCTGGCAGCAGCGGTGAAGATGCCACTGGAACTCCAAGGGGTCATTTGCTTCCTCTGACAACTCCAAAGCCAACCTCGTCTTCCCAGAACGTGATGCCATGGCCACTGCAAGCTGACACTGACCAGCTGGTCAGGTCAGATCCAATGTCCCCTCTACACGGCAACAGCACAGCTGATGTTTGTAGCACTCAGCGCTTCTTTCCAGCGTTGGACTCAGCAGTTGGGGCTCTCTGTGTTGTTGCGCCTGCTCAGGATTGCACACAGCAGTCCAAGAGCAGTGCGCCTCGTCAAATCGAGGCAGAGCTAAGTCAGGTCCACAGAGGCAGAGCTGCTACTGGGATTCAGAAAGCAAAGGAGGATGTCATAGGCAGAGCTGCTGCTGGGAATCAGAAAGCAAAGGAGGATGTCATTGGCAGGGAGATGTACATCACAGCCTCCTTCTTCAACCACTCCTGTGAGCCAAACTGCGTCAAGAAGCGTGTCCACGGGCAACATTCTGGTCTAGCCTCAGTGACAGCACTCAGGGATATCAAGGTGAATACCCTTCCAAAGTTGATGCGTCTTTTGTTACATGAGACTTTTGTCATGTTTTTGAAGGAATAGTTTCACCCACTGTCTGTCCCGTTCCTGGTGCGAGGCAGGTTTGTGCCTGCAGGCTGTCTTCAGATTATCAGTTTTTCTTTATACCAGCAATCATTACACAAGGATGCTGTGATGAAAACATATGAAAGAGTGAACGAAGCACAGTTTATACAGCAAAGAGGACAGAACGTCTGACAGTCTCTCTGCCCATAAGCTTGCCCAAGCTCACAAAATCACCTGACAAGCTGTTGCATGCAAGATTGTTCTACAGTGCCATGTTCCTGCATGCAGTGATCTGGTGAGCCCTTGTCAATCGCCCAAGCACAACTAGAACTATGAAAGTACATAGACGCTGCCTTGCCTATCTCTCAAATGCATTTTTGCTGCAGTCTGTGTCACATGCCGGAACCAGACTTGTAAAATTGCTGTTGTGCTGTTTTGTCCCAAGCCTGGTGTTGATTCTGGTCTTTTGTGGCACAGGCAGGTGAAGCGTTGACCATCAGTTATATTGACCTTGAGTTGCCTCGCTCAGCTCGCAAACTTGAGCTCAAGACCAGCTTCTTCTTTGATTGCAAGTGCATCAGGTGACAACCTCAGGCGCCTTCAGTCACAAAAATGCATTGCCAGCATCTCAGCACATGAGCTTGTGACATGATGATTGAGCATGCACAAGTTCTCACCACAGCTTGCGAGAGTCACTGACTACTTTGAGCACAAGCAGGCTTGCATGGCTTTATAGTTCGGAGATACATTTTTCAATGTGGGAACAAGCAGTGCAAGATATTTGCATACAGCTAGCCTGGTTCTTGAGTGTATGGATGAGACTCTCTCAATCTTATCTGTATCATGAAGTGTCAGACGCTTTCAATGCAGATCATATTTGCAACAGCTGAATGCTGCAATGCGTGTGCATTGTTGCTGATGCAGTCCATGTATGTGACTACTCGGTGTATGCTGATTTTCCATTCGTTGAGCCTAAAGCGGAATTAACAATTGACTAAGGTTGTGTAATTGCAGGTGTGAAAGAGAGCTGACAGAAGGCTCTAAAAAGTGCAGTTACGTTGCCAGCCAAAGTCAACGCAAAAGCCAAGCCCCAAAGCGACGTGGTCTCAAAGCCCGTGTCAGCCGGTAGAAGAAGTAGAAGAACTTTTCAAGTTTCTGCCACCTAACACGGCCGATCATTTGTGCCAATCATGGCAATCATGTTCATGGTAGACATGCTTGACGCTGTTGCCAGATGGCCTAATGCGGACTGCTAGGCGCTGCCTTTCTGGCTGTATGTACTCATGCTGCAAGACCATGCCACTGGCAGCCTTTACGTACGGAAACATGCCCGATGAAGCCATCATATCCTGGACATCACTTGACACAGTCAGTACAACACAGCCGATCACATTGCATGTTGTAGTCAGTCAGCCATACACACACCATCAAGAGATATTTCTGGGTTTGTTGCAAGCATGCTTCTTGATAGATTGGATCTCAAATGCACGTTTCCAGGATAGACTTAGATGCAGAGCTTGGTAAAATGCCTGATCATAGAGATATTGCATCACATGCAGTATGCGATCAAGCAAATTTGAGTCAGAATTGAAATGCACCTGAGAGGCTTTATGATCGAAAGCGTGCTTGCAAAGGACGTACTTTATCTTGGGGTTGCAACACAACAGAAACCTTCTGATGTGCAGGCAGTGTTTGAAAACAGGGTCGATAGTGTGCTATGCTTTCATTTCTGCTTTTGGGCACACTTGTCTTCTGCTATGCACAAAACTACCATTACAATGGTCAACCTAAAAAGAGATACCGTGCAAGACATGTAGCAATCAAAGCGCCTTTTAAAGAAGTCTACCGTATTCTGCATCCCCTGCCATGGAAGTAACCTGTCGTCCTTACTGCATGCATGACGCACCAAATTTGCTACAATCTGAAGAAAGTTGTATCAGCTACATGTTCTGTCTCTGAGCTCTTTCATATTAGTAACATTTGTGTCTGAGCTGTAGTTTCAGCTGAAAGCACAATACAAGCCCTAAGCCACACAGTCAAACACAATACCAAGTTGCTCAGACAACGTGGTAAAACACAATGACAAGCTATGGCTATTGGTGCCAGCTGGCAGCACACACTTCACCATAGTTGCAGTTTGGCTTGCAACTTGCACAAGCTTATGCCACAGCTCCTTGACAGCTAGAGCCAGAGCCGGCTGTGCAGCCAAAGCAGTGGTTGTCAATAGCAATGCTGCGCCCTGTCAGCTCCTCCAAGCTACCCACATCAAAGACTGTCATGTCTTTCTCTGAAGAGTTGCCAGGCTTCCTGCAAAACATGGCTTGCCTTGAGCACTGTTTCACTAGATCTAACAACAGCGCAAGTCAAGCACCATGAAACAGGGTCACTATATGAGACACACGCGAGAGCAGCATGCTCTTCTGAAAGCACTCAGTTGAAATCTGCTACTGGTAATGCCCTTGAATTTTGGATCTGGACCCGGGCATAAAAACAGCAAGTACACCAAAAGCCACGCGCAGCAACCTTTTCAAGAACTCCTCCACGGGTGTTCTCCTAAACCAGGCTGACGTGCGGACAGTGCCCAGTACTATCATATGCAGGATGAAGGTTGTTCATCTAGCAGCATGGGCACACTGCATTGGCTGCTCAAGCATCACCTCATGCCCATATCAAGCTGCTGGTTGAAGTCACAATCAAAGACGCGGCCGTCCCAGCCCACATTGACAGTGTTGCGGCACATCACGCCATCTGCTGCCGCCACATTGAATCCTTCCACCAGCATCTGCACATCAACACAGGTGTTCACATTTCTGTGGCAGCACAGAAAACTGCAAAGAGAAAGCTTCAAGCCCCGGCTTCATTGCTGGTGGTTAAGTGTATGATATTGCCTTGATATGCTAGAGAATGCCACTGTTTGAAGCGCACAATATTGAATCATGGCATTTGCCATGGTGCACAATGTGACAGGCTCAATGCAACTCAGCAACAGGCTCATCGAGGTAGGTGTCGTGTGCCTTGCCCTTGACACTTCGCCCCCTCATGAGTAAGCTGCAAGGTTTCTCAGAGAGACGTTGGCTTACTGCCTGGTCTGTCCGCTGATAGACAACTGCATTGACACGGCCACAATACAACTGACAGCACAACAAGCATGATGACGCAATGCTTCAAGAACCCGTTGCACTGACTGCCAACTGGCTTGTGGCCTATGACGGCAAACAGCTGACATGTATATCTCACACCAATGCAGCCACTTGAATAACAAAATTGTTCAAATCATGTCATCTTGCCAAGATTCTACTCGAAGGACTGACCATCATTGCACGTGCACAACGAAGTCATGTGCATGAAGATGTGGGAGTGCGTCACCTGCATGTACTCCTCTAGCTTGTTGCGCCTCTGGAGGTAGTCAACATACCTCTTGATGGGCATGTTGTTCAGGCAGAACAGGCTGTTGAACACGACGCCAAAATGTTGCTGCAGCTCTTCCTTATACACTCCCTGTCACGCACACTCAAACAGCTGAGTAAGACGGTCTGCAAACTGCAACAACAGATTTTATTTTGACTGGGGTGACTCTCAATACCACATGCTGGTAGATTTTATGTTGACTGGGGTAACGCTTAGTACCACATGCTGTTCTGGACAACCAAGTGCATGCATGAGGCTGCGCACACAACATGAGCACAAGATGCATCTCAAGAGGGAGGTAGAATACTAGAGTCTGCAAGCTCAAACAGAGGCCTCAGTGCCCACAGCAAAAGGCACAAGCCAAGAAGTTCGTGTTGGTGTCAAGGAGTATAAACATGGCTCCACCAAGGTCTGACCTTGAGTGACGCCTTTCACAAGGCATGCCAGGCCTGAACATGCATAGGCCAAAGCATGTAAGGTATTGCTGATTTGAGCAATGTGGTGCCTAGACTACTTGGCAGCACTGACACATCAGACCCTCAATGCACAAATCACCACACTCTATGAAGCATTTGAGCTGATCATGGGGGTGGGGTTCCAAGTGGGCTGAAAAGGGGATGAAGGGCAGGCCTGATAGGGGCTCCTAGGTGGGCTGAAAGGGGGATGAAGGGCAGGCCCGACTGGGGCTCCCAGGTGGGCTGAAAGGGGGATGAAAAGCAGGCCTGACTGGGGCTCACAGGTGGGCTGGAAGGGGGATGAATGACAGGCCCTGACTGGAGCTCACCTCTAGCTTTGATTGTGGGGGAGCAAGAAAGATGCCGTTAGGGTTGTAGACTAGGTCAAGCTGCAGGCCTGTGCCTGGCTGCCCATACCCGACTGCATTAAGAGCCTGCAGCCCCTGGATACTCCGGTCAAACACGCCGTGGCCCCTCTGTTGATCCACATTTGTGGGGCTGTAGCAAGGCATGGATGCTACCACATGCACCTGCAGCATAACGTAACAGTCATTGCAGACAGAGCCTGATAGCGTGTAACAGTAGTTACTGATGGTATCTGCACCAGTGTGACGTCTGACGGCAGCCGAGGAGCAGACTGGAAAGGCAGACTGGAAAGGCAGACTGGAAAGGCAGACTGGAAAGGCAGACTGGAAAGGCAGACTGGAAAGGCGACTTGAAAGGCAGACAAGGCAGATCTGAAATGACACAATGTCACAATCATGCCAGCGAAGGCTGAATAGGTGCAAGGCTGGACAAGGGTGATGGTGCTCTGCAATGGGCAGGACTGGGCAGCGCTTTGATGCAAGATGTACTCACATGCGCAGGTCAGCACAGGGGTGAGATTGAGCTAGTGCCACCTGGTGGGGCAGCACTTTGTGTTTTATGCAAGCTGTAATACATTAATGCCTTGATCAGCACAGGGTGCCATTAAGCTAGCAATGTAAGATGGTGATTGCACTCTAGTTTTCCCCATCACCATGGTGATCCATGCTTATGGTGTGACCTTTTGCACAGGCTAGTCACCCTACCTGATTGTCAGCCAAGAACTGTGCCAAGGTCTCTTGCCCAGGCTCTAGAAGAACTGTCAGATTGCACCTGTCTATGACTTCAAGACCCAGACCTCGTGCACTTTCCACCAAATACCTGCAGGACACAATTTGCTGAAAGTCCTGTGGGATTATATAGCAAGTACATCTGGTGCTCTATTGTCAAACGCCTTGAACATTTAGTGCTTTTAGTATGTCATTTTCCCAATTGTTGTCTGTAAACTCCCCTGACGAGCCCTAAAGACAGAGAATACAAATTGATTGATCGACTGGTTGATATGTAGCAAGTACATATAGCCTCAAGTTGCTCACATGTGTGATGCATGCCCGGCCATGCAAATGTGCTGTTCTGATGGACCTTGGACCGCAGCGACATGCATGTGGACTGAAAGCTTGCAAGCCTAATTGCTATCAACAGCAACTGGGGTTGCAGGCTGTGCAACCTTTGCATCTCAGCATTGTCTTGGACAGGCCGATTAAGGCGGTCTGATTTTGGGAGCAGATGAGCACATTGCACAGTCGAGGCAACCCTACTTGAATTGAGAGTTGAGTTCCGGGGCGCCACCAGTGATATCAACAGTGGTGACAGACCCTGTGCCATCTTGCATCAGACGCACACACTGCTCTGCTGTGGGTCGGTCCATCATCTCAAACCTTTTTGGGGAGCTCTCCACATGGCAGTGGCTGCAGGCTTGATTGCAGTATAGGCCAATATTGAGCTGCAAAATTGCAGCCTCCTGTCTCTTCATTGAGATTCCTCCCCTGTCCTGTGAGGCATACACAAAATTGTTGTGTGGTCAGCCACTGTTTTAACTGCAGGTGATGTCAGGCAAGCAATTCAGATGCTCATGGCAGCATGCATGCATACTAGACTGCATTGCAGGATTTGTTTCAATGCTTCACCTTGACCATAGCTCCGAAAGAAGGGACACCTATCTTGTCCAGTGATCTTTGACGCTTCTGCTTCTCTTCACGTGTCATAGCTGCTTGGCCCAACCTTCGGAGCCTTGCTGCGGTTTGCTGGAACTCTGTGTCTGCTTGCATTTCTTCCAGCGTCTCTGGGATCAATGATGTACTGGCTGCAGCACTACTGTCTGTTTGGAGGTCACTGCTACTGTTTGTGGCATTCCTGCAGCAGAGCCTGGATTCGTCAACTGCGCATGCAGCACCAATGAGCCCTTTGTAAAAGCAATAGCAGTCCCACAGCTTACAGGACAACTCGGGCTCTCCTCAGCTGCGTGTGAGCCCCTCCGGACCCCTGGAGCGATAAACTGGGAGCACTGGGCACGCCAACGCAGGTGTAAGCGGCACGGATCATTGCTGCAACGGCAAAGGTGCTACTTGCAGAACTACCGAGCTTGCAACAAATCAATGCGTGCGCAAACGCACAAAAGCTATTGTGCCGGCAAGACCTTGCTTACGTTGTTCGATAGCTGACTAAACTCCCTTTGCACCATAGATGATTTGAACATGATTGCCATGATTGGCACAAGATTGGCTGTGTTGGCGTGCCTCAGTGCTCCCAGTTTATCGCTCCAGGGGTCCGGAGGGGCTCACACGCAGCTGAGGAGAGCCCGAGTTGTCCTGTAAGCTGTGGGACTGCTATTGCTTTTACAAAGGGCTCATTGGTGCTGCATGCGCAGTTGACGAATCAAGGCTCTGCTGCAGGAATGCCACAAACAGTAGCAGTGACCTCCAAACAGACAGTAGTGCTGCAGCCAGTACATCATTGATCCCAGAGACGCTGGCAGAAACTTGTAAAATTCCGTCTTTGGAGGGTGTCTGGATGTTACGGTGCGACGGTATCAAAAGCCGTAAGGATGCTGTAACTACCGTAACAGCTGACGTCAGTTGCAGCGTCCGGTGCCGGACTCCGAAACCAAGATCTCGCATGGGATAGAATGTAGCCCCTAATGCATATACCCCGATCGGTCTATTAACATGTCTGAAAGTTTCGAAGACCCTCTCACCTCATGAGATCAGTGAGCCGCGCTCAGAGTGTAAGACCAATTTACGTCTGGCGGCTTTGCATGGCTTATAGGTCTCAAGTAAGACAGACTTCCATTGCATTTGTGTTTACATTTGCTTCGACGCAGATTTGTCCACGGCCCAACAAACATGCTTGAAAGCATGAAGCTCAAAAGAGTCTGACCATAATCATGAAATGAAAATAAGTCGTACAACGGTACTGGTCGACAGCTTGCTAGCCTAGCAATGTTAGCATGTTTATGAACTCGAAACAGGAGGACTTGCTTGAATATTTGGTGAGCTTCAAATTTCACCACTAACTGCTACAGCATTGCATTGATGGACATTTCACGTGAGACACGTCAGAAGAAGTTGTGAAAGCGATCCTGAAGTGTTGTGCATGAACAACAAGCTTGTAAATCACATCAAATCAAGTTACGGAGCCACCATAAATCATGGGACTCAGTGACAAGCCTGCCATCACCTGCACCGTCTGGCCACTGAATATCTGCATGATTCATGAAGTACGGGTATGTCGCTGTCCCCACAAGCCCTG
>JAABUK010008557.1_pt1 | contig 14298 bp, 14 predicted proteins | sample 5559141 | NCBI WGS metagenome assembly JAABUK01 (sample SAMN10711869, study PRJNA513367) | rock metagenome | isolation source: Antarctica rocks | place: Antarctica: Victoria Land, Pudding Butte nord | collected 2016-01-03
CGGTGACTTCATCATTGTCCGTTTCCTTCCATGCTCATAGCAAGCGTTATATGCTTATATCGTTTTACTACAGACCCGGGTTACCAATGCCAGTCAAGATGGGCATACAGGAATCAACAGAGTAGGGTTCCGCAAATAATTACTCTGCTAAGCCTTTTCTAATCTGAAGCAAAGAGTGCCTATAGATGAAGCTGAGGAAGAAAGTGTAAATATACGACTACCTCGAAGTGTTCAAGCCATCTACTTAAAACCTCTCAAACGAATGGCGAAGTACGGATTGCCATCGTGTGACTTACAATTACGCTCCTACAGTGTCCGCAACGTTGAATTCTTCGCCGACTTTGCGCTCCGCGCTGCATATTATTTGAAGCTCCCAGCTGCAGGACCTATACCTTTGCCTCGCATTACTGAGCGATGGACCGTGCCTCGGGGCAATTTCGTACACAAGAAGAGCCAAGAGAATTTTGAGAGGATCACATTAAGACGACTTATTCAGATTACAGATGGACATCTTGAGACAGTAGAGATATGGTTAGCCTTCCTAAGGAAACATGCGTACTACGGAGTGGGTATGAAGGCCAATGTGTGGGAACACGAAAGCTTAGGTCAGTGCGGACGTTTTCGTTGCGGAAGCTGGAGCTGACGTCATACTGATAATAATCTTAGGTGTTGGGAAGACGATGGATGTTAGTCTGGAGAACTTGAAGCATGGCTTGGAGCCAAAATGGGCACACTTCGGTAGACGGAAAAATTTGGAGACTGCAGAAAGGGTTTACGAAATGATGAACGGTGAAGGTTTTCGCCATACGTCGGATGCTCCAATGAGCAAGGTCTAGAGGTACGCAGTGCACAACTATGTTTTCTACGCTGCACACTTGCAGCCTTGTCTTTTCGGTTGGGCTTGTGGGATACTGGCGTCAGGGCTCAGTTTGGTTGATGATACCCGGCGGGTTGAACATACCATTCGTACGAAGGTGAACGAAGGGTCGAGGTGGTTAGGCCGAAATTCATTAAGGCGATGCAATTCTATATTATTCCTCGAAATAGGTATAAAGTCCTGTAGCTGCCCATACGTGTAAGATACTCCAGAGCATCGTTCTGGTAATTTTACAATAGACATTCCCACTGCAAAATCCTGAGTAACCCAAATGATGCCGCAAAGCGAGGATGATAATACGGGAATGAGTAGTGTACACGCATATAGTAGTCACTCCGTGAGTTCAGAGGTGCCGCACTACGTACCCATAAAGTGGAACATCGAGGGCTGAGCATACCACAAACAACAGGCTCACCTATTCATGGGACGCAATAGGCCAGCTATGAGAATTTCCTAATCAATAGGTACCTTAATGCCCAGTCCCTGCTGTCATACTGCGAAAGTACTAAATTACCAGTTTAGCAAGTCAAGGCTCAATAAGGATTAGACCTAAGGTAGAGTACATAAGCACGTGATAAGGTAGTTTAACCAGCTGTATCAAGCTGTATCATATTTTGACTGCATCTCAACCTTTTGTTTGCTTCTTGTCTAGTGAATAGGCAATGCTGTCTACGCTGAACAAGCATCCAAAGCGCCAACTTGCCCATTGTCTGACTTCAAAGAAAACATCGTGGCCAGCCGCCCGTCACAGTGGATCCTTCAACCAAATCCGGCCTTCCTCACAAGATGTAATATTCTCAGGCATACAACCTACCGGCGTCCCTCACCTGGGAAACTATCTAGGTGCACTCCAACAATGGGTCACATTGCAAAACGAAGCCACACCAGCAACCCAGTTGATATTTTCAATTGTTGATTTACACGCAATAACTGTGTATCAAGATGCAGAACGGCTGCGGAAGCGGAAAAGAGAGACACTGGCCACATTACTGGCTGTGGGCCTGAACCCCGAGCGATCGACCATTTTCTACCAATCTGATGTATGACGATGCTACGAGTTATTCATTGTTGAGGAAGAACGACTGTTAAAGGCGGCAGGTTGCGGCGCACACCGAATTGATGTGGATTCTCAGTTGCACGGCTTCGGTGGGATATCTTTCGAGGATGACACAATGGAAGGTCCGTTGTCAGAACCTTGGCTCACTACCCGTCTGTCGTTGAAAACATATTGACGGTGGGCAGAGCAAGCTAGCACTCCCTGCTGATTCGGCAGTTGGAGATTCGGATACTAGAGCAAAGCTAAAGCTTGGATTGTTTTCCTACCCTGTGCTACAAGCGGCCGATATTTTGCTCTACGGGTACTTATCAAAACTATTCATACATCGGCTCTATAACTAATTGTTCTAGTGCTACGCATGTCCCGGTTGGAGAGGATCAGGTGCAGCATCTGGAGTTTGCAAGAGAGTGCGCCAATGGGTTCAATGCAGCCTACGGTCAACAAGTCTTGAAACAACCGACTACGATGCTGTGTACGCCCTACGCGTTACCTCTTGTTGCCCATTTGCTAATTAGCTCCAAGCATCCGCGAAACGTGTGATGTCGCTTCAAGAACCAAAATTGAAGATGTCCAAATCCCACGAAGATCCTCGGTCTCGAATTCTCTTGAACGACAGCCCCACCGCAATTGGTGAAAAGGTCCGGCTTGCCCTAACCGATTCAACGACCGGAGTATCATACGATCCAGTCGGACGGCCAGGGGTATCGAATCTTCTAGCACTTATGAAACACTTCGATCGCGGGCGGCGGACTTTCGAAGAGCTTGCTGAAGAACATAGCGTGCTCAGCATGCGGGATTTCAAAGACAAGGTTGCGGATGCAATTTCCGACGGCCTGGCCGACGTAAGAACGCGATACAACTATTTAATGACTGATGGTTCCTCAACGCTTGAAGATATAGCCGTAAAAGGTGCTGACAGTGCGCGTAGCAAAGCGAATCAAACTATGAAAAAAGTCAAAGATGTAATGGGATTGTAGTAAAATATTCAAAATATTTTATTTTATTTTATTTCTTCATTAAGTGCATGCAACCTATGGCTATGGCACTATCTAGGCGCTGTGTGTATGCTAAATTACATGTAATTTGGCCAAAATCATTCTTTATATCTTCTCATTGAGCAGTCACACCGATAAAATGCGCATACGAGCGCGGTAGTTCAAAATCCCCAAAAGTACTCCCATTTCCCATTTCCCATTTCGCAAATTTCGCAAATAGAGGTTTTTTTTTCCCTTCAAGTTTTTACGTGCTTATGCAGCCTAAGACTATGAAACACAATACTATCTACCTAAATAGTAGCATTGTAGCGCTGTGTGTATGCTAAAGAATGTAAATTACATAACTTTTAGCCAAAATCAAATGCTTTATATCTTTCCGTTGTGCAGTCACACCGATAGAATGCGCATACGAGCGCGTGAACTGTCTATATGAACAAGTGCCGGTCACATAGACGACTCAAGGTTGTGAAAGCTGGTCACTTCGACGTGAGCTTTCGAATTGACTGTATGGCCACCAAGCTGAGCGGGCTAGATGGGCTTTGGGTCTATGTAGGTGAAAGCTGGTCACTTCGACGTGGGCTTTCGACTTCGCTGTATGGCCCCAATTGTTCTAGCTGCGCCGACGCTGAGCCACGAACGATTGGTGGAGCACCAGCGACGAACCTCGGAAGAGCGAGATCCCGGGCTGCGAGGGCGATGTCAAGTGTTTTGCGAGGCGAGCGATCGCGAAGATACAGCTAGCTCCTGCGGTGGAGCTCGATGGAGGCACCAAGGTCAAGAGGAGGTCAGAGGATGATTAGTGGTTTTAGAAGCCTGCCGTTGAGGGATATGCGGTTCCGCCTCGAGACGCGGATCTCGTTCTTCGCTGAGTATCGTGAAGGACGCGGGACAGCGATTTGCCATAGCGGCCTCGGATCTAAAGTCTCCTGTACGATATTGAGGTCTGCGAGGGGCGCAGCGGTGATCCAGCTGCATGGGCTGCATGGGATGAACGGATACGAGGCTCCAGTGGCTGCTTGATGCGCCGAGGCTTGCCCGCTGAGACACGACGAATACGTGGAGATTGGCGATCGGTGGTCTCTGAGGTGTGGAGGAGAAGTAGCTGGATTTGTGTGCGGGCAGGGTCGCAGTGGATGGCCCGCCAGTCTGTGGGTACATATGACCGCCCTTTTCCCGCCTCGATGAACCTCAGACTACTTTTCGAATCACCTAACGAAAAGCCCAGCCGACACACTCTTCGGTTTGCCATCCATGTCTGCAATGGCCCCTGTCAGCATGAACTCTGTTCGCTACTATCAGCTTCCGTCTTCAGCAGGCCGACCCAGTAAAGGCCGTGCTGCAACGTGGAACCGTGGTGCTTCCACGGCCAGCAAGAAGCACGAAAATCCTGTGGCCCCTGCACCAAATGTCAGCCCCAGCGCTCGACTTCAAGACATCGATCTGATCGAACGTATCGATCTGACTACCTCCCTGCCAGGTGAGACTCGCGATCTGTTTGGCGAGCCAGCACTGAATTTTGGAGGCCCGGAAAAAGCTCGAGGTAATATTTACCGTCCTCAATATCGATGGGCGTTCAATGACGACTTCCAGATTCCCCATCGATTGGGCCCCTTCTCATGGCCGATGACGAGGAGAACGACGACGCCTTACCATCCCTCGAGAGACTACTGGGTCATGCTGGAGAAGCACAGGAGTCACCATATGCGGTATCAATCTTCAACCATAGCCACAGAAGGGCTGACGGGGCCGTTGAACATCCCATCCCAAAGGACTACAACAACGCTCCCGCTCCCGGAGCGGAACGAAATAAAATGAGCGTGGGGAGACCGACAGCTGCAGCAATAGCCACCAGAGCAGCAACGGCTCGATATCTGTGAAGCAGGGCGTGCAGCACGGTTCCATTAATACCCCAACAACTTCTGTGCCGGGTCCAGAAGCTAGGCACGACCCTAGAAACCTCTTCCCAATGATTCCAATGCTGACAGATAGCGCCGATATAGACGCTGCGCCCTCCACGAAAATATACAAAGCTCTATCTTCGATCCTCCTCCTCCTCCTCCTCCTTTGGTTCCGTCTCGTCGTCGATATCCAACGCATGGATAGAGTCAAGTGACGGAGCCCATAAAGATATCAGAGCTGGTCACTCTGATGAAGAAAGAGAGAAGGCAGATATAGGTAACGGACACAATAGAGATGGGGATCAACAAGATGAGGATCCGACGGCAGCGTGCGCTATAGGCATTCGAGATTCCCCCAAGCGCACAGCGGATAATGCAGGTTTGAACGAAGGGGGCGAAGGTGTATCCAGGTCGGACAATGTTCGACGTACAGGCCAGTCGCAGGCCCTAGTCGCTGTATACCGCGTCTAATGATCCTCGAAAGATCCTACCGACGACATAGATGGTACCGATCATGACCAGTTTCTCGCACGGATCCGCTTGCTGCCCAAGCCTGTCTTCAGACGGCCGCCATCTCTGCGAGACCTGCAGCAGCGCGAGAATACAATAAGCTCAAGTCGATCCAGTGAGACTGTCGACAGTCAAGGTGAGCCGTCTACCTTTGTGACCAGCTTCCGGGCCTTCTCTCTGACATGCTTCAAAGAATCCTCTTATAGTTGGAGATGACGACGAAAAGCCTGGTGAAACTGGCGGTTCTACCAGGACCACGAGCGTGTAGTCTAAGATTGGCCCCGCAGTCCTCCAAAGCTTTCCCCCCAGGGAACAGGCGGAGATGCACGGTTGCTTGAGTACTCATGCTATCGAACCTACCACCGAACCCATCGATCGCCCGACCTCTCCAAGTACCGCTCTACCCCAGCATCCAGGTGGGCGACCGCCGGTCGTCGGCGAAGACGATCACCGAGTAGCAGCGCCCGCAAGCCCTCCCAGCGCCATCACTCCACCGCTCCCTCCGCAGCCTCAGGGCCAGGAAGGCTCAGCATGGGATGAGGAGGACGATGAGTGGGAGATCGTGAGGCTTGTTGGGAAAAGGCGCAGAAAAGGCGGCGATGAATACCAGGTGCGTTGGAAGAGCACTTGGCTGCCTGAAAGCGAGCTGGGAAACGCGCAGAGACTGGTGCGGGAATTTGAAGCGAGAGAACAAGTACAGCGAAGACGCAACAAGAGCAGACTGATACGGACAAAGCAAAGCAGTTAATTGCTATAATAAACATTCTTTCCTCTAGGCGAGACCCTCTTTTACGCCTTTGCAATTTTTAAGTGATAAGATCAAGCTGCTACCGGCTTCGCTAATTATTTGCGATATCTAAATAACTGCAGCTCTGAAGTGCTCTGTCGCTGTGTAAAGTATGCGGAAAGCTTTGTGGAAAAGTATTATTATTCAATAACCTAAGTATTATTGTTGACTAGCTTTTCTCGAACTTGAACGGCCTCTTCGACCTGTCCGTTTGCTTGATAAGCGCCAGCGAGGGCGTGCTGCGAGGCAAGTCGTGAAGGATGATTGTCAACCAGCTTTTCTTTAACTTGAACGACATGCTCAAGCAGTTGAACGGCCTCTTTGATCTGTCCGTTTGCTTCATAAGCGACGGCGAGGGCATGCTGCGAGGCAAGCCGTGAAGAATGATCATCAGCCAGCTTTTCTTTAACTTGAACGACATGCTCAAGCAGTTGAACGGCCTCTTCAATCTGTCCGTTTGCTTGATAAGTCATGGCGAGGGCGTGTTGCGAGGCAAGTCGTGAAGGATGATCATCGGCCAGCTTTTCTTCAACTTGAACGACATGCTCAAGCAGTTGAACGGCCTCTTTGATCTGTCCGTTTGCTTGATAAGCGCCGGCGAGGGTGTGCTGCGAGGCAAGCCGTGAAGGATGATCGTCAGCCAGCTTTTCTTCAACTTGAACAACATGCTCAAGCAGTTGAACGGCCTCTTTGATCTGTCCGTTTGCTTGATAAGCGCCGGCGAGGGTGTGCTGCGAGGCAAGTCGTGAAGGATGATCGTCGGTCAGTGCTAGGGATTGACGCTTGGTCACGGCTTTATAAATCTGAATAGCCGTTCCGTACTTCCCTTGTTGTTCTAATACTCGTCCAGTGAAGATATCGATTTCTATTATAATGTTCTCCTCAGTTGTATCTTGCAGTCTGGAACGAGTCTGTGAGATAAGCAAATCAAGTGACTTGTCATCTCTTATCCTATAAAGAACATATGCAAGTTGAAAGAGTATCTGAGCAGTCTCTATTTCAGATATCATTTGTGTATAGCCTTCTATATTATGATTCACACATGCTCGCACATGAGGTTGAAGAAGCATAAAAAAAGGACAATATGCATACCATCCCTGACATGAGAATGCAATAACCGTCGAGGCTGACTGCCATGCCTTGCTCTGACTTTGAAAGTCCTGGCGCTCTTTGGCCCATACGTGTATAAGAGAATGCATAGAGACGGTGAAAGAGGAGTGCTCCTCGTCGTCGTCGACATCTTCTGCACGTATTACGATGATCGATAAAGATTCCAAAATCGAACAAGCTTTACGCCATCGTAAGCGGTTCTGAAGATTACTCTGGCCCTGCGCGTATTCTGGGAATCTCGCGATATGGTTCGTAGACCATGAATAGATTTTTCCCCGATCGTCTAGGTTCTCATCTCTGAGTTGGGAGGCGTACTGAGCAGCCCTCAAAAAGATTACCTCCGAGATTTCACTATTATAGAAGAATGCTAGAATATGAAGCAGATTCACAGCATCCAATGCTTCTGGTAATTCGGACTTCTCAAGGTATTTCGCAGAAACATCGAAAGTCGCGTACACATTCCTGTATATCGACGCGTTCTGCTTGGAATAGAATTTTAGAAGCTGCCCTTTTTGCTGTTGAAAGATAGCCGGATACTGCTCGATGGTGCAGAGCTTCTTTTTGATAAACGCGCCGGCTTGGATGATTGCAAGCGTATGTGATCCAAGAATTTCGACTATCGCCAAAGCAGCTCTCCGTTTGTCTTTCCACCGACCTTGCTCAATGCCAGTAGCCAGCAGGAGGAGGTCTTGGGCAAGCTCAGGCTCGAGCTCTTCCAAATCCTCGCTGCCGACGGTCTTGTGCTCACCGCACTCTGGATTCCGGGTACTGAATAAAATATCGCCTCTATTGCTGTGTGGTATATATTGAGAGTAGTTGAGCTCTGGATCATCCGCATTGTCGATAATCAGAAGCCAGTATTCGCTTTTGCAGGCCAGCCATGACTTTACGTTCTCAACATTCGGCTCGAATACACCACATCGTCGTCCAATGTCAATATATCCTTGGCTGGCCGTTCCAACGCTTGTAGCATCAAGCCAGAAAACTCCCCAGTATCTTTATAGAATGTCAGCCAAGTATCATTAAGGGATCTCGCGCCTACACACTCATCTCGATGGGCTTCTGCAAATTTTAGACACACCTCACTTTTCCCTGTGCCACCGATTCCGATGATAACAAAGATCTTTTGAAATGAAGGCGATATTGGATCCGATTCGAACACCTGAGCAAGGCGTTCGCCAAGCTTCTTACGTCCAGTATAGAGGCGGGTGGTAGCGCGAGGCACCATCCACCAGCTGTTTCCTTTTTGATCTATATGCGAAATGATAGTTAGAGAGAAAATATCAAATCCCAAAGCAGTCCTAGCTTCGGGCTTTATGAGACGCCAAAAGTACTTAAAGGATACTGACCGCTTGCCTCAAGTGAAGCCCCCTCTTTCGTGCCTTGCGGTATACCACTCCGTCAGAGACTCGATCTATACGAAGGCATTAAGAAGACTGACTGAAGTTCGCATTATAGAAGTTGCCTTGCACCACCTGGCTGTTCCAAGCGTGAGTGTCGCCGAATTGAGATCGACCCTGTTTGACACTTGTACTCGGCTCGAAGACCTTTGGTGCTTTCTCTTGAAAAGCTACTTTCTTCCATCGCTGAAGTTCGCCTAGAATGGCGTCATATCCTTGATCTTCCCGATTCGGAAACTTTGTCATGTCCTGTCATGAACATTTAGTGAATGATGCTGCGGATCAGGTCGTCAGGAATACCATATGATTCGCGTGAATCCCGTAGCAGCTGTACGGTTTCATCTCAGCGGAATGCAAAGGCACAATCTGAATAGATTAGAACCAGCACAGCATCATGTATCAGGATTCCTACCTCGCCAACTCCAACTACAGGAAGTTCTTCATAGAAACAAGTGATAGATATCTCACGTCCTTCATCTTTTCTGATGCTTAGATTGTTGCGAAAAGTCTTTTCTGTAACGCGCAATATTTCCGATCCAGGTTCCAACACTGCGACAATATCTTGGTTGGCCCGCCGAAGTACGTTGACCATGCTCGTACCAAAGCGTCCCCATGCCGCAAGGTCTGCGCCGAAGTGAGGGACTCCAAGGAACGCTATCCCTGTTGTGTATTTTTCGATCTGGCCGAGGAAGATCTCAGCGGCACTTCTCGAATGATTGAGAGCATACTCGACAACTAATCCGCCGAGACTGTGAGCAACGAATAGAAGCCTCCTCGTCTCTGTATTTGTACGCTCTCGTTTCCGCACCAAGGCCCCGACCATGTTCTCAGCGTGATTACTTAACCGACTATTCGATGCTGGGTTCCAAAAGCCGACGATATCTGCGTCATAGCCAAAGCTTAGAACACGTGCATCTGGGATATCTTGCTTCAATAGTGCGCTTGGCCAATGTATCTTCGTGTCTTTGTGAAGCCAGGTGTTGTATGCATTCCCTGTTAATCCGTGCACGAAGACGATGTCGATGCTCGCATCTGTGCCTCCATCGTACAGCTGTTTAATGCCATAATTTTGACCTTCGCTTATAACCGCCGGACCAGCTGTTGTCTTGGTGGCCGCCGATGACAAGATATCAATTCTAGGTGATAGGTGTGGGGTTAGACTTTGCGGGGCGGTTGCTCGTGACGGCGAACCATGTGATTGTTCGAGTATGGGAGGATCGACTGCAGATGTTTGTGAGCTTGACTTTTTGGAGCGAAGAGATTTACTGAGTTTGGAAAACATCTTGTCATGGTCTTGCGACGTTGTTCTGAATGCCGCTTCGCACATCAGAACAGCCTCACGTTGTAGTTATGCGCTACAGCAATGATAAGAAGGGTGTATCTTTATTGGCTGGGCAAATCTACCAATCATCATACCACAACGACAATACCCTAGCTTAGGGCTACAGATTTTGGGAAGTAAGGTACCTTTATGCGTCTACCCAGCTGAGTTTAAACGTCTTGGCTCCAAGCCCTCGCCACTTTACGAATCTCATAAGCATTGATACAGAATCAAGTGACGGAGTTCTCGAAAATATCGGATCTGGTCCCTCCGATGAAGGAAAAGAAAAGGCGGACTTCCACCATCTTATCACCAGGTTGCTGAGAGGTTGGGCCGATGGAACTCGCGGAGACGTGAAAAGGTGAAGGTGAGTTAGTGAGGCAGCAAGGCAAAAAGAAGGTCAGAACGTCTGCACATAATTGGAGAGTGCGCCAAGTTTGACGATAAATGTCGTTGAGATATCGGGAACTCGGAGCTATGCTCGTAGTCCTGCGTGCTGGACGTAATGCAGATTTGGATAACGTGTAGAGCACTGGGCGCCCTCTGGTTGTGTGCCCCACTGCTGCTGAGGCTGCTGCGAAGAGCTTATTTGCCACGTCGGGGCTTGCTGCAGTCGTTTCTGCTTCGACAGCCAAAGGGGAAAAGCTCAAGGGAAAAATATGAAGACACCGTCCCAGGTGACAGGAATAGCATTACACAGCACCCGACCCAGCGTGTCTTGCATTTCGTTTCAGTAAACAACGTTGGCCAAAAGCATGCCTCGAAAGTCTAATTACAGCGGCCCTCTTCCTCATTGTGCCGGCCCCAAGTTCCAGACTGGCTGGGAAAGGACTCGTGAAAGACATCGAAGAGCTACCATTTCTTCAGTCAAAGGAGCCAAGAGAGCCACTTCTTAATAGTGATGCGGAGTGTCTGATTTCGTGTCACCTAATGGTCTCCAGTGCATGTGAGGGGCGGGGCTTTAGTGAACTTTTTTCATGGAGAACATATCTAGGCTTGGCGCTGCCACCATGAATCAGACTTGTACTTCGTGTCACCCATAAGTAATTAATCTGACACGGTGAGAACATCAATAGAATGATCAGCTGGGCAGAATCTGTTAAATCTGATTGATGCCCTTCGACGCCTCTTCCAGCTCAACCGCTTGTATCAATACTCAGACTTACAACGGCTAAGCCTCTCTGGGTTAGCCATGCTGACTCCGCAGCTTTACACCATCAACAACACTTTGCCAAACCCGGGTTTCAGCAAAAATTCTTGACGTCGGGTTGAACTTTAAAAATTGCATTATTATTATTTGCATATGCCCCACACATTCAAGACTTGGCGTCGGGTTGGAAAAGCTCCGGGGGCCTATGCGAAGCATAAGGTATGCCAAGAGCATTAAGCGAGGCCACAAAAAATTGACATCTGGTCAAAAAGGCCTCGACTGTGCATGTGCGCAGCATCAACTGAGCATAAAGAAACATCGATGAACGACGAAAGCATCGATGCTGAAAATCGAGCGAATGAGATAACAGATTGACTAAATGGTTTGAAGATGAGAGTCGCAGTTCGCATATGCCGCGCATATACTAAAAAGAAACTCGGCTCGCTCAAGATTCGTTCAATGCAAATGTTGAGAAAAGTGATGATGCAAATCACGAGCTGAACGACGAGAATGAAGAAGAAAACGCACGAGAAAGGTCTGACGAAGAGCGATAGCTTGTGAATGAGCATGTCACAAGTTGAGTTCATGATTTCGCATGTTTTGTGCATATGCTAAGCATATGCAGAAGAATCTTCGCTCGTCTTGCTGCAAAGTAGATTCATGATATATGCGTGGCCTGTGATTGTGCTGTTTTCTCGATGTTTCGCTCAAGCTGTGCATATGCACGGCTTCAATACTTCGCTCTTGCTGTTTGTCTTCTAGCTACTTTAGCTAAATAATATCATTTCTTGAGCTCATGATTAGCATAGAATATGCAGAAACTTGAGCCGAGGCCGGAACCAAAAAAAAAAAAGTTCCGACCCTGGCTCAACTTTTCCAACCCCCCGCCAGCTGTATCCCTGCGAAACCGACGAACAGCACCACCTTCTTCATCACCAAGAACCTCTTACTACCGCAAATATTACCCTTAGTCCTCTCCAAAATCTATGAAAAGTTGTACAGCTTGATGGCAGCCGACGGCCTGACGAAGACCCTAACCCCGAAGGCGTTTCAGAACTTTCGTTCAATGATGAGTATGTAGGATGCTCAGTTGCTCCTATTGAGTGGGAATGTTGAAGCAATAGGAGCAATAGGAGCAGTGATATTGCACAGCCTGCTAACCTAATCAGTACTAGCGGTGGTATGCTTCGACCTCGTGTGGAAATCTAGATAGCCGTGATAGCCTCTTGTAGAAGACACACCTGTAGACAATTATCAGATTTACACTTCAACACTGACAAGCATAGCTTGCAGAAGATTCGTAGCCAGCACCTCGTACAGGTAAATCTCGTTGCCGGCCTCCCACTCTCTTTCAAGGGGCCGGAAATGATAATGCTCAAGCCAAAGGCAACGCGGTTCTATCGTCGAAAAAACTTAGCCGTATTAGGTCAATCATGTTGCATCCAGGCGCCCAACTGGTTCCAATCCCAGTCAGTTCGCCATCTAAACCTCGCATACGCCCTGCATGAACCCCCAAAGACCAAGTCATCAACGGAGGTTCCTGCTGTAATCATTATGCATGGTCTATTTGGCTCTAAGCAAAACAACAGGAGCATCAGTAAGTATGGCTCCTTGTGTGCGTTAGCCAAGTGTACGATACTGATACTGATACTTATGGATTAGGGCACTGGCACGAGACCTGAAAAGGCCAGTCTATGCTCTTGTCAGTTTGAACCCTGGGGAGCCTTCGAAGTCTTGCAATTCATATATCTAGGATCTGCGAAACCATGGCGAATCACCCCATGATCCAACTCACAATTATACCGTAATGGCCGAGGACGTTGAAGAATTCATAGGACTCCATCACTTGCAGTCTGCGGCCGTAATTGGCCATTCAATGTTAGTATCCATAGAGTTCTTTTAGCGCAAATTGAAGCTGACAATGGCGGTTCGAAAGGGGCGCGAAGGTAGCCATGACTATAGCTCTACGAAATTTCACTTCAATTGGAGCATTGGTCTCGGTCGACAACGCGCCTGTGGACGCAGCTCTCAAAAGTAACTTCCACAGATATATCCAAGGCATGCGGGATATAGAAGCTGCAAAGGTAACGAGGCAGGCCCAGGCAGACGAGGTATTGAAACTTTACGAGGAGGTGAGTAGGAATGTAATATAAATTTGGCGGAACTTCGCTTTAGCCTGTTGCTGAGAACTCCATTATATTCCCACAGGCTTTACCCATACGGCAATTTCTTCTCACAAATTTGGTACGTGCGCCGGAAGAAGACCATTTGGAACTTCGGATTCCGATCAGCACACTTGCCTCGAATCTGGACTACATGGGAGACTTTCCATTCAAAGACCCAAGCGAAGCACGCTATGAAGGACCGAGTCTCTTTATCCGTGGGACAAGGAGTCATTATGTACCGGACGCTGTCATGCCACTTATTGGTCGGTTCTTCCCCAGGTTCGAACTGCGAGACATTGACTGTGGCCACTGGGTAATATCAGAGAAGCCCGAGCATTTTAGGCAAGGTAGGGTTTTCTTTATGCTGCCGACTACCGTGCTAATTCAGCCAGCCGTTGTCGAATTCTTGCAAGAAGAACCATCTCGTGGGTGAGCAATCGATGGCGCTTGACGACATCGTCAACCGCGGCTTCTACTAAGAAGCAAAGCACAACTCTGCCTCCTTCGAAGCATCTTCGTCCAGCGTCCTTGGTCTTTTCACAATTACGACGAAGCTCCTTCCATCCTTTGTCTAGCCAAATACCAGGGTAGCTCTTCTTCTGATAGATGAAAGGACGCTGGTTAAGGCACTCTAGCTTACTTTTGGTGAGACTGTCCGTGATACATTGGGTTAGTAAATTTATCATTGTGGTAGGCCAAACGATGTTTGTGAGCGGTACGATAAAGCGGTACGATAAGTTATATCACCTATGTATCAAAATCTTCTGCAACTGGACAGTGTATTCCATCGATTGCGCACCGTCGTGATGAACCATTTTTAGTCTCCATTTCACCCGTAAAGCTCATTTAGAGAGGTTTCTTGCTACATTAGATATCGCCTATGGAATAACTTTGTGTCTTTCAAGACACAAAGCCAAACAACATGCAAAACCTTCTTGATGAGGCATGTCGTAAATCCATCCCCTCAGTCTCAACCTCTAAACACTCTCAAGCACCGTCTCCTTGAACTCTCTCTCCACCTTCTGACC
>JAABUK010008559.1_pt1 | contig 14295 bp, 17 predicted proteins | sample 5559141 | NCBI WGS metagenome assembly JAABUK01 (sample SAMN10711869, study PRJNA513367) | rock metagenome | isolation source: Antarctica rocks | place: Antarctica: Victoria Land, Pudding Butte nord | collected 2016-01-03
AGACCGCGTTATAATAACGCCGCCGCCAGCCTTATGATCTATTACACTGTACCCTCGCTATTAATAGAGCAACTCTTACCAAATCAGGTATTACACTCTCGGGAACAAGAGTGACAGAACCTAAAGTATCCATCCTTCCATGCTCCAACCCCTGCCAAGCATCGTCATCAACCCCACATCCCCACATCCCCACTTTCCCCAGCAACCCTTCAGTCACTCACCACCCTTCTCCTTCCCAATCCCTATACCACCCCTCAAAACAACCCATCCACCAAACCCACCAAAACCCATCACACCCCCCATCAAACCCATCACACCCCCAACCACCACCACAACAACCCATCCATTCCCAAAACCCATATCCCACGATGGCAGACCTCCTAAAAGACGCAGAAGGCGCCATCGGCAACCAATCCGGCGGCGGCGGCCACTCTGAGAATACCATAGGCAGCGGCGGCGGCGGAGGAGGAGGAGGAGGAGATCATGCAATAGATCAAGGTGTCAATCAGGGTATGCCTCCCTCCTACTCTGCCCCCTTGACTCTATGGAACGATTGAAGTATGTGAAACAAAACCTGATGATTACGTGCAATACAGTCGTCGATAAAGGTCTCAGCGAGGAAGGCGTGCCCGGGATGGCGGATGGGGCGATTAATAAGGGTGTTGATGAGGAGGTGAATAAATTTGCGTGAGTGGGTGTGTTGGGTCTGCGATGGGTTTGTGATTGGATGGGGAAAGATGGGGAAGGGGAGATGGGGAATGGGATATGAGGGTGTGAGGGTGTGAGGGTGTGAGGGTGCGTAGATGAAGGGAATGAAATCATGATAAGCTTTGCAAATCATGAGAAGCCCGACGGGGCGTTCTCTGCAATGCTGTCCAAAGCCAAAGTCGTATGGGTAAGAATGAGATGAACAAACAGTCATACTCTTGCTGTTGAGTGACTCCAGAGTGTACACAGCCAGGCAAATATGAGAAAATTGGGAACAGACCAACATCCTAAGAGATATTATCGTCGTGCTTTGTGAATGACTTTCGGAAACTATGAATGCAATCGCTGTGCTGCTTGCAAGCTGGTATCTCTAAGGGGTCTTGAATCATAATCACTCCTTGTTCCACGTTTCGGAGCCCGCCTTTCACGTCGAGCCAGCAATCGCGTCCATCAATTGTCTCCCTGGATCATCATGAGCCACTTCCTCGGCAGTCCCGTCCACGTCTGGGACCGAAGCCTGCCGGGTCGCATCTGCACTTGAGGATGCCTCCCCCAAACTCGCCTGATTCGAATCTGTTGCCGTCGGAGCTGCCTCCTTCGGAGGGCCATTATCCGCTTCAGGCTCCCTTTGAGTTGCCCACGGCGATATGCCCTCCGTCCACGCCATTTCTCCAGGCCCAGCCAAGCCGACCATCCTCATTTCCTCAAGCCACCAGCGGCCATAGATCCTCAGCCGCTCCGCTCGAACGATGGACAACCGTCTGCCTTCGGGCGTCTTCATCATGCCCTCCAGTTTGCATAGCTTTTCTTCAACATGCTTGAGCGTATCTGCCATCCCGCCGTCCCTGCATTTCGCTCCTCCGTATGTGAATGCTCGACCTATGCCAGTAGCGCCGATGGCGTCCAGACGGTCGGCATCTTGAACGACTGCAAGCTCGGGGAAGAAAGCCAGAGCGGAAGCGAAGCCGGCTTTGTCGGTGGTCTCGGCTGTATATGATATGAAAGGGCTTATGGCTGCGACTTTTGAAGCTATAGTGGCTGGCCAACCGATCTGGAGGAGGTGGCCTTCGACCGAAGGAGGTATGGGAGCGGGAGGTTGTAGATTGGGGTCGATGTTGGAAGAGTCTGATTGAGGTTGATTCGTTACAGAAGGTGAAAATGGATTGAAGGGATTCGGCTGGACTTGTTCGTTGGTGGTTGGTGGAGAAGGGTAGCTCTCCGTCTCATTGCTGGTCGGCTGGCGATATTTACGATCGTCGATGTCGTGCATGAGAGCTACCAGCTCGACCGTGAGACCGTCGAACACTATCTTTCGAAACGTATTCTGCTCCACTCTCAGGATCTCCATGCTCAGAGCAACTACGCGTAGGACATGCTGGTAATCGTGGCTTCCATCGAAGCGTGGTTCGGACATGTATTCCTGGACGAATTTTCGTGTCTTCTCCAGTAGCTGTCTCCTCATAGTATAGCTAAGCTTCTTCCCATAATCCGCTTGCCGCTTTTTGCCTTGCCGTGTGCCGCGGATGGCGTTGTCCTCACTGTCTCTTGGAAGGGTTCTGGTCCACGAACCGAGTTGGTCCCTTGGTCGAGACTTTGGTGTCAATTTCCATCCTAATGCGAGTGGTGGTCAGCAATGCCATCAATTGGAAAAGGGATCTTCGGGTGACATACCTATGCGCTTGCAAAATCTCTGCATCGTACTCTCGGTCAATTCCATCCCGTGCTCCTGGTACATGAACTTGCACATGTCCTTCAAGAAAGCCTCAGGGTGGTCTGTCAAAAACTGGCGCAGACGTTCTTGATGTTCTTGCGTGAGCTTCAATGGCCGTCCGCTGCCCTTTTTCTTGTTCGTATTGTACACTTCCCCAGTCTCATCATAAAGCTTCTTCATCCCCCGTGCCTTCTTATCTGATATCCTGTGTCTGGACTTGAGGGTTTCGACGTCGAGGCCTGCCTGGATATCGCTCTTGATGAGCCCGCAAAGGGCTTGAGAGAGAGGGCGAGGCATGGTTTGAACGATTGCGCAGACTTGACTGCTCCCTTTCGATCATGTCATTTTCAGCTCAGCGTCATGATAGCTGTACACTTGGCGTGCTGGGTGTAGCTCTCCACGGCCATACTCACAGTCCAGTACTGCTAGTGCGGAGTATGTGTCGCAGACTCCCACGTTGAGGCTGATGTTGGGGGATGGAGCTTTCAATGCTCAGACTGTAATGAGATTCGAATAAATAATTGGTCCAAATACACCTACGTCTGGGCGCATAGACCCAACGGGCACACAGTCACAAAGATCGAGCTTGCAAAATAGATGTACAGATGAGAGAATTTTGGGCACGGGGCTATTCTCGAAAACTATACTAGGATAGCTCTAGCGCTGCGCCAAGGCTCGAGGTGCTGACCTGCCTGAGGTTTATATTTGCGTTCATCAACGTACAGCATGTCTAGCTACCTCGACACTGGATCGAATTAGATCTTGCGCTGAAGGTCACGACATGAAGCCTGGCCGGCGACGGGAGACCGGGACGTTTATCCCCGCAATGGCGATCATGTCTATGCTAGGCTGTAGTCTGGAAGGCGGGGGTGTAAAGATCAATGCAGTCCCAGATCGTCCTGATCTCTTTCATCTCCTCCGTCTTGCTCAGTCTGTCCGGCAGTCCCATACTTCTTCCCCAGTCTTTCCGTGCCGGTTAAAATACTACAGCGATGGCGGACAGCAAAGCCGAGGCTCAGCGTCGACTAGGCCAGGTGAAAGATTTCCTAACCATGAACAAGACTGCGGTCACCATCCCGTTCGACCCAAACAGTACCAGCTTCCCTCGAAGAAAAGATGTCCCTCAGCCTTCTTACGCGCCCCCGGGAGTACCGACGGCTTGGGTGTGGGGAGAGAACGACAATGTTAGCTGGGACGCCCCACACTACGGCATCCATTCCTGACTATTTCGACAGATTGGCCGACTGAACCTCTTGACACCAGCCAGAGTCAAGGCTGCGGCAGCCAGCGAGATAAAGAGTGGGGAGATGATCTCGTTGAAGTAGGAGGATCACCATCTCGTTCGTTCGTTCGTTTACTAAGCCCTCTGGTCTAGTCTTCCGTTGAATCACCCTGAAGTCCCTGCTTTCGCCCGAGAAACTTTCGAGCACGAGATCAAGACTCTCGCAGAGAACATTGCCTACGATGATACATACAAGCTCAATACACAAAGCAGCACCCAATGGGATGGCTTCAGACACATCGCCTGGATACCTACCAACAGTTTCTACAACAACACCCAAGCCTCGGATATTGTTGGTCCAGCCGCGAACCACAAGTGCTCCATCAACCACTGGTCCGATCACGGCATCGCCGGTCGCGGTGTGCTTCTTGACTATAGTTCATACTGCGAGAAAAAAGGGGTTGCCTTCAATCCTTATGAGGCGGAACGTATATCATACATCGAGCTCGAAGCATGCGGGAAAGACCAAGGGATCGATATAAGGCCGCAAGCGCAAGGTGGAGACATACAGATTGGGGATCTCCTTTTCATCAGGAGTGGGTTCATAAAGACATACTTCAGCAAGCCAAAAGATGAGAGGAACAAGCTGGCTCTACGGCCGCATCAGCTGGGCCCAGATGACGGACAGCGATATGCGGGCGTCAAGCAGGAGGAAGCTATGATCGACTGGCTGCATGATTGCTACTTTGCAGCTGTTGCAGGGGACAGTCCGACCTTTGAGGCATGGCCAACAAATCAAGGTGAGTTGATTTCCGCTAGGTCTGCTAGGAGAGCAGCGCTGATGATACTGGCAGAATATCACCTCCACGAGTATCTGCTTGCTCTGTGGGGTTGCCCACTTGGAGAGATGCTGGATCTCGAAAGGCTGTCCCAGATCTGCAAGGAGCAGAAACGATGGAGTTTCTTTGTCACGAGCGCGCCTGCTAATGTTCCTGGTACGATCCGGTCCTCTGAACGAGAGAGATTCTGGCTAACGCCGATCTTACAGGTGGTGTCGGCTCACATGTCAATGGGACTGCCATCTTCTAGTGTTACTGTGATCAAATTTCCCTATGTCCTCAATTTGTATGCCCTGATCTGAAATCATGAAGCAGTGAGCTGAACTTTCCTTTGTGCGTGACGTTGACGAAGGCAGTAACACCAGTGAAACCCGCTTTATCAACTGCAAATAGCGAACCTGAGCTATGCCTCCGCTCGGACGTTTATCCCTATTCTTTGTGACTCAGCTTCACTACAGTCCATCTTCTCGCTTTAGCCTCACAGGTATTTCGAACTTTAGGCCTCTTCTCACTTCCGCTCAGATCTGATCACGACATCCGAGTAAGCAGCCAATTGCTCCAAATATTCTTGTCGGAACCAGACATCATGGACTTTATCGAACACCCACAGCCCGTGCCACTAAGCCACTAAATTCTGTAGGATTCCCTTGCTGCCTGACGAAATCCGCCTCGGCAATCAACATATCTACTTTCTCAATCTTCTTGACAGGCGAAAACACGCCCAGGACCGTCTCCAATACCAAAACGCTAAACAACATAACCACCATTATCAGTCACGATTGACCGACAGACACATGAGAAGCCCAATCAAATCGCCCGTGCTACTCATCCATCTTTCATTGGTCACAATATTATTCGATATTCTACTTGCGTCAGCTAAATGAACGCACAACCTCCAATTCTCCAACTTGACAACAAACTTCAATGTCGAACTTACTCCGGAACTCCAGCCTCGGCGCACTGGCTGCTCGACGCCTGCCTAAGCTCTGTCTCACAATCTGACCACCAGCTGATCATCACACATATGAACAGCTCCGTATTCCGACAAGCTTTTAAGGCGCGGTTCCGTTTACAGTGCGGACCCAGAGTATTTTGAAACGATCGACCAGCTCTCTCGGGCCTGAAAGCGTAATATGGCTCAATGCTCATCCATGAATGCGTCTACACGTGGGTTACGGCTTTTCTAGAGCTCTGATTGAGATAGACAGGTGTCTGAAGCTCAGCTTGGCTTGTTCGTTCTACCTATTGAAATCCCAGCAATTTGTCGGGATTCCATCATTCCTACTGGCTTTCATCCAAGCGAGCTGTTTTGGACGAAGATTAACTCGCGATGAGAGCTACACGGCTCAATCATCCCTTTCCTGAGGTCATGGACCCAAGCCGACGTCTGGGGATGTGCCCAGTCACGGTCTATATGCATGCGTATAATTACGATTGATCAGACTTAGATACCAGCTTGAGCGATCATAACCCTCCCATTGCTAACGCAAAGATACGCTCTTACCAGATTTAGGCAAAGCTCGTGTTCTGCCAGTCACGAGCGTGGGGAGAATGAATCTCTCCGATAATCGATATCGGCCGCCACGCAATGCCCGCAGTTATAGGAGAAGACCATTTGCGCTCACTGAATTCGGAAAATAAAACTTGGAAAGCCAGAGTCACAAGATGAGAAGAACTTTTCATTCGGGCTACACGATCCCCATTCAACCACACGGCACGAAGCTCCACGACATGAAAAGCAATCTCCAAGACCAGTCAATTGACCAATGATTGCTACACTAATTGTACCCACACAACCCACACCAAGGCCTGCATTTATCGATGTGACGTTGTGCCGTGGCCACTTCCAAGCGCGCCGTTTTCATTTGCGCGTTACTACCCATCTGCTTGCTTAGTCATTCCATCAATTCTCACGAGGTTTGGCGTCAATGGTCGGGCCGTGTCTAGTCCCGTGCGTTTCATGCATGACAGTTGGTTTGAAGATCTGATTGGTACTTGGCTGTTCAGCCTGCAGATAAGCTGCAGATGATGCAGAAGGACGACACGGGTGGCTGAAACCAGAGATCGTAATCTGCAGTGTAAAAGCCTAGAAGGGAAATGGAAACTCGGTGGCACAGAGGGGTAGTGGGAGGATGCTCAATACCAGGAGCATATCTACATTTGTCGGCGACTGGTCGATTTCTTCACTTTTCGTTGCCATGAATTCGCCGCATTTCATGCGTAGGTAACCCTGACTCTCCCTCTGGTAGGGAAAAATCTAGAGGCAGCGCCACCATCTAGTGTTCTCAAGCAGCTAGAGAATGCCAGAACAGACGGGTAAAGTTCCAATACTCGCCATCAAGGTGTGTCATCTATTTTCGTTACTCTTCCGCATATCCATGGCGGGTAATACAACTTACTGCAATGCGAAACTTCCCATACGGCGCCATCATGTACCCTCCTGCTAACATCCCGCTTCCTGACCGTTAGACCGTGACCGGTCTCTCCTATGGTGTCGCCATCTCCATCGCTCTTGCACGCATCGTTGTCCGCCTGCACATGAACAAAAGCTTGCACATAAGCAAAAGACTGTACCTGGACGACTGGCTCCTTCTCTTCGCATGCTCCTGCCTCACCGCCGCCACGGTCCTCCTCCTCTACGCAACCCCCACCGTCTACCTGATTGAAGCCACCAGCCTCAATCCCATCGGCCTCTTCGGCGGCGGCGGATCCGGCATCACCGATTTAGACACTCTGCTGCGCAAAATCAACTTTTTCGCACGGTTCAATTGGATCTATCTGATCCTGAGCTGGACCACCATCTTTGCAGTCAAATTTGGCTTCCTCTCTTTCTTTCGGAATCTGGTGTTGCGGTTGCCGAGTATCCACCGGTATTGGAGAGTCGTGGTTGCAGTTACGGCGGTTGTGTATCTATTCTCGCTGATCGATGGGGTCATTGCTTGTCCCCATGACGGTTTGATAGCTCGTATGTTGGGGATAGCCCCACAACCTAGTAAGGGTTACCGTTTTCTGATGTACTCGACCAGTATCCTGCTCCGTCACCTACGCCCGCCAGATTGGCGCTATAGCTATCGGACTAGACATCCTCACAGATCTCATGAGTATGCCCTCCTCCATTTCCTCACCCCCCAACAGATCCAAAACCTAACCAAACCCCCAGTCCTGGCAATCCCCCTCAACATCCTCTGGCGAGTAAAGATGCAAACGCAGCAGAAGCTCGGTCTAGCCGCCTTCCTCTGCCTACAAGTCCTCATGATAATCATAGCCGTCATCCGCATCTCGGGCTTCATCTACCGCCACGCCTTCGACGAAGGCTGGGTCTACCTGTGGCAGCAGATCGAATCCTGCGTCTCCGTGTCCACCATCTCACTAACTGCGTTTCGGATAATGTTTGTAGCGGGCACGAGTCGACGGGAGCAGAGTCCAAGACAGTGGAGTGAGAGGGGGGCGTGGAGGAGGAGGGTTTTGGGGAAGAAGAATAGTGGGGCGTCGAGCAGTACGGGGGAGTTGGATGATGTTAGTATTCCGGGGGCGAGGTTGGAGGGGATGAGGACGGTTATTGGGGGGGAGAGGACGGTGATGTTTTCGATTTTGGATGAGGATGTGGAGGAGTGGCCGTTGCGGCCGCTGCCTGCGAGGGTTGCGATTGGGAGGGAGGATGAGTGTTGTGAAGGAACGGTGCTGGAACGTATACGATAATACTACGGATGGATACACGACTAATGTTTCATGGTAATGGTCATTACGTATATACATATATAGAACATTCGGACTTGAACTACGAGTAGACTTTCAGAAATCAGCTTGAGGTACCTCTGCCCACGAGCCCACCCTTTTGCCTACACTAGCCGTTCGCAGCTTCAAATTATACCCGCGTCGACATCGACTGCTTCTCCCTCGCGAGGCAATGATATTTCCTCATTCTATGTAGGTCGAGCCCGGCCAAATATCACCTTTCTAGCTAACCCAAATTGGTCTAGTGATCTCAGCTAGTGCTGGCATATCCAGACATCACCTTCGTGCTCAACGTTCAAGCCGCACGTCAATTAATATGCTTTATCTAACTTATAAATATAGTATAAGTAGCCCAGATCATCACCTTCTGCTTCCATGCACAATGCAAGTTCGCAGTCAAAGCCGGCGGGCACATGCTGGTCACAGGATCAAATGCGATCACCGATGGAGTAATTATAGATTTGAGAAAGCTGAACCAGACTACATTCAATGCAAAGACAGAAACGGCTTCGGTGGGAGCAGGTGCCAAATGGGGCGAAGTGTACAAGGCGTTGGAAGCCCATGGGTACGCCATCCCAGGGGCTGAGGCTTCCGAGGTGGGCGTGGCAGGTGTCACTCGGTGGTGGAATATCATTCTTCGCTGCTCGTTATGGCTTTGTATGCGATAATGTTAGGAACTTTGAGGTTGTCCTGGGCAACGGCACCCTTACCAGCGCCAATACAACGCACAACCTGATTTGTTCAAAGGCCTCAAAGGCGGAGCTGGAAATCTTGGCCTCGTTACCCAGTTTGATCTCGCCGTTTTCCGTAGCGGTGACCTGTGGGGCGGCAGGGTGACCTACGATTACTCTGCTGTCCAGAAGACATTCCAGCCAATGATCGATTGCGTCGAACAAGCCAACGTCGACCCCTTTTCATCATTGATCCAATTCTGGGGCCATAACGCAACCATCAACCAAACCTTCACTGCCAACGCATACCAGTATACCGGCAACGCATCCGAGAAACCCTACTACGATGCCTCCGATCCCTCGACCAACCCAAACGACTTTCCTGCACCCTTTGTCACCTTCACCTTTGATAAGATCGGTACGCCTCCCTCAGGTGGAGCAGACCTCCGTGTCGATTCCCAGAACAACATCACATCCGCCCTTGACACTCCCGATGCCCTGCGCAACATCTACGCCGGGCTGAGCTTCAAAGCCACCACACCCGTGCTGACTCAAGTCAACAATATCATCCAAAGCGTGTACCAAACCAGCTACAACAAGCCACCTTATGACTTCCTCCTCGCAGAATATCAACCCATTCCATACCGCGCTACCGTACAGAGTATCAGAAACGGCGGTAAAGTCTTTGGTCTTGACAAGTACGAGAACGACAACATCATCCAAGTCATGCTCGTCGCGCTCTTGACGGACGCAACGCAAGACACGGCGGTACGCGAGCTGATAGACGCGACAATGAGTAATGTCATCGCGTACACACAGAGTGCTGGGGCATACAGGCAATGGGAATACGTAAACTATGCGTACGAGAGCGAGGATCCGATTGGGAATTATGGCGCGGACAATGTTCAATTTCTGAAGAATGTCAGTCTCAAGTATGATCCCGGACAGACGTTTCAGACACTCGTGCCTGGCGGGTGGAAGTTGGGCGATGCTAGGAAGCGGGTGAAGCAGTCCAATATCAATCAGTTTGGAAAGTACAGATCGTCAGGCACTGGGGCTTGAGACGCTGGATTGGGAATAGGAAGGAATGTGATGTTCGCAATTGTGCAGACCATGTTATGATTATGGTGATGCAAGACGCACGGAGAGATGGTTAGACGATGGAATAGGGTAGAGAGGGACCGGAAAACGCAGACTGGCGGAGTAACTTCTCAAGTGGCTTTGCCGTCACGCCTGGAGGGTCGAGAAATAGGCCTGGTCGCGCGACTGGGATTGTGGAGGCCACCGCTGATCGAAACCGGAGGAGGAGCGAGGCGTATCGACGACAACGAAGGGAACGTAGCGCAGGCAGGTAGGATGCAGGTACTAGTAGGTACGAATACCGTATGTACTCATTCCATTACTACCAATCCCCACCATCAAACCCAAAGAGTCCAAGATCAGACCCCCACACATAGTCGAAACTACCTCCATTACCTCCATCGTAACGAAACCACTCTTTTCCTTTCTGGATGAATTATGCTAATCCTTCCAATTCAAAGAGCCACTTCAACCTATCTTACTAAATAGCGCTATTACTATATAACTACCAACTATCATATCACACACGAACCCTTCTCGCTCCTCGCCGAGCTCTATCATATATCAGTAGTACTAGCGTATCCTATTCTAAACAGAGAAAATATCACCACGTGGAGGATTCAAGACTGAGTTCTTAATACATACGATGCTGTGAGAGTATTTCTAGTTGTGATCTCTTAGGGCGATAGTAGACGCGATGATTTAGTAATGGTATATAGGTTTGATAGATTCGCTGACTAGTAATATCATACGTTACAATAGAGGGGAGGGATCTAGTAGCTTAATATCGTTGATAACGAGTGATAAGAAAAGTAGTACTATCTCCAATCATATGTACCTTAGAATAAAAGAAAAAACGCCATCCAATCCTCCAACAGACCACGCTCAACAATACACCCATCATCCTTTCTACAATCACAAACATACTCCCAGTCCACTACCATTCAACAACCATCTACCACATCTACAAATCCACATAAAATTCAGCGCACAGCTCCACTACAACAAGACATCCAAAGTGCACTCAAATTTTTTCATTTACAATACCAATCATCAATAACACTACTGATCTCGAGGGTTCCATGCTAAACGCCTAGACACCGTGCTAAAACAATATATATCCTCGCTAATCAGAATCACAAAAGATAAACCACGCTCAATTAACCACTCGCCTTCTTCCGATATTCGCTCAATGATGAGACACAAGCTGGATGAGTTCAAGTTATGAGAAACCATATCACGAACCCATCTGGCGATATCGCTCGCCATAAAGCATTGAAAGACGCATGCTAAGCCAAAAACCGCGAAAGCTCCAAAGAGCCTCAAGAGCTGAGAGCTGAGGGTTCAGAAGACATCATCATCCCACTCAAAATCCTCCTTTCCCGAACCACGCAAAGCCTTGCCCTTCATCGCTGTAATTCTCTTGGTAGGGTCTCCGTTCAATTTCTGTGGCGACAGTGATTGAAGGGGGCCGATTTGATCGTTAGGGGAATCGCTTGAACCCGCTGCTTCTACTTGCGTAGCAGTCTCATCGGATAGAATCGTTGGTTTCTTCGCGGAGGCTAGGCTGGGTGGTGTAGGGGAGATGCCACGTTTAGTCTTTGGGGGTAGCTTTGAGTTCGGAGGGTCTACTGCGGTGGACGATTCGACTCCCTCCATTGGCATGGCACTGCCATTCAATGCGATGTTCGCTTTCTTCGCGGAGGCTAGGCTAGGCGGCGGAGGGGATATGCCTTGTTTGGACTTTTTCGATCGAGTGCGTAGGGGCGAGGCAGCAGTAGGGCGGCCGAGAAATGGGGGAGGCGATTGATCTGTGTGTACAACAGAAGTGTGGTCGGTCATCTTGCTGGCCGCTGGCGTTGGTTGTGTGTCATTACTAGGAGAGAATGATTTGGTAGTCGTTGGGATTGGTGGCACGTTCTCAGCGTATGTCGATGGCGAGTTGTGTGGGGTCTTTGAGGGAACTCTTGGTAGGCGCTTATGCACACCTGTTGGTGTCTGAGCTTTGATGCCGCGCGATGTACGAGGCCTGGCTATATCTGGACTGCCTTTCCCGGATTCCAGGGCGCGAGCGCCATCAGTCTTGGTCATCGGGGTGAAGACGTTCGACTGCTGATTTGATTGTGCACTGCTGCGCCTTGGCGGTAGGCTTTCGAGTATCTCGCCTAGTTGCTCGCCTTTCGTCGTCGAAACAGCTGGTGCTGGGGTGTCTTTGAGAGGTGTCATATTTCGTTCAGAAGGGAGCGACGGTAGAGCACCCGGCTTGAAATTCTTTCGACCCACATGACAAGGCAGATCAGGGACGGGGGGCGCGTTCGAAACGGACAACTCCAGTTCTCGACGAGCTGTCTCGAGCTTATATTCTAGGTCACTGACCTTCTTGCCGAGCTTGTACTGCTTGGCGATGTCTCGCTTCGATGGCTCGCTGCGTAGTCCAGAACCTGCTGGAGGCCTCAGCACGGTGTCCTCCGAAGCATGATCGATTTTGATGAAGGGGACTGGGGGTGTCTCTGACGTTTTCTTGACGGGCGATAGGTGGATTTGCGAAGCGACCTTCTTCAGTCCTTGTAAGGAAGGCTTCCGAAGATGGTGAGACGATTTGCGTGAAGAGCTTGAATTCGACAATGCACTGGCAGCGCGGCCTTTGGACGGCGGCGGAGGGACCAAGAGAGCATCGGTGAGACCAATGAGCTGGTCGTTGGGCGTCCACTCTGAAGATGTTTCACCGCCCATATCAATGCCAGAGTCCCGAAAAGGGGCGTTCTGCTTTTTCGTGTCCTGGACGTTGGTTGCTGGCAACTCTTGAACCCCACGATATGCCTGCGTTCCCTTGTAGCCGCTCTTTTTCAAATCAGCGTAAGCTTCGGCAGCTTTGGCTTGACGTTCCTGTAGTATGTTCTTCTCCGGGCTTGTGGATGTGTCCTTCTCCTTCTCCTTGAACATACCCTGCCACGCCGTAAGCGGCTTGAAAGCGTTCGCGATTGCCTTTCCGAAGCGAAACATGCCCGATTGCTTGTGTGATTCGATCCCAGCATCAAAGGTTACGTCTATGTCCATGTCCATCTCGCCTTGACCCTTCCCGTGCATGTTGGCATACTCTTCCATAGCCTGTTCATCCCTGGTGTACAGACTTGGAGGTCTCTGGCTGACCTTGTCATTCATGCTCCCTTCCAAGAATTTGCCAGGGCGTATGCTGGTAGCACTCGACCGTTTGTCGTTACGCTCGTCTTGCTTTTGGGTGTCTGCTGTGTTGTCGGTGTTCTTGAGAGGCCATTCCGCTGCCCTGCTCCTCTTCGAAGCATGTAGCTCTTTGCCATCATTCACTTCCCGTAGAGCGTCATCGTTGCTAATTGGCTCGAAAAGAGACGTGGGATCGTGATGAGGACGCTTTCGTGGATTCGTCCAGGTCTTCGACGTTGTGGTGGGCGCAGCATTGGGTGCACTGGCACTGGTTTGCATTTGCTGCACTGGTCCATCGAGCTGCATGAACGATGATTAGTATCGCATGCACGGGTTCTTGCAGCGGGAGACGCATGCAAAGGAGAGCATCATTGGAGGCTTTGACCCACCGGCTCACGGGGACTCGCTCCCTTCATAGTGGCTGAGGAATAATTATGTATGAACGAGGATATGTGCAAGAAAGAACAAACAAAGGAAAAGAGGTTAAGCAACGACTAAAGAGTGTGAATGGTGAATTGTAGAACTGGATGACGAGTCCAAACTCCGGACTGTCGATCTAAACAAACGCGCCTCGCCTGTCAGAAGTCTTGGCAACGGCATCATGGCTTGGCGCCAAGGTCCCACCTTTGTTGCAAACCTCGCTTGCAAACCTTTTTCTCATCACCTATCTTTAACCCTATTCAGTCCATCAATGGCCGGACCTTGATAGCTCGATCGATCGCTGGGCTACTTAGAGTAATTAAAGATTAGTCGTGGCTTCAGATCAACGGAGATTGAGGCTCTTCATGGTCGAGCATGTTGTACAATATTGGCTATTTTGCATCTATGATAGTGTACTAATCACTACAATGGATGCATTCTTTGGGATTGCGTTATGCGTCACGATTTGTTTGCTTATCACAGGCACCGTCCAAGTAGGCTGTCCAGATTCGCCGTGGGATACCATTGATTACTGATTACTCAATAAAAACCTCACCCCTACTATGAGAGCCGTCTGAAGCGATCACCATCCCCCTCTAAACCACAATCTCACACTACTCCAAGCCTCAAAGTACCAGCATCATCCACAAACTCACCACCCCCAACCCATCCCCCCCTCAAACCTTCCCATGCACATGCAACAAAAACAACACCAAAAAAAGAGTCAAC
>JAABUK010008560.1_pt1 | contig 14295 bp, 1 predicted proteins | sample 5559141 | NCBI WGS metagenome assembly JAABUK01 (sample SAMN10711869, study PRJNA513367) | rock metagenome | isolation source: Antarctica rocks | place: Antarctica: Victoria Land, Pudding Butte nord | collected 2016-01-03
AAGTTCGCGATTATAAATGAATATAATAGAGTAAGGAATTTAGATAAAGATTTATAATTTTTTTTTTAAATAATAAAGAAAACTCGCTCTAAATATTACTTCTAGTTTATAATTATATCCGGAACGATTATTAACTCCGATTTACTAGATATTATAACTTTAATAAATATTATATATAATATTTCTTAGAATAATTTTAAATATAAATATTACCCCTTTAAACTAGCCGGCCTAAAGATTTTTATTAATATTATTACTAAATATCAAAGTTTAAGTAATCGACTATAAGAATTCGATAATATAATAAATATATTCGGGAATTTACTTCCTAAATTCTTAATACGACGGTATAAAAAAAGTAATTAAAAAGGTTACGATTTTATTAAGTTTAAAAAACTATACCGAAGTATCTTTAAAACTAGTTTTCTTTATAATTATAAAGTATATTACGTAACCCTCCATCGGCAAGTCCGGAAAAATAGTTCTACAAAATCGCTACTTAATCGGTGCAAAATGCGCATTTTGCAGCCTTGGTAAATCTTGGCAAATCCTGGCGCCAAGATTTTTAAATTAGAGTTAAGGTCTGCGCGGGAGCGCTAAACTTAATCCTATAAGTAACTTTATAGCCCTATAGGGCAACGCTAGTAGAAATCTAATTAAAAATTCGGAATCTAGGCTAAAAATAGATTTAGTAAAATATTTATATCCCTATATAGGGGCCCTAGTCTAGATACTCTTAAAAGTTAAAGTCAAAAAAAAAAGTTGCTAAATCGGTGTAATATCGCTACTTAATCGGTACATAATGTGCTTAGAATACGGGACATGAGCAGATACGTATTTCTAGTATTTTGTATAATTTCGGTATAAAATACGCAAAAATCGGGGTTTCCCAAGTTACCGATGTCGTCGCCCGTTAGAAAGTTTTAATAATAGAGAAGCTCGTAAAACGGTAAATTTATTAAAACGATAATTAATATAATATTATATTTATATAGAATGGTCCCGACCGCCCGGTTAATATTAATATTAACTAGGTATTTATAATAGTACGGCTCCTCCGTTTATATAATTATTTACCCTATCTCTCCGTCTCTTTAATTATATATAATTAAAAGTAAATTAATAAAGAGATCGAGAACCGGTATATAAATAAAGATAATAATCGAATACTAAAAAATTATATCCTAGGTAGGGACTATATAATATTTAAAAAAATATCCTTTAAATTTAAAATTATCGCCTCCCTTTTTAAGAAATATAAAAGGGTAAATATATTAATTATATTTTTATTTACCGAGATAATTCTAGTAATAAAACGGGTAAAGTCTTCTTTTCTTTAAAATCTCCGATATAAAAGAGCCTAAACTCGCTTTGTTTAATTTATTAAACTTAACTTTCTCTTTTCTAACTAATCTTTTTATATTAATATTCTTTTATTATAGTACGTCCGAGAGGAGATTAAATTTAAGATACGAATATTCTTCGGGATTAATAAGAAGAGGGACGCGGTTAAATATATATTTATATATAAAATTAATAATAATAGTATATTATTAGAGAAGGATAAATTTAATATTTTAATTAAATTTATATATTAAATAAGCGTAGGTCTAAATCTAATTTATATAATTATAATTATTCTATATAAGCCCCTCTACTTTATCGGGGGATATAAATAAATACCGAAAAATATATATCGGATAAAATAGAAGGAGGAAGTATTCTATTATATATTAAATATTAATACCGAAATCGAGGAGTATATAAACGTAAAATATAAATCGAAGATAGATTTTAGGGAGGACGCGTTTAAGACTATTAATATAACGAATATAAAAGATATAAAAGGCGCCGACGGAGGTAATAATACTAGAAGGAGTAATAATACTAGGAATATTAATAATACCGCGGTATTTATTATTAATATAGAAAATATTATTTAAGAGGGTATTATATATATTAAAAGGAAAAGTAATTAAAATAAATAAATATAAAATAAACCGCCGTTAATTATATTAAATCTTTTTATATTTCTAAACTACTAGATATTTAGATTTAAATAAAAGCTAGGAAACTTATTACCCCTCTACGCGCTTTTCTATATAATAATACTTATTTTCTATATAATAATATTTATTATAATATATTATTATTATTTACGATTTTAATCCTCTACTTCATTATATTTAGGAATAATAATAAAAAACAGAGTATTATATCTAGCCTAGATATTTTTTAAATTTAATCTAGATTTTATTTAATCCCTAAACTCGCTATTAAAGACCTATACTCTTAATATTTTAATTATATCTACCGCTATTTAATACGGTATTTAATTATATATTACTTAACCTCTTTTTAGATTTACGATCGATATAGGGCTCTAGAAATTAAGGGCTATTAATAAAAATCTTTAAAATAATAACGAAAAAGAAATATTAATTTATAAATATATTACCGAGTATACCTATGATATTTATAAAGAATTTAGAGATATTATTTAAATCTAGGTTTAAATTTAGTTTATATCTAGCCTAAATTAAACCTAAATCTAAAAAAATACGTTTTTAATATTTCGACTATCTCTACTATTATTTATATAATAATATATTATTATTTATCTAATTTAAATATAACTAAGATAAGTTAAATTTAATTATATTTTACTATATTATATTTCGCTTATTAATAGCCTACGAAATACGTAAAATACGTATTTTATATTAATTAAATAGCGATTTTACAAAACTATTTTTCCGGACTTACCGATAAATACTAGAATATTCTATTCCGTAGATTAATTAGAGAACGGTATTAAAGAGATTAACGGAATTAATTATTAGAAAGATTATTAGAATTTACTAATATTTCTATATTTTTAGAACTCGTTATTTTCTCTTTCTTTATTATTAGAATCTATATCTAATATTTAGGCAAGCCTATCGTTTAGATTATATTTATAACTTCGTACGAAATTAAATAACCTACTCGAAGTTAGTATATTCGTTTAGTATTCCTTATACTCTACCTCGAGAGCGGATTAATAAATTAATAATTATAACGGTTATTTAATATTAGCCTTTTACTCCGAGGTCTCGAATATTTTCCTATTTTTTATAAGGTTTAATAAGGCCGCTTTATTATAAAAATACCCTAAACTACCTTTAATCTTAGCGTAGTACTAGTTTAATTTTTCGATTATTTAACGTAATATAGTCTTTATTTTAGACTTTTATAATACTCGTTTTAAACGGAGTTACTTTATAGTCTTTTCTAGATGATTAAAAAGTTTATTATAAATTATAAAAATATAGTAGCTAGTAATAGTCTTCGTTATATTAATAATACTCGTTATTTTCGCGAACTCCTTTATAATATTAATTGGGTAAATAATATAATTCTATTCTTCTATTTTTAATTTAAAGTAAGAAATCTTAGTTTATATAAAATAACTTTTAATATTATAATATAGTTTAAATACGCGGACTATTATATAATATATCGAATCCTATCGCGTTTTAATATCCTAAATAAACTTTACTAGTTTTAGTTTAATAAATCTATTAACTTTATTTAATATACTTTTTTTTATAATATCGAGTCTCTTTTATTAAATATCTCGGAACTAGGTTCTACGCTAGCTATTTATATTAATAAATATCGTAGTTTTCCGTATTTAATAGAGTTAGATTATTATAAAGATTATTAGAATTCTTATACCTTAATTAATATTAATAGTAAACTCTTTTACGCGCTAGTCTAGAAATCGCGAGAGTTTTATTATTTATCCTAACCCCTTTAAAATTATTCGTTTATAAACGAAAAGTAAATTGTATTTAATAATACCTTAATAGTAAATGAAATTATATATATAAAATATAGTATATATTTAGACGATTATTTAATAAATATCCGTTTAACCTTTTTATTCCTCTATATAAATATAAGAATAATACTATCGAATATTATTTATATATTACTAGTATTATCGCTTATAATAATATAGATCCGATATTTAATTTTATATTTATAGACGACCTTAGTTAAAACGTCCGTTAGTTTTTTACTAGTATATTTCCCTTTAATATATTTAAAGTTAATAATAACTTTATAATATTTCTACTCGGCGTTAATAAAATAGGTAATAATAACTATATATAAAAATATATCGTAGAGTAATTATTTATCTAAAATAAAGAATACCTTTAAATTATTATTAAATAAAGTATTAAATAACTTCTCTTTAATCTTCTCGAATTATTATAGGAGTTTATTTTTAATTATTAAAGAACTCGGTAATATAGTAGTAGAGTCTAAATAAAGAAACTGTCACGGGGTGAACTCTAGTATGAGTATTACTAAACTAAGCCTCGGTACTTCTATAATAGGACTAGCGCCTTGGCTAGATTCTAGTATATTAGGGCCAAATCCTCTATAGATAATCAATATCTTATACACTACTATTATTCTTACTACTAAAGTAACCACACCTTAATAAATAGTAGTAACGGTATACACCGATTACTTTATCTATTAAGACGTTTCCGTATATATACTAGTCTACTTATAGCTCCCCTTAGGACCCTAATATAACTTAATATTCAAAACCGCTTATCTATAATACTAAATACGTTACCTACTCAGGCCCTCCTACTACGCCTCACTTCCGACCCTTTTAATAGGCCCGTCGATATCACTGCTAGTATATTAGGTAACTCGAATAAGCTAACCGGTACTCGCTCCTAGAAAAATCCCTTAATAATACCAGAATACCCTAAAATAGATATAACTACTCTTAGTAATATAATAGGAGATCTTTTAGAGCGTCTATACTAGATATAGATTCAATAGGGCCAAATATAGTAGTAACTTAATACTCAATAATAGTAGTAGTAGTAGTAGAAATCTACTTTACTTTACTCGTTAATACAAAAAACACCTAAGCCTTAAGCTAGCTCTAATACTAATAGTAAAAGTAATAAACTAAAGGTAGAAGACGTTAGTTTCTTTAACCTTTAATATAAGCCTAGAAATAACGCCCCAGTTCTAAACGGCGGTAAATACGTTTACTACTAAGACGTCTACGTTTTTATAAATAGATTTAAAGATATAGTAAATACTAAGCCTAATATATATACTATTATTAAAAATATTATTCCTGCGTGCCTACGTAGCTTAGTCTTAATATAGTACTTAATCGAGTTAATAGAGCTTGAAAAGAACCTACTACGTAATACCGCCACTGATTTATAATAGTAGTATACGATATTAATTAATCGTTTTAAAATCCGAATATTAGTAGTAATAGCTAAGATCGCCACCCTTATATATATACCCTAGGATATCCGAAAGGGCACGTATCTTTGTATATTTATTTAAAATATACTCTACCTCGCTAAATTTATAAATATTACCTTAATACACTCCTAGCTTTTAACTATTTAGAACGTATTTTATATAAATATATATCGGGATCTCCCTAAGCTAAAAGTAATAACAACGCTAAATTAATTCCTTAAAGATATTAATAATAAGCTATTAATTTAGGAGGAATTCTTAATACGCGGTCTTATACTACTTTAAAAACTATTTTACTTTCAGCTTTAGTAGTAGCCCTAGTAGTAACCTTACTAGTAGAATAATTAAAAGTAAATTAATAATAAGCCGTTTAATAATAAGCCCTATAAGCCTTATAATCTCTATAATTATAATGACCGGCCCGCCGCCTACGCCGCAGACCTAGCCATTTAAGAGTAGGAGAGTAATCTAGAATACTAAAAACTACGACGGTAGTAGTAAGCGAAGAAACTATATAGTATAATATACCTAACTAACCCTACCCTTAAAGATAAGGATACCTATTAGTATTCCTTAAGAGTTAACCGCTAGTAGCTAGATCGGGACTAGCTTCGCGCTAAAATAGTTTTAATTTTAAAAATATCGGTAAACGACTACTTTTAAAAATCGCTGGTTATTTAAAAACTGCGTTAAGACCTTACTTTTATATATAAAAAAGTCGACTATTTAGCACCTCCTTATTAATACTCCTATAACGCTAAACGTATACGCCCCTATTTTATCAATACTATAGCTACTACTATTATTCGCCTACGTTACCTCTATACCTTCTTATCGCCTTACTTTACTATCGTTAGAATTAGTATCTAAAAGTATACTAAGAATTAAGGCTCTACGCTAAACTTTAAGACTCTACGGTACTCCCGTGGTTACCCCGTACCGACTATTTAAGAGCTAGGGACATACTATATATATTTACTTACTCTATTATTTCTATATATAGACGCTATTTACGTTATTACTTACGATACCCTATATCCGCGTGTTAACGAGGGCGTTAACGTCTTTCTTTAAAAAGGGGCGATCTGTCACGGGGTAGACTCTAGTATAAGTATTACTAAACTAAACCTCGGTACTTCTATAATAGGACTAGCGCCTTGGCTAGATTCTAGTATATTAGGGCCAAATCCTCTATAGATAATCAATATCTTATATACTACTATTATTTTTACTATTAAAGTAACTACACCTTGACAGAAACGAATACTAAATTAAAATATTATTAAAAGAGTTATATAATATTTCTACTATAGTAATTATTTATAGGAAAACCTCTTTAAAGTCTAATCGTTAAGATATAAAACTATTAATCGTAGTTTTAATACTTTTAATTTAGCGGCGTTATATTCGAATTAATTAAGAAATTCTAATAATTATTATAATAATCTAGACTTTTACCTACGTAGAGATAATTTCTTTAAATATTAACTACGTTATACTATATATATTCGCCGAGTTTTTATAATTTTTCTTCTTTATATAGTCTCTCCCTAACCTAATACCTTAATTTATATAGAGATAGATTAATATATCGTTATATTATAAATAAATTATTGATAATTTTCTAGAGCCTACGATTACTCCTTCTTTAAAAAACGTTTATATTATAGACTTTCGGGATAATCTAAAAATATATTCTTTTTAATATTAGAGAAGATATAATATCTATATCGCTTTTCTTTTATTATAATATTAAGAGGTTATTTAAGATAATAGTTTATAACTTCTAATACTATAAAGAGATTTATTATCGAAGATATTATCTAAGCGATTTTTATTTAATTAGTTTAATATAGATTCTAAAGAAAGTAATAAAGAGTTTAATTAATATTATATAATAAATAATTAATTATTAGAAAGATTATTAGAATTAAGATCTAATATTTCTATATATATATATATTTATACTTTACCCTTCACCGATATCGAATCGATATATTTTTAAAAATAGGCGGTAGGATAATCGTAGGAGAATATTAATATTAAAATATATTAATAAATAAAGTTAATCTCGTAATAAATATTAAAAAAGTTTATACTCTAAAGTTTAAAGCGTATTAAGAGTCTATTTAATATAATATAATTAAATTAAATTACGCTTTTAATAAAATCTACCTATAATTTAAATCTAGGGTTAAATTTAACTCGGACGATTATACGTCTAAAGGACGAGCGGCGAGATTATTTATTAAAATACTCTAGGCTTAATTTTAACTCGGACGATTATATATCCGAATAATAAGATTATCTACTAAAATATTATATTTATTATTATTATTATTCTCTACTCTTTCCCTATATTACTTAGTAATCCTACGTATATTATTATTTTTTAGAAGGTTTACTATCGAAAAGAATAAAAATACTTAAAAGAATAAAAGTCTAGAAGGCGCCTAGGAAAGTACCTAATACCTAGAACCTAATTCTAAAAAATCCTAAATATCGTAAATTTAAGCGTAGTAATAAATTATTTTCTAATCAATAATAAATCGAAGCCTTTGATTAATAAAAAATAGTAATAACTTTAAGGTAAATTAAGAAGTATTAAAAATCGATTAAATTATTACTTCCGAAGTTTATTTTCTATCGAGTAGTTAAAGAGCTTTATATAAATATCGGGTTTTTTAGATATATTTAATCCATTATAATAACTACTCTTTAGGAGGCGGTAGAAACTTATTTAATATTAAAATCGAAATATAAAGTTATAGTATATTATTCTATAAATTATTATTAATATTATCTAGTTCTTTAGCTAGTAGCTTGTTATTATAAATATATAATAATATTTCCGAAGGATTTTAAATTTCTACGCGATTTTAGATATAAAAATATATTTTAATTTATTTATATCTAATAATAAATATATTTATAATAATTATTTTAATAATTACGAAGGGAGATTAATTAATATCGAAGTATATAATTATATTAAAAAGTTAGAAATTAGGCGCTAGGAAATTCGATAACTCCTCGTCGAATATATATAAATATATTAACGACGGCGTAATACGCTTTTAATTAAAAAGTAACTCTATATTAAACTCTTTAAAAACTAAAATAATTACCTCTTTAATATTTCTAAAGTCTTTATCCGGGATTTAGTTATAATAAAATAGATTATACTCTTTTTATTACTAAATAGGTCCTAGTAAAAAAGTCTACTCGTCCTCCTCTACTTAAAAGTAGGAAGTTATATTTCGTTATATAACGATCTCTTCCTTCGTAAAGTACTAGTATAGTTTTATTTATAAAATTAATAAACCTTAATAATAATTAGCTAGCCTAATTATTAAAATAATTATTAGAAATTTATACCGTATTTTAATTAAGGTAATTATATTAAGTGAAAATAATATACTTATATATTCTTAAATCGTAATATTTAAAATAATTAATTTTATAAAATAGACTTTGAATAGGTTTATACTATATAGCCCGCCTAGAGCGGAATTTATTAATTTTAATAATATATATTATTATATCTACTCTTTTCTAGGCTTCCTAGATTAGTATATATTAATTAATAATTAATAATAATCCTTCGGTCTCTTTATTTATAATTTATTAAAATATAATCTAGGCTAGATTTAAATTAGGCTATTATTAATATAATCCCTTAATAATTAAAATTTAAATATTATTTTAATATACCTCTAACTCGTTTAGATCCTCCTATATAATATTACCGTTATTTTAAATTAGTATATTTTAACTTTATAAGGTTATACTAGTTTTCTCTACGAAATATATAATACTATTAACTTAAGTAGTTCTAATCGGAAAATAATAATTATTATAATTATTAGAATAATAAATAACCTAGATTATACTTCTTTAAAAGGATTTCTTATTTCGTTTAAATTAAAATAATAACCTAGTAGACCTTTAATACTTTTTAGAACTCTTTAATAATACGGAGTTTCTTTTATATTATTAATACTATAGTTATATTATTTCTTTAATAGTCTACGTATTACTTTTCGAATAATAAGATTTAAATAAAACGAGTCTTTACCTTTATTATTAATATATTAATCGAGTACTTCTTTAGTTATTTCTTAGGTCTTTAAAGTCCCTTCGGCCGTCTTTATAACTAACGAGGCGTAATTACTAAACTATCGATATTATTATTATTATTAATACTAAATCTATACTATTTAATAATAATTTCGGTATTATATAAAAAATTCGTTAAATTATATAGTATCTACTCGGCTTTAATCTCGGGGTCTTTTTTAACTAGGAAACGGGAATTATAAATATCTTTTTAATAATCTATTACTAAATAGATTTACTACGCGGTTAATCTACGAAAGAATTAATTCGTTTCGATATAATAGGAATTCTAACTTCTTAATATATATAAAGTTAATATAATTTAACGGCGAGAACAACGCGCTTTAACTATTAAATAATAAATATTAAAGAAAACTAAAATATATTTTACGAAATAATTATTAGTTATAAATAAAGTAATAAAAATAAAAGGAAGATCGCCGAAAACTTCGTTAATACTAAGGATTTAATTACGGGAAATAAGACGCTATATTTAAAAGAGTATTTACTCCCGTATTTAATATAGATTTTAAAACCTATTAAAAACCTTATTCAATTATATAATTATTAGAAAGATTATTATAATTAATCTATAATAATAATTAATTAAATACCCAAGTATTTTACTCTTTACGCTAGATTAATTTATACCTAGTTTATAATATTCTAAATTTATTAAAGTAGAATAGATAAATATCCTAAATATCCTAAATAAAATAGATAATAATAATTATACTCTTATATAATTTAAGTGAATTCTATCGTTTATAAAATAATAATTATCGATACTAGTAACCTTAACCTCGTAACTATTATTATTATTACTAGTTTCACTATCGTTACTAGTTTCTTCGTCGTTTTAGATTATTATAAATACCGTTTCTTAATTAATTAAAACACCGCTTTTTAAATAATTAAATATAGCGCGTATTAATAGAGGTAGAGCTAGAACTATATTAAAAATTAGAAATACTACGGGGAGGAAGGCCCCTAGAAAATTACTAATAATTAGAGCGAGGAAGACTATTCCTAGTACCTTAACTCTATATAATATAACTAGATAAACGCGTAAACGTAAAGTATAAAAAAAGGGTAGTAAATTAAATTCTAATAATTATTATAATAATTAAAATTAATCTAAATAATTTAACCGTCGCTCTACGCGAAATTAAATACTATTAGAAAATTACCGAATTATTTATTCCTAAACTCTCTTTCTAACGGTTTATATATAAAGTAATATTCTCGGTTATATCGGAGTTATTAGGTATACGCTAGTAATTATTTATAATTATAATTATATAAGAAATAACGGAAGCGATATTAATAATATTATTTAAAAGTAAATTCTATTTTAATCTTTCGCTATCTATATTAATAATATAAGATACTAATCTCTACGTAATTTACGCTAAGCGTGTAACTATCTAAAATAAAGATATTTAATTAACGTAGATAATTAGGGGTTATAAATTCATTCTATAAAGAAATATAAATTAATACTAATATTTCTAGTACTTAATATCGTAATATTTAATAAGAGTAGGGTATAATAAAGAAGAGAGTAGATAGTAGGTATAACTTTTATATTATTTCATCTCTTAATAATTTCTATTATTGTTGAATAATGAAATATTCTTCTATTTCTATTCTATAACTCTATTACTAAGACGGTTATTATAATAATTATTAGAAATCCGTTTTAGCGTAGTAGGGATCCCTTAGTAAATCTCTATTTTATTTTATTTTACTTTAGGCCCTACATTAATAGATCCCTATATTAAGTTAGGATAGGGATTATACCTCGATCTCTACCCTACCCTACACTAATCCGAAGTATAACTATACTCTACTATCTTAGATAAATATTTCTAAACTCTTTATTAAATTATTAAAGTAATTTATTTAATATGTTTTTTATTTAGAGTATTTATAATAAATATTAAATTAAATATTTAGAACGTCTCTTTATTTATTTCTTTTTTATTAATATAATTATTTATTTTAATAGATTATTTATTAAGTAAATATCTAGCCTAGTAAATATATTACTAGTTATATCTTTTACGCTTCCGCTATAGAAAAAGAATATTAGAATACTAGTTTTTTAATACTACTTTTATATTATTCGCCTAGTATTACTACTTTTAGTATTTATTATTAATTATTATTTTAATTATTATTCTAGAAGAAGTTTAGTTAAACTTTATTATAGTTTATTTTATTTTCTATTTATAAGAATTCCTACTATTAAGTAAATATATTCTAAAATAAATAAAAGTTACTTTTAATATTAAACGAGTAATTATTTAGATAATTATATAGTTTTTTAATTCTCTTATTAAAGTACCTCTTTAGTATTCGTTAAAGAGGGGCCGGAAAATAAAATAATTTAATAATAGCCTCTCGGAGTATATTAAATTTAAATAATTTACTATATAATTATTTTAGGTTATTAATAGAATAATTATAATACTATTTATTAATACTTTCCGAAGGGATATTAAAGAACTTCGTTAATACTTATAAAAGAAATAATCTTTAAAAGACGAAGACGAAAATAAAGAAAATATAACTCTTTCTAAATATTTAGTTATAACTCCCGAATAAATAGTAGACTTTATAGAATTATTATAAATTCAGGTTATTATTAATAGGTTAGTAATTAAGATAAAAGTAGGCCTAGTAGGACTTTAAGGCCTAGTAGAGGAGAATAACCTAATTAGTTATAATAGTACTAGTATTAGAGTAAACGCCTAGAATAAATTAAAACTCGAAGAGATTAAATTCTTCGACTTTAAAAGTAATAGGAAAGATAACCTATTTATTTTAAGAAAGTATACTATATATAAGAATATTTTCAATTTTAAAAATCGCGTTAACGATATAATTAAATAATACAGCGAAGAGGAAGTACGAAAGTTTCTATTTTTATATTTTAAAGAAATAAACCTTAAATAGTTCTTAAATAAATTAAATATTAATATTAAAGTATTAATACGTACCTTCGTTAATTTTAAATAAATAAATCGTTTTATTAAACGATTTAAAATAAAGATACTAGAAGTTATATATAAATTTTATTTTAAGAAATATAGACTCGTTTAGGTATATACTAGTAAGATATTCAAATAAAATATAAATAAAATATTTAACTTAACTAGGGCCGCCGATATTCCTAGTATATATTAATAAATATTTATAATCTACGATTATATTAACTCTGATTCTAAATCTTTTATTAATCCGTTTAAATCTAGTATATTATTAGATAAATTCCTTAATTTATTTAATATTAAGGAAGAAGTCTAGTTAGGAATAATACGAAGTAATAAAATAACTAGGCCTCTACCACCTCCTAAGTTAAAGAGTTTACGATAAAATTAATAGAATTATTAATAATTTAACCGGTTCCGGTTATAATAAAACTATTTACTTTAGGTTATTTCTTATTAATTTATTAATCTAGTTTATTAGAATATATCAAGTATTTTTTAAATATAATAATAATCTCGTTAAATTTAATCGCTATTTATTTAGTTATAAATTATTAGTTATAATATTAGGAATATACCTTTCTCTTTTAGAAATAGAAATCGTTTTAACTTTTAACCGCGCCAAGAGAACCGCGAGCCTGTAACCGGTAATTTTAATTTTAATTATTTCGGGTAATAGTAAATACCCCCTAGGTATATAATTATTTATTATATAAACTAAAGTATAAAAGAATTATTCTTGAAAAATAATATTATAGAGTTATAAATAGAAGACTAATTTATACCTAATATTAATTACGTTAATAATTAGAGCTAGGATTAATAGTAAAACGATTATTATAATAAATAAAACGAAATAATTAGTTATTAAATAACTATTATCGATTCGCCTAAATAAGTCGAGTATCGTATTTATAAAGAGTTATTCTCTTTTAAAAATATATTATATATATATTTTAGAAGTTAAAATTTAAATAAAAATCTTATTAAAGTCTTTTACCCTAAATATTTAATTATAAATATTATTTAGAGGAGTAAATAGTCTTTAGTAATAAACGAGAATATAGAAACCTATTATTATATTAAAACGAATAACGAATTACTAAAATAAAAGTTTATTATTAAAACAAACTACGACTCTTAAAAAAATACGGGAATAAGATAAATATTTAGGAAATACTAGTATATTAATATTCGAGTTAATTTAGACTCTAGAATTAAAGTAGAAAAAAACTATAAAGATATTAATTATAAAGTAATTATTATTAATCGTAAATTTATAATTTTTTTTTTTTTAAAAGTTAGAATCCGTATTATAATAACCTTACTCTAAGTTATTAATATTAGTATTAATTATTATATTATTTTTAAATATATCGTTACCTCCTTATATTTCCCTAGGAATAATAAAAGTAATATTAAAATAATAACCGAAACCGCCTCTAAGGAAGTCTATATTATAAATAATTCTAAAATAAATATATTTATTAATATAAATATTATACCTCTTAAAGAGATTAATATATTAGTATCTCGTTAAATAATTTATATTAGTAGTTATAATATAGAGTACATTATCGACGTTTATTTAAAAAGTATAAATATAAACTAACTAGTATATATTACGAAAATAAAGATTATCCCTTTATAAACTATAATAATTATCGAAGTCTATAAATTTAATTTACTAGTACGAGATTAATTAATTAATTAATTGATTTATATATCTACTTTAATAAAACTACTTTATTAATAAGGGAGTTCCGTAAATACTCTTTTAATAAGACTATTAGCGGCGCCTACTAACTATTAAAGAAACCTCGTCGGTTAAAAACTTTAATTTATTAATAATTTATTTCCTTTTTTTACTAGTTAGTAGCCG
>JAABUK010008561.1_pt1 | contig 14293 bp, 15 predicted proteins | sample 5559141 | NCBI WGS metagenome assembly JAABUK01 (sample SAMN10711869, study PRJNA513367) | rock metagenome | isolation source: Antarctica rocks | place: Antarctica: Victoria Land, Pudding Butte nord | collected 2016-01-03
GTTGTTGTTGTTGTTGTTGTTGTTGTTGTTGTTGTTGTTGTTGTTGTTGTTGTTGTTGTTGTTGTTGTTGTTGTTGTTGTTGTTGTTGTTGTTGTTGTTGTTGTTGTTGTTGTTGTTATCGTTATTGTTGTTATGCTTTTTTGTGAATTTGGGGTTGTGTCACCAAGAGCATGGTCAGCAACATCAGAACAGGCCTTCCACAGATTGCAAGTGAGCAGGCTTCACACGGACTTACCCTAGGAGGGATGGTGGTGTTGAGGGTGAGGGTTCCGTGAGGGGGGGCTGCCTTGTGACCCACCCCAGCCAGGAAGGGGTGTTGCAGCAGCCTGGTAGCGTTTGGTCGCTCCTTTGGCACCCTGCTTGCATCAGACCAACACACTCATAGGGTGAGACACCAACTGCAAACGACTGATCCAAGCAGATCATTGACATGCTGCCTGGAACATGGGCATCCTTGCAGCCAAGCATGTACGCGCAAAGCAACGCAAGACCGATGTCTTAGCCTGACTGACACTAGAACCACACCTTGTACAACAGGCCCTGATAACGTTGAATCACTCTCCAAGGGCAAGACCCATGCTTTGGTGCATGACTAAATGGCACAGTCAGCTCTGTGCAGGATTGCACTGCTGGTATAGTATGCTGCATGAGTAGAGTCAGGGCGACACCTGTTGAAGCAGAGGAGCAGGAAGTCTCGGCACTCCGGCGAGATGTTTTCTGGGATGGGTGGCGGCCCCTTGCTGCTGGCTATGTGGAACAGAGCTGACACCTGCATGTGCAACAAGAGCTAAAACATCTCCACAATGTGGAAATGCGTTTTTACTGTCCCAGACGTTTCTGAGTGTAGATTTCCAGTGTAGGGATGACGCTTCTAGAAGTCATCCCTTCTGAATTGAAACAGACGTTTTGGAATTGAACAGAGCCAGCTGTCTGTACACATGCTGGGTGTGCATTCATACATCCATCGATTCAGCACATGCATGTCTTCCCCTAGGGTCAGCCACATAATAGTCATGAAGCCCCCCTGTATGAGGTGCCTGCCTTGGCGTTTAGGGCGGGTGTGCATTCATCTGCCACAGATTGGCAACTGCTGACACTGTCAGCTTAGAGCCTGCCTCCTCAACGAGTGACAACAACCAAGCTTTCTTCATCAGCATCAGTCCATTCAGCACTCGCACGACTTCCCCTAGGGTCAGACACATACAGTCATGAAGCCCCCCTGTATGAGATGCCTGATTTGGCAGTGAGGGTGGGTGTGCATGGTCTGTTTTCAAAGTGTATGCCTGCTGTGCATGCCTGCTGCTGCACTGAGCTACGTGAGTGATTTGTGAAAGCAGCTGCATGCTCTCTTTGTTAATCATTCATCTGTATGGGTGACGCACTTGAGACATGTACTGCGCGCACACACACACACCCACAGAGAGCCTTGCAGCTTAGGCCGAGCAGATAGCTCAAGTGGAGCTATGTATCTATTGTTGGCTTTGCAGCAGTTGCCTATTTAGTCAAAGTCATCTTGCATGACAATGAGGATGCGAGTCATGCAATGAAGTGCTCATGAGCTTGCTGTGGCAGCCTTGTTGCACTTTCAGGCAAGATCTTTGCTTCGCAGCATGACACTTTGGGATCGCAGGATGCTTGTGAACCTGTGCTGCTGGATGCTGTTCAGGATATGCTATTTGTAGAACCCACATTGACTTCAGCATGCAATGCTGAGCAAGCTTGGTCAGACATTGCTTTATCACCCTAACAGCTGTTGCCATGCTGCATGATTGCTTGCTAGTCTGCAGCCCTGTTTCATATGCTGAGTGGAGTCCAACATTGTTTTCCACAGAGTTGCAGCGCTTGCCGCAATCATTCATCAATTCACACGTTCTTTCGTCCATCCATCCATCCATTCATTCAAGCACCATTCATTTGTTTGGTCATTCGTGTGAACATTTGGTCCTGATGTGTGTAGATGCTGTTGGTGTGGAGAAACAGGTTCAAGCTGACCTGACTCTGGAATTGGCTCCAAGGCGGCTTTCCAGTTGCCATTTCAATGACGGTGCAGCCCACGCTCCAGATGTCTGCTTGCCTGCCGTGCCCTGTCTGCTTGATGACCTCCGGAGCCATCCAGTAGGGCGTCCCCTTCATGCTCTTGTTGCCCGAGTCTGTAGGGTGCAATTAGACAGTCATGTGGTGCAGTTTGTGTTTTGTGCTATGCTGCAATCTGGGATCATTGCATTGGTCTAAAAGCTGCACAATACGATGTCCCTGTTGATGAAGTTCATCAAGGCTTTATACAGTACAGTCATTGCGCCCGCTTGTTTGCTGACATGTGTGAGCTGCAACAAAAAGCACAGTCAGCAGAAGGCATAGTCAGCAGAAGGCACAGTCAGCAGAAGGCATAGTCAGCAGAAGGCACAGTCAGCAGAAGGCATAGTCAGCAGAAGGCACAGGACATGTGAAACAAGGAGACCGATGGTCAGCACAGAAAGGCACCACCGAAAAGCCCAGAACAATGACAATAACCAAAAGGTCCAGAACAAGACAACTGAAGACAGAGAAGAGCGACATAGAAAGCCACCACCAAAAGCCCAGTATCAACACGCAAGCTTGGCACTGCTGGCTGGGTCCTTGGTCTACTTGCAGGCATCAAGCTGTACTAGTTTGCCAGGGATGAACTGGCCTGACAGGCAGCAGAAAGGTGCATTTTCCTACTGAGAGGCAGGCGCTGCCATCAAACAGCAGTGCTGAAAGGCAGCACCAAAGGGCAAGCTTGCCAATGGTCACCAGTCCTCCAGGCGCCAAGCTCTACCAGCTCAACAGGAGAAACAACAGGCAGCATAAAGGTTCATCCCCTTACCGACAGGCAAGCGTCGCCAACAAAGGGCAGCACCAAAGGGCAAGCGCTGCCCACAAAGGGCAACACCAAAGGAGGGCAAAATCACCTATAGTGACCAGATCCTCGATCTGTTTGGAGGCACCAAAGTCTGCCAGCTTGACCCGGCCAGCATTGTCCACCAGGATGTTGGCGCCCTTGATGTCCCGGTGCATGATGTGGTTCTTGTGCAAGTACTCTAAACCCAGCAGGATCTGGCGGCAGTACACCTTCACCATGGTTTCCTTGAAAGCGCCTGAAGGGAATCATAATAATAACAAAATAATAACAACTACAGGCGTTTCAGCTAATTGTTCTTGCCAGGTATCTACTAGGTGTGCCCTGGCCCCTTAGTCCTGTGAGCAGACATGCACTAACATGAGACACTCAAGGGAATCATGATGCATGACAAATCTACTTCTGGAATTGCGGCATGAAGTAATGTTCTGTCTGTCAGCAGCAATCTTTTTGAAATCAGTTTGAAGTTTAACTAAGAATTAAAAATTGCAGCATTGGTATTACTACTGCTGTACAATCTGACAGCGGTGTATGCTCACGTCTGTGCTGAAGGTTGTGTGCAGTGCATCACAATGCATGACACACGTGAACATGTATATATGCAACACAAAGACTGGTGAACATGTGCAGACATGCTTGCCACCAGGACTTGCTTTGTGTCATGCTGAACAATATCCTGGACAAGATGCAGTGTGCACACTGTGTTATGCTGCACATGAGTATGCTGTGCATGCTGGGTTGCGCATGCTGTGCTGTGCTGTGCACATTAACCTGTGCCTTCACGCCTGAAGTCCCAAACCAAACACTCTGCTGTAGCAAACCATGCTGCGCTGTGCCAGAGAAGAAGACGATAGCTCACATGTGGGCAGTCAAGCCATGGCAATTGCTGAACATAGCAGATGCACATTGTATGACACAAGTGGCATACCAAACTTAGCCAAGAGCGATGCAATGGAACCACCGGGCACATACTCCAGGAAGATGTTCAGGGTCTCATCAGTCTTCTCTGTGCCCTGCACACAACAGCAGCATGTCAGTTGGTGTTACCAAGGCCTAGCTTTGAGTTGTGCCCTCGCGCAGAAAACCATGAAGCCTGTGAGACTGTCACAAACTGCACAGCAAAGTCCTGAGGCGCTTGAGGCTCTCACCAGGTATCTGACAATGTTGGGGGGCAGAGTCAAACCATGAGACTGACTACCCCACACAGCAAAGACCTGACATATGTGAGATTGTCACCAGATATCTGACAATGTTACAGGGCAGTCAGTCTGTGGGAGTGTCACAAACTGTACACTCAAGGCTCTCACCAGGTATCTGACAATGTTGGGGTGGTCCAGCTGCTTCAGCAGGCCCAGCTCATCCTCCAGCCCTGCCACATGGACCGCCACCCTCCCTGCCACCGTTGGCTCCTTACTAATCAACACCTGCACACATGGTGCAATGCTTCAGGCTTTGTGCAGATGACTGATGCATGGTGTATCCTTACTAATCAACACCTGCACGCATGGTGCCAGTTTCAGGCTTTGTGTAGATGATTGCTGCACGGTATATCCTTGTGACCTGCCAATGCTGGCTCTTGAGCTGACCAATGTGTGCAGTACATGCACAACATGTCATGTTTAGTGTCTGATGATTTGCCAGTCATCTTCTGCTGATTCCCCTGATGGGTTCTAAAAACAGAAAATGTACATGCACTGATTGATTGATTGAAGATGGCATGCCCCAACTCAGACCCTGGTGCTGATGGGCGCTCAAAAACCATTGCAATTGCCATCACGAGTCAGTTTTCACCATGTGGGCTAATGGCCTGGCTGCAAGTGAATAGTCCAATGATGTGCATTGGTCTGTACCCTCTCAAGCTCATGGCTTTGCCACCTGATGCCAGCATTACACCCCATCATTATTTAAAGCCAGCCCATGCATCCCAGCTCCCGCATGCAGCAGCTGTATATTGACAATTAATCCTGGGATTATGTTACAGTCACACGGCTTGAACCACCAGATTGCTGTGTCAGCAGACATGCCATTGTACCTGTTTGACAGCCATGAGCTGTCCAGTGTCGTTGTTGAGGCCCAGGTAGACTCGGCCAAAGGCTCCTGCCCCCACCATCTCCCCTATCTGCCAATTGATCTTTTCCCCAACTGGGAAACGCTCCATGCGACTGGATGCCACAGCACTGCGATCTGGCCGACTGGCTGGTATACAGTCTGCAAAGGCAGCTGTTCCAAGTGAAAATGCCAAAGCAGGGAGAGTAGGCAAATGCAACTCTATCAACAAGCAAGGCATGGCTCGTTTTGCATTGGTCGTGCACACTTATTGTTGAAGGCGAGTGCAGCTTAATTTGGCCGCTGGTGTCATAACTGCTGCATGCAGACAACAAGTCCGCCATGAAGCCTGCTCTGCTCTGGCATTGACTGCAGAAGCATCATGCATGCTGGGCTGGCTGGAAGCTGCCAGCAATAGGTGGCGATTTGCATGCAGAGCACTGGCATGATTGATGTACTGGTCCACATCACATGCAGCTCTTTGAGACATGCAATTGCTGTACACCAGGCACCCAAGATGCCCAGCTGAATGTGTCTCACATACGCTGCAGGTGTGCCGCTGCTGTAGGCACTCAAACAAAGCTGTAGCATGCTGAAGGACAGTGCTCACCCGTTGGAGCACTGTTGATGCTTGCGTTGACATCAGGCACCAGCTGTGGTTTATCTGCAGCACAGCGCTGTCCAATCAGTCAACAAGTTGTGTGATGTGTGAAGAAAGTGCAGGCGTCAGCTTAGCATCAGGTCAAGCGGCCTGCAGAGCTTTGTGTGCAGGCCCACTTACTTAACAGCACTAATGCATCAGAAACCATGACGGGCATCAATTTTGGGACAGCCTAGGACAACACAGTATTGCAAGGAGACCTTGGTCATTGCAGAAGTGCACGCTAAACCGTATTACTGGAAGTCATGTTTCAAGCTGTAGCAACCTGTCAGAGCAATGCCAAGGCCTGCAGTTCCTCCTGAGCTCAAAGATGCTTTCTGACGCACTGGTCGATGTGGCGAGCTCTGCACCTGCACAGGCTCTTGCTGATGACCGGAATCTTCCCCTGACTGCTGCGCTGTCCTGGGACGTGCTGAACCCTTCGGCAATACACTGGCTTTTATGGCAGTTCAAGATGCAGCAAAGGCGAAAACATCAGCTTACGTTGCTATGTCTGGTGGGACTGCTATCCCCATAGCCACTGGATCTTGCAGGCTCTAACGTTACAACACCCGCTGGCTGCTCCCATCCCGACTGCATCATGCAAGGCTGCTCAAAATGGCAAGCAATAGCAGAGGCCGTTGCGTCATTTAAACTTGACAGTCGACAACCTGGTGGTATGTCTCAGGATCATGGACGTGCAGTTGACTGCACAGATTGCCCATGGGGATGACGCTTCGCTGCTTGCACTCTGATGTGACGAGCAGCTGGTGCAACAGCGTCAGCTTGCCAAGCACGCCTCAGGAAAGCGGCTGTAGCAAGGATGTGGCATGTACAAAAAAGCGTGTCTGAACGCTACACAGACTCTCTCAACTAGAAGGTGCGGACAGCAAGGCTTCGTGTCAAGAAATTGCAGAGCTGCAGGTGCGGCGTGATCACTGGCCACTCGAGATGGCGCAAAACAGCTAGATCTTTGGTCAAACTGCATGCTGTACTCACAGTTTGTACTCACAATTTGTACTCATAAAGGGCGTTTCCGCGCAGGTTTCCGCGGCCCCTCCCAGACGCCCTTTCGCCAGACCTGATCAAGTGCACAGGAGTGTACACATGGCAGCGGCAGCAGTAACACAGGTTTTAGGCAGCTGCATGAAGCAGCATTTCAACAAGTATAAGCTGTGTGCACATGTGTGATGCGTCTCATGCAGACATGTGTCAAACTGGTAAACAAACGGGAGAGGAAAGTCTGCTGCACATCATCATCAAATGTTGAGTATTGAGCAAGCCAGTATATCAGTATTGATCAAGCTAGTATATCAAATGTTGATCAAGTCATTATATGCACCACATCCATGAGCACACGTGCGCCAAACACTGCCTACATGTCTTCTATGCAGTCTCTCAAGAATGTATTGCTAGATCTCAACTAGCGAATGCACTCAAAATGATAACAAAATTTAGAATTACTTCATACATGACGTTCAAATAAATACAAAACAGCAGACATCCTTCGGCTTTTAGCAGCAGCTCTGCAGAAGATAAGAAGCCTAAAGCTTCTCTTGTGTGGAATGCAACACAAAGACTTTTGCAAAGATCTCACACCATGCCTATGACATGGCTGCAACACAAGGTGGTGTGTTGCATGTTATCGCTTTGAGCTGCCAAAGCCGCCAAAGCCAAGTGCCAAAGCCATATCGTCATCTACCTCATACTCTTCCTCCTCATCTCGCTGCACAAGTCAGACAAGAGGCTTGAAAAAACGTACAATAACGCTTGTTGACCTCAACACAGAGATGGCTTCATGATACAATTTGCACACCTACCATGTACAGCTGACTAACGCAGGCTAATGCTGTGCCAGACTGTGCAAAAGGGAACTCAGGTGATGACAACAACGATGGTGCCCATTAAAACCAAGCAGGAAGTGTTAAAAATGATGAAAGATGCACTGATGAACCAAATGTAGGCAGTACAGTTGCGTTGTTGAGGGCACTCTCATGCCCTGATTAGGCTGCATGTGCAGAATCATGCTGCCAGCAATCAGGTAAAGTGCTTACTCGGCGGTCCCGTTTGCGGTCCTTCTTTCGCTGCCTCTCCCGCTCTTCCTCCTCCTGAGCTTCCAGCACCTTCCTGTCAAATCCTGCACATTGGCAAGTATGCAACATACAAAAACATGTTGCACCAGCAACAAGCTTTTACAGAGTCCAGGATTGCGAATCTTTTTATCCGAACAAGTTTATGCAGAATGGCTGTGGCTGCAAAAGCTGATGCTTTTGTACATCAAAAGGAAGGGATTGGATTTGGATTTATTCAGCTTTGAGCGCATATGTTCAACAGGCCTCGTTGCACAATTCTACAGCGGACTCTGGTGGTTTGCTGTGTGAATATGCTGAAAGAAAGAAGAAGGCACATACCGTCAAGAACAGAGTCAACAGGCATAGGCTGATCCTTGTCCTTTTTCAATTCCTCAAACTTTTTCCTAACATCATCAGCTGTGCTCTTCTCCACTGTCATAGACATGCCCAGAGCCCTGTTGTGGTATTTGCCATTGATGTGGTCCAGATATGACTGTGAATCTCGCAAAATGCATTCACATACATTGCAGTAGTATCCAGCCTGTAACAGGAAAAAGGAAATGAGTGCCAATCTCAGCAGTGCTCCATCATCAGCACATGCCATGACCACTTGTGATGCAAGGTGTTTTCATTGTTGCAAATGCTTGCTCAGTAGGTAAGCTTGCAATATGACTCAGGAGGCTTCTCCAAAAATCAGCTATGAGCAAGCAGACAGACGCAATGTGCAACATGCAATAACATTGGTAGTCCACTGCGGTATAGCACTCATGATATGCAATCCTACCTGCTGATTCAGAGGGGTGCTATTTGTCACAACTTGAGTCTTGCCGAGACGTGATGAAAGGTCCAGCTGATACCCTCGCGGCTTCAACTTTGCTCTCTCGACAATCAAGCCTTGATGCAAAGGGTCTCGCTCTGCAACAACATCAAGCTGTCATGCCCAGCAGCATTGCCAATGCATACATGTTGATCTTCCTGGGCAGCAAAGACACAAGGGGAAGCTTCCAGCGAGCGCAATGTTACCTAGACGTCTCCTCTTCTTGGCATCAAGAGCACTCTCTTCGACATCTTTCTCCTGCAGGCGAATCAGACATTAACAAACCAGCTTCGCACAGTCACACAGTCTGCAACTGGCAGCAGATGACACCTCAGCACTGAACACAACAGGCATATAAGTGTCCTTACCTCCTTTTCGCGCTTTGCAGCTTTTTCAGCAAAATCTTCTTTGTCCCAGGTGCGTCTAAAGGTGTTGTCTACTCCAGACTTTCCCTTCTTGGCCAACTGCTTGTCAGCCATGCCACCTATCCGAAAATTGTGTGCACCGCTTGCCTCAAACTATGTCTGGAAGCAGCTTCAGCAGCATCTATTGTGCGCTGCCGCGATAGAAATCATTGTGAGTTGAGCAGGTTGCTAAAGTTGTGGTGTCTGCGGTGTCTCTTCCTTAGCACGACTGCTGACTGAAAGCTACTGCGTGTACCAGAAGGCTGTATCGACAAGCTCTGATCTGTGATGGGAACATGCGCGACGTCGCTCTTGATCAATTTAGCCAAGGCTCGCGATATCGCTCCGAAACATCAGGTTTCCAAAAACCCTAAGACAGTATGAATGCCAACGTTCACATCTGCTCTTTAGGCAGTACCTCACAAGCAACGCACAGGTCCCGAGCATAACTCGTTTCCGCTGCTTGTCCATACACACAGCTGTCGCTATCATGACAGGGGCACAGGAAGCTCCGGCAATCCATTCAGCGACTGCTGTCACTGAAGATCAATCGGCAGAGTCTGCAGCACCGGCAGTTGAAACGGCCAATGCATCTGCGGCGGAAACTGAGGCTTCTAACGAGCCAGAACAAGAGCCTGAGCACGCGCAAGAAAAGGCCAAGATTGCTGCCAGCAAGACCAAAGCCACTCCCGCCAAGCCGGTGGCAAGCGAAGCGCAGCAGTCCGCTGAACAACCTTCTGGCAGACGAGAACGCAAACAGACAAATTTCTTCCAACCTGAGAAGAAGATCGAAACGGAGAAAGTGGAAATTAGAGAGGTAAGCATATAGTCCACTGTGAGTAGCCTGTCACTAATATCTTATAGCCGAGCAAGTTGTACCAGTCTCACTGGCAATCAGATGCACAACCCCTCCTCCTTCTGGCATGCAGAGCATTGCTCATTGCCCGCACTGTTGCGAGCACAATCTCATGCAACATGTGTTCATTAATTGCAGGGCCAAGGCACCAAACTTGGAGATATTCCAAATGGTGAGAGTCATGCCTAGTTGACAACGGTCATCACCTTTGCATCTACTTAATGCACAAGCTAGCATGGTTGCTTGCAGTTGCTTTCCACCTGAGCAAAGTCACAGGCAGAGATGAGCTGCTTGAGGATCTGCATCAGATCCTGTATGCACGCAAGGGAAAGGTACGTTCGCTTCAGCCATCAGCACTTCTAGTGAACATGCTTGCCGCTCACGAACTGCTCAGCACCTGGATTGTAACAACAGTGTTCTGCTTGGCCTGCAGCTGTCCACCAGGAAGAAGGACATCCAGGCTTTCTCTGGCTTCACATATGTAGACGATCAGCAGGCAAGTTTGGCATTTAGTGCCTCAACATAACAACAACATTGCACAGCATTGAAACACCAACCTAGGATAGCTTTCAACTTAACAAGTCGTCCCCAAGAAGTGCCAACATGCACTCAACAGTCTACTGTGTTGACAGTTCATGCTACCTGCTCCTTGTAGACCATAAGCTAACTGTTGTCACTTTCATGCTGTTTAAAAAGGCAGCAACTACTGGAGCATAGCCTGGTGAAGTAGCCCTTCTGTGCATTGACTCTCAAAGCAGACTGCACAGTTCACCACATCCTGCTCAACACAGACCACAATGCTGCTTCTGCTAGTGCCTATGCACTTTCAGCCAAAACTTTTGTTGTGTGGAACACAACACGTTGCAATTCACACACACAGGAGGCAGCATTGGAGAGGACTAAGGCAAAGCTTGTTGACACAAGCTGCAAGTTTCCCTTTACATCATTGATACAATAACTCACCATGTTATAGATCAACCCAGATGGGGTGGGTGTGTGTGTGTGTGTGTACGTGTGTTAGTACAGTATATGTGGGTGTAACAGGAGGCAGAGCTGGAGAAAGCCAAGGGTCTGCTGTCACGCTTCAAGAACGACCACATGACTCGCCTGCTGGACCTGCTTGACATCCCCCGCACTGACCTCAAAGACAAGGTGTGCACCCTCCTGCAATTGCAAACCCCACACCATTCCACTTGCAACCCCCACACCACCCTACTTGTAACCACAACACCAGTCCACCTGCAGTTGTGTGTTGCAGCTGAGCATGCATGAAGCCTTGCCAATCATTTCTCATCTCAAGCATGCAAAAAGCAGTGTTGTAAGACATCATCTTGGCGAACATGCACTGTGTACCCAACTCTCACATAGTTGCTTGGAACCTGTGGACTAGCATACATGCACAGCTGAGATTGCCTTGCATCAGACCTGCCATTGCCTATGCTATGCACCTTTCAGATGAGCAAGTAGAGCAGGCAGTCATCAGTTGGATGTGAAGCTGGCTGGCAGACGGCTCTCGACACTCCATGTTCTTCCAAAAACTTTTTGCACTGCCGCCAAAGTGCACTCTTGAACAAGCACTCTTGAACTGATAAGTGAAAGGCAGACTTCTGCTCAGCTTTTGCTGCTCTTTCAGCGATTGCCTTATTTACATTTTTTCTTTATACCTAAAAGGTTTCCGGCACCTTTTCACCAGAGATACCAGGTGAGGATACAAGAAAAGGGATTGATGTGGTTGTTGGCACACAGGAGGCTAAGGTTGAGAAGGTGCTTCACTTCCTGAAGGCGCCCTCCAAGTTGTCAGACAAAGACCTTGCAGCCAAGGTGTGTGCTGATTATTCACTTTGATCTATACTCACATCCAAACATTGTGCGGTTGTCATCAAGCTGTGCCTGTGTTCATCTTGGCTGTCATACCCGCTCACCTGCTGGCCTGAAAGGACCTTCACTCCATCTATGGTCAGGCTTCAGGACCCTCAGAAACTTTGAAGGGTTATGGCCTAGGGTTGTTGTCTTTGTAAGATTAGGACCTAGGGTTTGGGACCTTGACACTCATAGGGTTAGCCCCTAGGGTTCAGGACCTGCAGTCCATGCCAGGACCTGTCCCTACCTTAATAGTCAATTGGCATGTCAGTTTGCAGAATGCATTAGATATGCGGTAGCACACGTGATACAGATTGCTGGAAGGCCTTGTCTGATGCATCCCATACATCTGTTCCACAAGATGGTGCACCATGCAGCTGCTTCATCATCCCCATACATCTTCTTCAGGAGATTGTGCACCATGCAGCTGCTTCATCATTCCCATACATCTTCTTCAGGAGATGGTGTACCATGCAGCTGCTTCATCATTCCCATACATCTTCTTCAGGAGATTGTGCACCATGCAGCTGCTTCATCATTCCCAGCTGTAACTTGTGCTCAGCATGTGTTGTGCTGACTGTACCTGACTGCTGTGTGCGTGTGTGTGCGTGTGCAGGAAGCTGACAAGAAGGCAGCAGCAGCACGCAAGAGGCAGAGGAAGGAAAAGGAAAAGGACGCCAAGCCAAAGCGTGCCAAGGTCTGTTCTGCATCGGATGTAGTTCTCAATAATTTGCTGCATACATTTTTACAAGGGCAGCAACCCTCTTGCAACATGCATATTAGCCTCATGTAGCTCATGAGTGCTGATCACTGTGATGCCATGAATGCTGTCACTGTCATGGCTCCATACAACATGGCTGTGTATATTAGCTCCGGGCTGCCGCCATAGGAGCCTTTCTGTATGATCACTGAAAAGCGTAAACTCTCCTTCTCTTTTCGCCATGCATATTGGTGGATGTGCATCGGTCATTCAGGACAGTTGATTTCATACCGTTTGGGCACAGCCAGGATATAGCAATGGTTGCCTGATGTCCAAACAGCTGCAAGGAATGCTCTCTAGCATCATGATAGTCTCCCGCACGTATCCAGCTCATCATGAGCTGGAAAGCGTTATTATTATTATTATTATAATAGTCTCTGTATGTACTTACATTTGCTAGTAGCTTCTGTCATCATTGTATGCTTGCAAGCAGGGCTGAAAGGCCTGTCTAGGGTTGAGGGTTAGCAGGGTATCTAGGGTTTGGGGTTAGCAGGGCTGGAAGGCCTGTTTAACACCATGTAGACAAAGACCTGTCCCCCCAGACAGGTCGTCCTGTCTCTTTCAACCCAGATTAGCCCCACTCCAAAAGAATTGCTCATATGTATAACAACCAAGCTTCAAGAGCCTGGAGCATATATGCTGTCCTGCTTTCCTGATGGCAACCAGCTGTCATGCTCACCCGACAATGCGTCGCAGCATTTCCTGTGGTTTTCTTCTACGCATCCTGTTTCTTGGCACAGACCATTCATCATTTTGTCTTCACCTTTTCCAGGAGTGAAGAAAAAGATACTGGGGGGGATGTTTCTGTAAGAAACGGTACTGGGGGCATCGCTTCTTTAAGAAAAACAAACAGCTCCTCAGCATGTAGTATGATGCTCAGCGTATAGTATGATTCGCAGCTTCAATATGCAACAGACTGTGACTCTCCCCTGTGTGCCAATTGCAAAAGTCAAAGGAGTCAAAGGCAGAGGGAGAGGAAGAAGAGGATAAGGAAGAAGAGGAACAGGCAGATGGTGCAGCAGCGGCTGAGGCCAAAGAAGATGACGAAGAGGATGAGAAGCCGTTGCAAGCCATGGTGAGTTGCTGAGAGTCTATACAACCCTCTGCTGAATTGCTGTTCTGCTTTTCAGCGTGGAAAGAAAAGCAAACAAAAGACTACGCCTTTCGGCGTCAATTTAGCGAGAAGCCAAGTATCATACCGGGCTGCCCAGGTGCTTTTCGATGTGCAGTATAGCCATCACGGCAGGGCTGCTGTTTGGCAAGAAATGTAGCGTCCATGAACACTATCCATGCACACACAGATGCACACACAGATGCACAAGTCAGCTTTGGGTCACCCACCACAAGGCACTGCTCATTCAGTCAGGCACCAGTACCTGGGCAGCCCGGTATAACACTTGGCTTCTCATTGAACTGACGCCGAGAGGCGTAGTCTTTTCTTCTCAACTCAACAAGCGCGCCAAGAGCCGAACAAGCCATTCATCAAACCTTTGCAGTTACACAACATGAATGAGTGTGACAAGTGCCGACAATGCACGTCATGCGTACATGGATGCATGACAGCAAGAGTGGGTGAAATCGCTAAAGGACTGCATCAGTACACTCAGAGTGTGTGCATGCCAGACTGAAGTCATGCAGGTGCCAACCCATACCTGCTGCCAGATACTCCTCAAGAAAATGCGGGTTTCAACATCAGGATACAAAACCTACTTGGACCACTGACAGCTTTGAACCTATTGTTCCCAGAAAGAACCACACCAGGAGAACAAAACAACGACCAGTTCGTACGTGTGTCAGTATGTTCACAAGCAGACTGCATGGATGACGACTTTGCAGGTGCCAAAGAAGAAGAAGTTGCCAAGCGAGAAGACACTTCAGCAGGAGATAGTGCAGACGCTGAGTGGAGTGAATGTACTCGAGTTCAACATCAAGATGCTCATGCAGCACCTCAGTAAGCCTC
>JAABUK010008562.1_pt1 | contig 14293 bp, 9 predicted proteins | sample 5559141 | NCBI WGS metagenome assembly JAABUK01 (sample SAMN10711869, study PRJNA513367) | rock metagenome | isolation source: Antarctica rocks | place: Antarctica: Victoria Land, Pudding Butte nord | collected 2016-01-03
ATATCAGCCATCTTTTAAGTTCTCGTTATAATTTAAAATTACTTGCCTGTCGCGCTCATCGTTAAAGGTAGCGGGCGCTGTGAGGCGTGCGGATGATTTGCGTCGGCGTAAACCTTCAGTTTCTTCGCCATCGCTTTGCCTAATTTGCTTTTCGGCAACATGCCTTTGACAGCTAATTCAATTACGCGTTCCGGGTGTTTAGCGAATTGATCCTGCACTGTGATTTCACGCAATCCGCCGGGATACAGCGTGTGGTGGCGGTAAACTTTTTGTTCGGCTTTCGAGCCTTTGAAGACTGCCTTACGCGCATTAATCACAATCACGTGATCGCCCATATCCATAAAAGGCGTCCACTGCGGATTGCGTTTGCCGGAAAGAATGCTGGCGACTTCTGTAGCGAGACGCCCGACGGTTTGCCCGTCAGCATCCACAACGTGCCATTTGCGATTTTCAGCGAGGCCTGTGCCGCTGGGAAAGTAGGTTGACATAGATGATTCTCACAAGATAAGCGGTCAAAAACGCGAACGGATAGAATACCGAACCGTTCTAAACGTTGTCAAGCCATTCGGCGCAAGCTTTGCCGCAAAAGACGCACAAAAGAGAAGCCCTCCGATTGGCCGGAGGGCTTTAGTCTTTAACTTCGACGTGCCGTAACATCCAACGCGCTTGCGTTAGGGTTTCGGGTTCAGAGGCGGCGTGGAACCAGCCGGTGGTGTTGTCGTCGTAGCCGGTGCTGTTGTCGTGTTGCTGTCACTACCATCGCGGCGTTTCATCGTCGGCGGGCCGGAAGGCTTTGTCGAATCGGCGGGCTTGCCGCCGTCTGTGCTTGTGGGCGTGGTCGTCGAATTGTCGTCGCCGGTTGGTTGGCGGCGTTTGAGAGTCGGGCGTCCGGGCGCGCCATCGTCATCAGATTTGATGTTACCGGCGGTGGTCGCGCGTGCGTTCGAGAGTCGCAGCAGGCGCGCTTTGACGCGCTGAAACTCGGAAGTGCTCATTAAGTATTCTTCGTGTTCGGGAAACTGCGCGACGAGCGTGCGCGAAGCTTGAATACGATCTGCCGTCTGCGGGTGCGACGAAAACATTTTCGAGATTGTGCCCGGCTTCTTTTTGTTCTTCGCCAGCAATTTCTCGAACATCGTGGACATCGCGTTCGGATCGTAACCGGCGGCATACATATACTGCACGCCGAGGCTGTCTGCTTCGGTTTCGGCGCTACGGCTGAATTTCAGGAACGTCACAGGCAACAAAAAGCCCGCTGCGTCGTAGATGATTTCGCCAGCGATGCCGCCCGTCAAAATTGTGGCGGCGATTGCGCCGTACTGTGCGACCGTCGCTTTCGCCTGATTTTTCATTGCGTGGCGAGCGGCGACGTGGGCAATTTCGTGCGCCATCGCGCCTGCCAATTCCGCTTCGTTATCGGCAACGAGAATCAAGCCTTTGTTGACATAGAAGAAGCCGCCCGGCAAAGCGAACGCGTTGACTTCGTCGGAGTCTATGACCTTGATCGTGAAAGGAACTTTCGCGTCCGAGTGAAGCACCAGATTCTGGCCGACGCGGTTAACGTATTCGGTAATAACCGGATCGTCTATGAACTTATTTTCCTTATCAACCTCTGCGGCAAGTTGGCGGCCAATTGCGACTTCTTTTTCGGTGGAGCCGCTCATTTTTGCGAAGACGCCTTTGTTAATGTTGCGTTTGCCGATTTGATCCGGGTCTTTGTCGCTGGGCAGTTGTCCGTGGATTGATTTCTGCGGCGGCGTGACAGTCTTTGACGCAGGAGTTTTCTGCGCGGCAGTCTTGTTTTGCGTGGCAGGTTTTTGGGCAGTCTGTGTTTGCTGTTGCAGCGGCGCGGCGAAAGCGGCGGTGGTACTCAAACACAGGCTGGCGGCAAGCGCGAGCGCTGTCATGCTGTTGCGGGAGATGCGGTGATACATAACGAAAGTCTCCAAAAGCTATCGAACGACGGTTGATTGAAAGAGACGGGCGCTGTCCATGGACGCGCGGCCTAATCTCCGGGACGGTTCAAGGCTGCTTCCCGCGCCGGACGCAGCGAAAATGTTTTATCAGAAAACTATTCAGGAAAGCTTTAAGCTGAAGCAATCAGTTGTTTATTTTCTGCTTTACTGAACGCGCAAGACTTTGATGCCGCGATGCGCTTTTAAGGTTGCGCGCCCGAAAGCGAGTTCGGCGACTTTCAACACACCGTTTGCTTCTCTAAAGTTGCGACAGATTGCGCGGTTCGAATCTGCTTCATTATACCAGCAACCCACGCGCAAAAGCACACGGATTGCGGCCTTCTCCCGCCACGTGATACAGTTTTTGCTGATCGTTGAGACGGGCGCTGACGATCCTTGCGCAGCACGCTCGCTCTTATCGCTTCCCGAACATCCAATGAAACGCGCACAGGATAAGATCAAGGATTTCGTCGAACCGCAGCACTTCGACGAAGTGCAAAAGTACGCAGACGATCCGGCGCGCGCTCTCGCCGCTTACCATTTCACAGACGCCACTTCCGATCTCGTCGCGCGCTGGCTCGATGCGCTTGCCAATTGCCCGCGCGGGCGGGGTGCGGCGCGTGCTCTTGCCGGACAGCGCGGCGTCGGTAAAAGCCATTTGCTGGCAGCCTTCGGCGCGCTCGCCGCCTTGCCTGAACTTCGCTCGACGGTTTCCGATGCGCATGTTGCGACAAGCGCGCGCCGCCTGCTCAATCGCCGTTATGTAGTGGCGCGCGTCGAACGCGGCACGCGCCCGACGCTGCTGGAAGAAATGGCCTTTGCGCTTGCCACTGCGCTCGGCAGCGACCAAGCGCAGTGGCCGACGGATGCTTCGGCGATGCTCGCGATGGCCGCCGGACAAATCGGCGACGCGACGCTTGTGCTTATCATCGACACGGCCTTTGGGCGAGAAGCGCGCGTTGCACGCGACGACGGCTCGCTCCTTAGTCAATTAGCTGCTGCGACGGAACACGTCGGCGCATTTATCGCACTCGCGCTCGACGACGACATAGAAGGCGCGGACGGTGCCAACGTCGCGCTCGCAGGAAGTTTTCAGATTGATTATTTAGACCCCGAACATCTTTACAGAGTCGCAGACCTGCATCTGTTTCGCAAAAACATCGAAGCCCGCCACGCTTTGCACGAAGTCTATTCCACGTTGCGCGCCGATGTGCCGGGCTTCAATTGGAGTGAGCCGCGCTTTGCTGCGATTTACCCTGTGCATCCGCTCGTCGCCGAACTTGCGTCGTCCGTGCGCCTTTACGCGCCGATGTTCGCCTTTCTGCCGTTCGCCGCAAGCGCTGTCGCACGCGCCACGAATCGCCCATCAACGTCGCTCGTCGTGCTCGACGAAGTGTTTGACCGCGCCGACTACGACTTGCGCAAAGCAGATGAATTGCAAGACGTTTTCAAAGCCTACGATTTCCTTGCCGCGCAAACTGTCGCGGAGTTTCCGATCATGCAGCGCCTTCAGGCCAAGCTCGTGCTGAAGGGCTTGTTCATACTCTCGCTTGACGGGCGCGGCGCGACGGCGCGCGAACTCGGCGCGGCGATGCTGATCTACGACGAAGACGCGCCGGAGGCGGCTGTCGGGAGCATCGAAGCAATGCTCGCGCGTTTCGCAGAGACCGCGCCGCAGGGAGCATTGCGAAAAAGTTTGGAAGCCGACGGCGTGCGCTATCGTTTTATCATTGACGCTTCAGCCGGATTCGATGCTGCACTTGCCGAAGCATCTACGCGCATTGCTTCCGAAAATCCTTCGGCGACAACTGAACAGTTGCGCGGCATCGCCCGCACGCGTTTCGAGGATTGGCCGTTCGCCGAACCCGCACCGCCGCCAACATCGTCGGCGCAAGTTGAAAACGCTGCGGATGGTGATGCTGCCGAACTTGCCATTGTATGGCGCGGCACAAGCCGACGCGTGAGGCTGGTCTGGCATTCATCAAACGACCACGCTCCGCTTGCCGCCCGTGCGTCTGCGGAATCGGATGCAACCTCGTATGACTTCGACATCATTGTGCTTGCGCCGAACGTTGATAATTTTGTTGCTTCGGATGACGCACAGCCGCTCACGTCGTGGCGTCCGGCGCTTCCCTCCGCAGAGGAACTTGACGCACTGCACAGGCTCGTCGCGCTGCGCACGAATGCAGCGTTGATCTCCGAATTTGGCGATGCAGCACGCGCCGCCGAGCGAGCGCACACGGCGCTTGCCGAACGCCTCTGGACGCGCCTCTACATGGATGACGGCGCGCTCGTCGCAGGCGAGACGACGCTTCATTGGACGGATGCCGCGCGTGCTGCGCCGACGCTCTCCGAAGCGCTCGCGAAGATGCTTGCGCCGCTTTTCGGCGTGCGTTATTCAGAGCATCCTGTGTTCACGGATACCTTGACGGAAGCGGAAGTCTCGCGGCTCATCGGAGGTCTTTTCGGCGGCGCAAATCAAACGGATGCGGGTGTGCAGGAACTCGCGCGCCATTTCGCCGCTCCGCTCGGCCTCGTGTCCGTGCGCGGCGGCACTTACGCGCTTGAAGCAGGCGATCAAGCGCTCGACAAAGCGTGGGCGCGCGATGTGTTGCAGATGACGGACGAGGCGGGCGGCGGAGTCGTCGCGCTGGAAGAGATAGACCGTAAATTACGGCGCGAGCCTTATGGTCTAGGACTTGAAGCGCAGCATCTGGTGCTGGCTGCGCTCGTCGCCGGGCGGCGCATTGAATTAATTACGCAGACGAACGACCGTGTTGGCCGTCGCACGCTGGATCACGCGCTCAAGTGGGACGAAATCAAAGGCGTCGCGCGCGCCGCCGCAGTGCTTCACAGCGCGGATGAATTAACTGCTTGGGCGCGTCTCCTGACGCAAAACCCGGCGCTCGTTTCGATCACGGATTCTGCGGCGCGCGAGGACGTGCGTGCGGCGCTGATTGATTGGCTAGACCGTTGGCGCAGCGATGAGCTGTTACAGCGCTTCGAGAATTTGCCGGACGAAGGATTGACGACGCGCGTGTGGAAGCTGGCAGAGATGGTGCGCAAAAGCTTCGGTGTTGCCGCAGAATCCATTGAGGCCGCGCTTGCCGACACGCTCTCGCTCGAAGAATGCTTGCAGCGCATTGCAGATGGGTTTGGCGATGCCCACGAAACTTTTGCGCGCCTTTCGCAGCAATTGGCAGAGCTTTCAAATTTCATCGGAGGATTGACAACGCGTGAGCGCGCGCGTGTTTATCTTGCTGCGGCTGAACCGTCCGGCGCGAACGAAGTGGAAAGCCTGCGTGGAGAACTTCTCCGCGCCGCCTCCGACACACAAGAATTTTTCGACCACGAAGCGAACGAACAATTCGAGCAATTGTGGAACGATTTTCATGCGCGTTACACAGAGCAGTACGAAGCAGCACACGAGCGTGTCGTCGGCGCGTCGTTTGACAGGCGCGCCATAGACCTTGTGCTGCGCGGCGATGAATGGCGCGAATTCGAGTTGCTCTCGCAGCTCTCCGTCGTCAATAAAACTTTCTGGAACGAAGCTTCCCGCCTGCTTGAACAAGCTGCAGACGCGCGTTGTGAATTGCCCGTGCGTCACATCCTGCGTGAACAGCCCGTGTGCGAGTGTTCGTTTCGCTTGTCGCGCGCGGCGGATACGGAGCGGCTGGCGGACTCACTCGCGCATGTCACGGAGCGCGGATTAAAAGCGCACCGCCGGACGCTCGCGCGTTGGAGCGCGCATCTTGCCCACGCGCTCCAATCGCTCGCACAGGAATCCTCCGATGTTAACGCGCAAACACGCGCCCTTGCACTGGGAGCCGCCTTCGCCGAAAAAGAGTTGCCCGCCCTTCGCAACGCTTATGACGTGGAACTTCTCGAAGGTGTGTTGCAGAAAACGGGCGTGCCGCCGCTGCGCATCGCGTTGCCGCAGGATGGATATGGTTTGCTGACGCGCGATGAACTCAGCGTGCGCCTGCAACAATGGCTCGACGATTTGCCGGATTACCCTGCGCTCGTCGAAGTCGTCGGCGAAAACAACAACGGCAGCGATAGCACCAACGACAGCGATGGCAGTTAATGACAAATCCATTGTGATGAAATCGCCAGCGCCGATTGCGACAGGGCGCGCCAGCGATGAAAAAAGCGAAAGGGAAACGGCACGCCCGCCGAAACCAACCGTCTCTGTTATCGGCGTCGGGCGTTTAGGCTCCGCGCTCGCACTCGCGCTGCAAGCTTGCGGCTATTCCATCGAAGCAGTCGTCGCGCGCCGCTTGAGTCATGCGCGTCGCGTTGCCAGAATTCTCGATTCACCTTCCACGCTCTCTCTCTCCGCCGCGCAACTCGGCGAACTCCCGCACAGCGAGTTGACGTTCGTCGCGACGCCCGACGATTTGATTGCCGCAACCGCCGCGCGCCTCGCCGCACGCATTGAAAAAAACGAAAAAAGCGCTTCACGCAAAACTGCGCTGCACATGAGCGGCGCGCTTTCCTCTGCCGTCTTGCAGCCGCTCGGCGATGCCGGGTATTCGATTGCTTCGCTGCATCCGCTAATCGCCGTCAGCGATCCCGTGCGCGGAGCGGAAAGTTTGCGCGACGCTTTTTACTGCATCGATGGCGAGCGGAAAGCTGTGGCGACGGCGCGAAAAATTGTCCGCGATTTAGGCGCGCAAAGTTTTTCCATCGACGCTAAAGATAAATCGCTTTACCACGCAGCGGCGGTCACTGCCTCCGGCCACCTCGTCGCGCTCTTCGACGTTGCGACAGGGATGCTCGCGCACTGCGGCTTAACAAAGGCACGCGCCCGCGAAGTTCTTTTGCCGCTCGTGCGCAGCACAGTCGAGAATCTATCCACACGCGAACCGTCACGCGCGCTGACCGGAAGCTTTGCGCGCGCCGATGTCGAAATTATCCGGCAACATCTCGCTGCTCTTAGCCTTCTCGCGTCGCCGCATGAATTACATGATGCGCTCGAAGTTTACGTTCTGCTCGGCGCGCATTCGCTTCAACTAGCGCAAGAAAACGGCGCGCCCATCGCGGCCTTAAAGGAAATCTCACGCGCCCTCGAACAAGCGAAACGCGACCCACGGAAAGGCCCGAAAATAAAACGCCAAACGCGAACATAAAACATCTGCGCTGCTTCTGCCCTCCGCCTTCCTCCTTCCACCTTACGTTTGTCCGCTTTACTTTTGTTCGACTCATTGCCTTGCGCCGCGCAATTCTTTGGCGATAGAGTTAGCTTCATAAAATTATCGAAGGATTATCCGTGAAAGGAACATGACACAGCCACAATGGAGAACACGCCCAGCGCAAGTTACAGTCTGACACTACGCGTTCGTTTAGCGAGCCGCACCGGAACACTCGGAGAATTGACGACTGCCATCGGACAGGCGGGCGGCGACATCGGTGCGATAGACATCGTCAACGTCGGCGCGGATGCAGTCGTGCGCGACATCTCTGTTAACGCCACATCGAGCGAACACGGCGCGCAAATCGTCGAGGCCGCGCGCGCCATAGACGGCGTCGAAGTCGTCAACGTTTCCGACCGCACATTCCTGATGCACCTCGGCGGCAAAATCGAAGTCGTGTCAAAGATTCCTTTGAAGACGCGCGCGGATTTGTCTATGGCCTACACGCCCGGCGTCGCGCGCGTGTGCAACGCGATTCATCAAGACCCTGAAAAGGCTTTCACCTTGACGATCAAAAAAAACACCGTCGCCGTTGTCACAGACGGCACGGCGGTTTTAGGCTTGGGCGACATCGGCCCCGCCGCCGCGATGCCCGTGATGGAAGGCAAAGCGATGCTCTTCAAGGAATTCGCGGGCGTCGATGCGTTTCCCATTTGCCTTTCGACAAAAGACCCCGATGAAATCGTTCGCACCGTCAAAAACATTGCGACGGCGTTTGGCGGCATCAACCTCGAAGACATTTCCGCGCCGCGTTGTTTTGAAATCGAAGACAGGCTCAAAGAAGAACTCGACATTCCTGTTTTCCACGACGATCAACACGGCACGGCGGTGGTCGTGCTCGCGGCGCTCATCAACGCTTTGAAGATCGTGGACAAAAAGATGGGCGACATTAAAGTGGTGGTCAACGGCGTCGGCGCGGCGGGCGTCGCCTGCACGAAGATCATTATGTCTGCGGGTGTTGAGAACATCGTCGGCTGCGATCAAATGGGCGCGCTTTATCGCGGGCGGCGCGAGCACATGAACTGGGTCAAGGATTGGTACGCGCGCAACACCAACCCGGACAACGAGCAGGGCAGCATTCATGAAGTGATACGCGGCGCAGACGTGTTCATGGGACTCTCCGCGCCGGGCGTTATCAATAGCGAAGATTTGCAGAAGATGGCCGCGCGTCCAATTGTTTTTGCGATGGCGAATCCGACGCCGGAGATCATGCCGGAAGACGCCGCGCCCTACGTCGCTGTAATGGCGACGGGACGCTCGGATTATCCGAACCAGATCAACAACGTGCTTTGCTTTCCCGGCATCTTTCGCGGCGCGCTTGCCGCGCGCGCTTCACAGATCAACGAAGAAATGAAACTCGCCGCCGCGCACGCCATCGCCTCAATCGTCAAACCCGAAGAACTGCACGACGATTACATCATTCCTTCGGTCTTCGACAAACGCGTTGCCGAATCCGTTTCCCGCGACGTAGAAGAAGCCGCCTATCGCACCGGCGTCGCAAGGCGTGACCGCTCGCGCACCGATCCGATAATCTGATTTATAAAAGGGAACAAAATTTATGCCGACAGGCGAGGCTCGAAAATTGTGGACGCACGGCATTGCTTCTTCGTTTAGCCCTGCTGCCGACGTGGTGATTGCGCCGGGCGATTGCCTTGACACGCTGCGTGTGCTGCCCGATGGCTTCGCCAAGCTGATTATTACTTCTCCGCCTTACAACATCGGTAAAGTTTATGAGCAGTCCGCGAAGCTAAATCAGTATCTCGATGCATTGCATCCCGTGCTTGAACAAATTGTCAGAGTCTTATCAATGGAAGGCTCGGTTTGCTGGCAAGTCGGGAACTACGTTGAAGACGGCGAAGTTTTTCCGTTAGATATTTATTTTTATCAGCTATTCAAAGCGCATGGAATGAAACTGCGCAACCGGATCATCTGGCATTTCGAGCACGGGCTTCATGCGTCGAAACGATTTTCCGGGCGCTACGAAACGCTGCTGTGGTTCACGAAAACAAACGCCTACACTTTCAATCTCGATCCGGTGCGCGTGCCTTCCAAGTATCCCGGCAAGACACACTTCAAAGGCACAAAGCGCGGGCAGCCTTCCGGCAATCCGCTCGGTAAAAACCCTTCGGATGTGTGGCATATCGTCGCGCACGATTGGGAAACGGCGCTATGGAATATCCCGAACGTCAAAGCCAATCATCCTGAAAAAACGATTCATCCATGTCAGTTTCCGATTGAATTAGTCGAGCGGTGCGTGCTGGCTTTAACGAATGAAGATGATTGGGTGCTCGATCCGTTTTCCGGCGTGGGCTCGGCGCTTCTGGCGGCGCTGAAAAATAATCGCCGCGCTTTCGGATGCGAAAAGGAAGCGGAGTATGTGCAGATTGCGCATCAACGAATCAATGATCTTCGCTCCGGCGCGCTTCCTTATCGTCAACTCGGCAAGCCCGTGCATCAACCGACGGGGCGCGAGAAAGTCGCACAGATACCGATGGAATGGAAAAACGCGGAGGCGAAGCAATGAGAATCGCCGGAGTCTATTCTTTCAACAAGGGCAAGGAAGAAGTCACGGCTCGTTACAGTAATTTGCTCACCGAAATCAATGCGGCAATCAAAGCCGTTGACGCCGCGCCGCACAAAGTAAAGATCAGCAAAGAAAAGACCATGCCGGGACAACTGCTGTACAGCCCTTCGTCCATCAACACAGCCTTCAAAAAAGAGTTCAAAAAGTTTGAGTGGAATCCCGTTCGCGTTCGCTGCGATTACCCGACGACGTACTATCTGGAAGACTACGATATAAGATCGAAGAATCGCGGCGCGTTCCGTGAAATGGATTTCGTTAAAGGCAATCTCGGCGTCGAAGTCCAATTCGGAAAGTACGCTTTTATGGTTTACAACGTGTGTGCAAAGATGACCATCTTTCGTAATCTCGGACACATTGATTGCGGCGTCGAGATTGTGCCCGTCAAAGCTTTCGCAGACGATATGTCAACCGGCGTTTCTTACTTCGAGCAGTTCGTCTGGGATCTTGAAAGTCGCGGTGTCGCCGACATAGACATCCCTGTTTTGATTCTCGGCATTGACGCTTGAGAATCAAACTGTCGCGCGTAAGGATTGAGCGATGAGCGGGACGATGCGGCGCGGGATTGCGATGGCTTCTTTGATGTGGCGTGCGTGTGTGAAATGGCCTGCGACGTAGAGGCCACGAACAAGGGTCTCGAAGGTTTCAGGATCGTAGACGGGAATTTGCGTGAGGCCGGATTGAACGATCTCCACGCCCAACTCGCGCAGCAGTGAAAAGTCTGCGTCCGCGCCGATGAGGATAAATACTACGTCGTTCGGGAGCACGAGAGTTGCGCCGTCGTCCATTTTCAGTTTGACGTTGTGTTCGGTGATTTCCTCGACTTCAGTGAAGAAGGCGAGTCGCAGGCTTCCGCGCTTTAGTTCCGCTTCGAGTGGCGTGCGTACCCAAGGTTTGATCGCATTTTTTTTCGGGTCGCGGTTTTCCCATTCCGCGCGCCAGATGGCGAGTGTGGTGCGCGCGCCTTCCTGCGCGAGAAAGAGCGCTGCTTCCGCCGCTGAATTTCCGCCGCCGACAACTAGCGCTTCTTTGCGCACGTAAGGATAGGCTTCGTCGAACCTATGATGAACCTTCGCTAATTCTTCGCCGTGTACATTCAAACGTCGCCGCCGCGCCATCGCACCTGTGGCGACGAGCACGCGCGAAGCATTGTAAACAGCGCGCGTCGTCTGCACCAGAAAGCCTTCCGGTTTTAATTGTTCAATACGGAGTACGGTTTCTTCTGTGTTAATGCGCAGATTCTGTTCGAGCGCGAATCGCACGTAGTACGACAGCAATTCTTCGCGCGTCGGTTTGTCGCGGCAGGGTTTGAGCGCGCCATCGCGTAATTCCAGTTCGTTCGTTGTCGAAAAGACCGTTTGCCCAATTGGATAACGGTAAACAGTGTCGGCGATCAAACCCTTTTCGACGACGAGGTAATCGAGCTTTTCCTGCGCCGCCATGTCCGCCGCCGAAAGCCCCGCCGGGCCTGCGCCGACGATCAGCAAATCTAATTGTTCAAGTTCTTCCGCCATCGTTCAGTAAAGAAAACATCCTTTCAGCGCTTCGCTGATAATTCAAATCTGCGACTGTAAAAGCGATTGAAAAGCAGCGCGGTTGTATGTCGTTCATTGCGCGCCGCTCGGATCGCTCGCTATAATGCGTCGGTTTCGATAATCATTTTAAGACAAGCGGCGACGATTTACGAGGCGGCACATTCACGGTAAAGAATCTGTTGAGCGACGCGAATGGCATATTACCCGAACAGGAGCGATAATTAAGTGAGCACAACGGAAGCCGCATGTTTCAGCACGCCGGAAGAATTAGGCTTGCGCGTCGAGCCGCTGCCGTTCACTTCTTTGCCGCACCAGTCCACGCTCTTTCTCGATTACCTGCAAGACCCCGTCGCGCTGCGCCGCTTTTATCCTTCAGCCGTGCGCTTTCATCACGAACTAGCAGCGCGCGTCCCCGAAGTGCTCGCCGCGCACAAAACGAATCGCCGTCAATTGTGCGACGCGCTCGAAAAAATGAATCGGAAGTGGGAAGCGACAGATGAAACGCTCGCAAACATTGCGCGGCTTCGTCAGGATGATTGCGTCGCAGTTGTTTCAGGCCAGCAGGCGGGACTCTTCACGGGGCCGCTCTACACGATTTATAAAGCTCTCTCCGCCGTCAAACTCGCCGGATGCCTGCAACAGCGCGGCACGGCGGCGGTTCCTGTTTTCTGGATTGCGACGGAGGATCACGATTTCGCGGAAGTCGCGAGCGCGGAATTTATCGGGCGCGATTGTCGTCTTGCCAGCGTCCATGCCTCAACGGAAATGCACGCGGAAGGCTCGCCCGTCGGCACTGTCGTCCTCGATGAATCAATCAATGAAACCGTCGCGCGCATTTTGGACGTGCTGCCGGAAACGGAGTTTACGCCCGACCTCGAAAAATTGCTGCGCGACGCGTATCAGCCCGGACGCTCTTACGGCGACGCTTTCGCCAGAATGCTGACGCGGCTCGTCGGGAGCTACGGATTAATACTGCTTGACCCTTGCGACGCCGAACTGAAACGCCTTGCCGCGCCGCTCTACGCCGAAGCCGCCGGACGTGCGCCGCAAATTGCCGACGCGATTGCCGCGCGCAGCCGTGAACTCGAAGCCGCTGGCTATCACGCGCAGGTGCTCGCTTCGACGGATTCCTTTCCGCTTTTTTTACATGATGAACAGGGCGCGCGCCGTGCCGTGACGCGAACAGCGGGCGGCCTTTACAAAGCGCGTTCGATGCGCGACGAATATACTGCCGGACAACTCGCTGAATGGGCAGCGCGAGAACCCGCACGCTTCAGCCCGAACGTCACGTTGCGCGCCGTCGTGCAGGATTATTTGCTGCCGACGATTTGCTACTTCGGCGGCGCTGCCGAAATCGCTTACTTCGCGCAAACGGCGGAAGCCTATCGCGTGCTGGATCGTCCGGCGACGCCGATCTTGCCGCGCGCCAGCTTAACGATTGTCACACGCCGCACGGGACGCACGCTCGAACGCTACAATCTCAAATTGACGGATTTCTTCACAGGGCTTGAGAGCGTTCTGGCGCGCGTCGTCGAAGAACACCTCGGCGCGGAAACGGCGACGGCCTTCACGAACACAGAGAGCGTTTTGATGAAGGAACTCGATCTCTTGAAAGCGCAACTCGAAGCAATTGATCCGACGCTTGCCGACGCGCTCGAAACGGGACGGCGAAAAATCATCTACCAACTCCAAAGCCTGCGCACGCGCTTTCATCACGCGCAGATGCAACGCGACCGCGCCGCCCACCGCCAACTCGAACGCGCCTTCGCCGCGCTTTACCCGAATAAAGATTTGCAGGAGCGCCACATCAACGTCGCCAGCCTGCTCGCGCGCCACGGCGCATACGTCATCGAATGGATTTACAACGCCGTCAATCTCAGCTCGAACGATCATCAAATTGTTTATCTTTAATTTGTTTCTTCCGCTTCGAGCTTGCGGCTGCCCGTCAGTAAAAGCAACGCGCTAATAAGACAGGCGAGCGGAGCGATAAGGAGAGCGTAGCGCATTTGTTGCGGATGAACGGCGACGCCGAGCAAATCGTTGACTTTGCCGATGATCGGCGGCCCGATGCCGTAGCCGATGACGTTGACGGTGAAGAAATAAACGCCGATGCCGAGTCCTCTGCGTCTTGGCCCGACGATGTCATGCACGTCTGCCGCCGCCGGGCCTAACCACATCAGCGATGCTGCGTACATGAGCAAGACCGCGAAGACGAGCAGCACGGGGCTGTCGCTGAAGAGCAGAATGAGCCAGAGCGGAATCGCCGCGAGCGCGCCGCAGGCCGTGAAGAGCATACGCCCGCCGCGCCCGCGCTTTCTGAAACGGTCAGCGACATAGCCGCCGAAAATCGTTCCCGGCACGCCGCCCGCGATTGCCAGCGTGCCGGATATAAATCCGATGGTCTTGATGTCCATGCCGTGAACACGCGTGAAGAAGGCAGGCCCCCACATCGTCAGGCTGTTCGCCGCCAGAGCAAAGAGCGCATAGCCTAGACAGTGAAAGCGCAAGGGAACGGACTTGAATATTATGCGCCAATCGCGTGTTGCCGGTTCGTCTCTCGTCGGCTTATCGTTCGCGTCGTTCGTGAGCGCGTTCGTCGCGGCTTCCGTGCGCCCGCGCTGAACGTCGCGCAGTCCGAGCACGAAGAGACACAGCAGCAAGCCGGGAAATCCGAGCAAGTAGAAAGCCCAGCGCCAGCCGTATGTCCCGCCGATCCAGCCGCCGAGAAAAAACGCGATGCCGCCGCCCGCCGCGATGCCGCTCGAATAAATTGCGCTGACCGTCGCGCGCAGCCGCACGGGAAAGTAATCGCTCAAGAGCGAGAGCGCGGCGGGGCCTAAAGTCGCTTCGCCGACGCCGACCATCACGCGACACGAAAAGATTTCCCAGAAGCCGTGAGCAAAACCCGTGAGACCCGAAAAGAGACTCCAGACGGCGAGTCCCGCCGCGATCATACGCTTGCGGTTGACGCGATCCGCGAGCCTGCCGAACGGAATGCCGAGCAGCGTGTAGAAGATGACGAAGGAT
>JAABUK010008563.1_pt1 | contig 14292 bp, 14 predicted proteins | sample 5559141 | NCBI WGS metagenome assembly JAABUK01 (sample SAMN10711869, study PRJNA513367) | rock metagenome | isolation source: Antarctica rocks | place: Antarctica: Victoria Land, Pudding Butte nord | collected 2016-01-03
AAGCACAGATAAAGTCTCCCGCCATTGTTGGTGCATACAGTGTGCCTGTGGTTGAAGAGAAACAGATCATTCCTGACATTGTTCCTATGAGACGTGGCAGACCCGTCAAGACCGATGCTGACCACAAAACACTCAAGCCCAGTCCGTCTCCTATGCGAGGTGCTAGTGATCCTTTTGCAGCATTAGACGCTGGTGTGCCTGGTAGCGCTCTTGTGGATGAAGTCTCTTCTCGCTTTCCTCCTTTAGATGAGTTCTCGCTTCTCCATGATTCCGGAACCAAATTCGCATTCGGTCAAAAGAATGAATCAGTATCGAAACCTCCGACAAAAGATATCAACCAGCGGGTGACAGAGGCACTTGCTGACGACGTTTTCGCTCAGTCTACAGCATCCAATAGGATTTCCACTCTTCATTCCAAGCCTGTTCCTCAAGTCACTAATATTGGTGTGAAGCCACTGCATAAGTTCGGCGATACACAAAAGCCAAAACCCTCACAAGAAGCTTCTGAACGACCAGCCATGGTCTCTACCGGCACGATGACTTCCCCATCGCCCCCACCTTCCACATTGAAGAAATCAATTTCATCTCGACCCATCTTCCACTTTCCTCCTTCCCCTGAATTAAGGTCTTCTAGCTTGCCAATAGCATCTGATGCGTCAATTGTAGCAGCCGCTTCACTAAGGGCTGATTCCCTCGGTAGAACGAGACCTGGGCTTCTTGACCACCGGTCCAAGTCCCAGGTCAGGACGCTCACTGTCCCTAGATCGCCGGTGTCATCTCGACCTTCGCTCGAGGGAAATAGGCCTTCCAAACTGGAACTGGACAATACCATAAATAGGTCAAGGTCGACGAATTCGAAAGTGCGACCAACAAGCGTTCATTTGGAGCCCAAGAGAAGCTTCTTCCGGAGCAGAGACCAATCTCGAGGGGATTCCTCGCAAGAGGATGAACCTCGGAGATCCTATGATCCCGGGCAGTTACCATCGGCTTTCGTGGAGGACTCCGGGTTCGGTACGGAGGCCACTAAGATCAGCTCCAACGTCGATTTCCTAAGAGCGATGGAAGAAGAAGAACCTTCAAAGAAAAGAGATAAACGCTTAAGTGGTGGTTCAAGGCACACCAAGCGAGCGAGTATGCCGTCAATCTCCTTATCGGGCACTAAGTCACTGCTTGCAGGCCGATTTGGGGACGCCTTCCGACGGTTTGAAACGAACACGAGCAATTCAAACCAGCGCCCCTCAAGCCCATCCCCCGAACGCGGTGGTAGAGACCTTACTCCAATAGCCGGGTCCGAGGCCACCGACGGTAGAAGCGATGACGGCCATGCAATGGACGAAAGCGAAGAGGTACCACCTGAGATGCGTCGAGAACTTGAACGGCGTAAACTCGACCAAGTGGAAAAGCAAGTGGCCGGAGCAGCTGCCGCGTATCGAGAGAAATTTAATGACAAGAGCCTCAATACGCCGGCTTCAACCAGTGCAACAAACCGAGCTGCGTCCATTCAGAGCAAGGTCAAAACACTGCTCGATGAGACAGGCAGAGCATCTCCATCCCCTATAAAACCAGACCAGCACAGGCAACCTCCAGAGTTCTCAAGCCAACAAACATCGCAGAGACAGGACGGCAATCCTACCAGAACAAGCTCGCAACCAGTATCAAGAAGACCTCCATCAGACGGTATTCCATCATCAAAACCACTACCACCCTCGGGAAGCCCTCTTCTCACCTCAAGGCAACAGCAACCAGTCATCACTCCTAATAGCCCTCAAACCTCCGCGGCACCCACAAACCGGCCTCTTCCTCCATCGAAACCTCAAGCCCTCCGCACGGGTGAGCGGCCTCCACCTTCCACTGCAAAACCAGCATCCCTTGCCGCCAGTGCAACGAGTAGGCCTCTGCCGCAGCGGCCGTTTGATGGGTCCGCAGATGAGCCCACGCTGGGTAACCATAACTGGGAATTGCAGTTCAGTAAAAAGTATCCGAGTTTAGCAGGGTTGGAGATGGTGGAGACGGAGATTGATGGGAGGGCGAGAGATGTGTAAAGACAGTGAGAATGTACATTCTGTATACTGTAGGGCATGATGGCTTAATAGCACGAAGTGAGACTTGACTGTGACTGCCTATCTATTTACTACCCCCATATGTATTGAGATGAAAACGTCTTGGGCATTGTGTAGATGATATAAAAGGAGTATTGAGCGCATGAGTGAAGATTGAACGGATAGAACCATGCGATAGGTCCTTGCACTTATGGATTGTCGACGTTTTCAGAGACTACCTTAGGATATTTAGTAGATCACAGGCGTGAAGGCCAGCCACAACAGAGGGATCCATTGGGTGTGGAATTCCTTTTGCTTGATAGACTATTTGCATAAGGGAAAATTGCATTTTCTACTTGGAAGCTTGATAGGTAGACAGTGATCACCTGAACAGTCAGGAGAAAGTTGATAGAAAAGAAAGAGAACAGTGGCTAACGAGACTTATAGACATGATCGATTGAACTAGATACAACATGAATGGAAGCGCTTCGATGCAGTGAAAGCTTGCAGCGAGACTACAGGTCGGCTGACCCACGCTAGAGGTCGGTCGACCATGCAAAATGTCCGATCATGTCACTCGACCATGAGCATAATTCCGCGTTCCTGAGCTACTGATAATCTGAAATCATAAATAACAGCATTGATGAACAGAAAATTCTTAATCTTCTTAGATTTCTTGAATTCGATGTAGCTATTATCAATCATCTATTAATATCTGATTAATCAGATATTAATAAAACTCGTTGTAATCATACATGAATGAAAATCAACTGAGTGATCAAAATACAGAATCAAGTGATGCTGAAGATGTGAAAGATGCAAAGATTGAAGATGTGAGAATCAATTAATTTATAATTAATAATTTATTGATCGCTTATTAATCAACAAATAATCACAGAATTGACAATCTGAAAATCTCGTCGTTCTTTTCTTCGACACACATCATTTAGAATTAAAGACATTGCATATTGAACATGTCTTAATCATTTCTGATTATTCACATACAGCTATTAATGAATATGCATATATTCTTTTTATTTGTAAAGCATCGAACGTAATGCTCAAAAATGAATGTCAATCAATGATTAATCTGCAATCAATATTTGATTAATAATTAACTGATATATTATTGATTGTTGCGAGCATGCATCTCGAGTTAGCCTAACATAGATCATGTTAAACTATTATAAACTAGTACAGAGCTGATGTTGACACGCTAGTGACCTAGCGCGCCTTCGTGAGTATAAGATTCTCAACGTGTTTCATCTTCTTTCTTCTTTAGCTTTGAACTTCTAGTTAGAATACACTCATATGATTCGCTTTATGCAGACTCATAAAATTAGTTCAAAGCTCATTAATCTTGCTATTGACGTGTAGACGATATAAAAACAAGCTACACAACTCAAATCAGAAGTCGAATTCAGAAATTTTGACAGCAGAATCAGAACTCGAGCTCAGAAAGCTCGATAGAAACCAGAAATTTCTAAAGAAGAATCTTGATTCAAAACCAGAAATTTCGGTAGAATCAGAATCAAAGAACACGAACGCGTTGTTCTTGACTAACTCTTTATTGAGCTCGTCATCAGAAACCAGAAATTTCAGCAGTACTCAGACTCAGAAAGTTTGATAGAGTATTACTCGTTGCTTGAATTCAGAAAGTTCGATAGAGTAACATCAGAATCTCGATCAGCAATTTTCTACTCATATCATGACTAGAAGCACAGAATCAGAATCAGTGAGCATTGCTCGCTATGAACTTCAAAATGCTAGAAGAGAATCACTTCTATCACAGAATTGAACAGTCTCAGAAGAAGAAGACATGAATGTGTCACTGAATACAGAAGAAAAGAACATGAATGCGTTGTTTTTTAATCATGAAATGATCAAGATCAGCATCAACACTGAACTGAATGATTGAATAAGCGCTCATAAAGCAGACGACATCATTGTCTTTATCAAGTACATATGTTAACAGCACGACATTGAAATCAAGACTCACAATGACATGATTCAGATGTTAGAAGATGTCAACGAGATAAACATCATGTTGAAGATTACACAGACGCGTCTGCAGAAAGAGAATAGAAACAAGAACGTGATTATACATCATTTAAAAGCTACATCAAGTTGACAAAGCACTTCAATTTCTGAAGATTGATTCTTGAAGTCAATCAAGTTACTTAATTCATTTCTGTTCGAAAATTCAACGCAGAATGTAAACAATTAACTGTCTTGAATGCAAAATAAGCTGAAGGCAAATAAGAATCATTTTTCTATCAAAGAGTTGAAGATTGCATACATCAAAAGTTGAGTCAGTGAAGCTGTGATCAAGCACATAGCTTCTCGCATGCAAGATATCTTCTTGAACTCGTTTCTAGAAGTCGAAGAAGTGCTATCAATTATCAATAAGATGTACGACAATCTCAATCATCATCACACGACTCAACGACAGTATTTGAAACTGTATCAGAACAAGATCTTCTTTCATGAATTTTGAATGAAATTTCAAAGATTTAGTGCAGAACTAGAATACAATAATGAGACTTTACTAAATGATCTTCAGCACAAGATCAGCTCAGATCTTCAACAAGCAACGCTCAATGAACGAATCACGAATTTGAATGAGTTTGTCAACATCTGCATGCAAGTCGATGTTAAATTGACTGAATTGAATGCTCAATCAATCATCAAAGCATCAGCTACTCAAGCTGCTCATTCTGTCGTCAGCACATCGACTACTCGACTCACGTCATCAGTTTCTTCGTAAAAGAAACTCAGAAGATTGAAGCTCAATTCTATTCAGAAAGAGTTGTTTAAGAAAGAACTTTGCTTCAAATGCAAGAAGTCAAAACATAGAGCATATAACTGTCTTAAGATGACTTAAGTGCATGAGATCGCTGCGAGTTCAAAAAACGATCTGCTCTCGTCAAAGTAGTGACTGAAGATGATATACTCATATTTTGTTTCATCAGCATGTCTGACAATTTATTTAATTTCAAGTCGTTCACTGTTGATGTCATCTTGAGTAGTCTAGAAAAGATATTCAGGTTTCTTGCTCTGATAGATATTGAAGTCATTGACATGACTTTCATTGATGAATCTTTGATGTCAAAGCTATGTGAACGCTTTGATATTCAGTTAATATCGCTGTTAAAATCAAAGTTGATTCAATCGTATGATGAAATTTCTGGTCGAAAGTCGATTACATACACTCTGTATACATCGATCATGATACAAGAACACAAGAATGAAATGATGCTTTTATTAATAACTTGTCTAGATCAGCACAAGATAATCATTGAAAATCTCTGGTTAAAAAGAAATCAAATTTTGGTAAATTCTGCAAATAATTGATTAATATCATCATTGAAGATTCAAACATCGAAATCTGTTGTTTCAAAAGTAAGCAGTCAATCAGCATTTCACAGACTTGAGTCAAGCAAGATCTGCAAAATGAAACAAAAGAACTTGAACTTGATGATTATATCAACAATCATCTTGAAGCGACTTATGAATCAGAAACTAGTGAATCAGTTCATTGAATCTGTTTGATTCATTGAATCTGTACTCATATGAAAGCAAAGCACTCAAGTTAACTTTGATCAACTTCACTTCTTTCAGTCAACTGAGAAAAAGAGACTCATCAATATTATCATGATCGAAGTCGCTGTATATTGAACTCTAGTCAAGAATAAGAAGATCAAGATCTTCTTTTTGATCATTAGTGAAATTAACAAAGCGCTTAGCTCAGTCAAAGATTTCGCGAAACTGAATAAAATGATCTCTGTCATGTCATTAAATGAACTGAAGAAGAAGCTTTTGATAGTCTATCACGACTTTCTGAATGTTTTTGATAGAGAAAAGACAACGCAGTTGTTCTTGCATCGATCATATGATCATAAGATTGAATTAGAAGATGAGAGTCAATCTTCTAGAAGTTGATTGTATCTCATGTCGAGCTACAAGTTGCAGAAGATCAAAGAGTATTTAGAAGAGAATTTGAAGAAGAAGTTCATCACACTCAGTAAAGCTTCTTTCGCTTCGTCAATACTATTTGTCAAAAAGAAAGACGATAATCTTTGCTTTTGCGTGAATTATCGAAAACTGAATGCTCTGATCAAAAGAAATTGTTATTCAATACTCTTGATAGACGAAGTACTCGCTCAAATTTAAGGCAGTAAGTATCTGACTCGACTCGACATTATCGTCACGTTCAATAAACTGCACATGAGTTCAGAAAGCGAGAATTTAACTACTTTTGTTACTTTTTTCAATGTCTACAAGTATAAAGTAATGCTTTTTGAATTGATCAATGAACTTGCGTTCTTTCAACATTATATCAACGATGTATTGTTTGACTGTCTGCACAAGTTTTGTCAGACATACTTGAATGATATTCTCATCTATAGTAAGATCTTGAAAGAACATAGAACTCATGTGAAAGAAGTGCTAGACAAGCTTCGTGAAGTTGATCTGCAGATAAACATTGACAAGTGTGAATTCAAGATTCAGAAAATCTCGTTTCTTAAACTACTGATATTCATCAATGATCTGCAAATGAATTCTTGAAAAGTAGATGTGATTCGAAGCTGAAAAGTGTCGCGATCGTTGACTCATGTGCAGATCTTCATTGACTTCTGCAATTTCTATTGACGATTCATAAAGAACTTTTCAAAGATTGTTCAATTCATGATAAAGCTGACTCAAAAAGATCATTTCTTTGAATGAACAAAGATCTGTCAGATGATCTTTGAAGAACTGAAGTAACAAGTGACAACAGTTCTTGTTCTGAAGCATTTCAACTCGATCAGAGAAGCTATTCTGAAAACTGACTTCTTGAACTATGTCAACGACGAAGTATTGTCTCAATATGACGATGAAGACATTCTACATTCAGTGATCTTCTACAGCAAGAACATGATTCTTGCAGAATGCAACTACGAGATCTATGACAAGAAACTGCTGATCATTATTCACTGCTTGAAGCACTGACGCTCTGAATTGAAATGTACAGATATTTTGATCAAGATTTTCATCGATCATCTGAATTTGAAGTACTTCATGATGATCAAAGAACTGATCAGACGACAGGCTAGATGAACTGAGAAGTTATCTGAATATAACTTCAAGATCATATATCAGTCAGAAAAACAGAATCTGAAAGTCGACGCGCTGATCAGAATGTCAGACGTCAAGTCGATTGAAGCAAATGATGATCAAAAGCTATATCAGCATTAGTTGCTATTGTTAGAAAGTAAGTTTGAATTGCAGTCAATAGAAACTGATCAAGAAGATGATCAGAAAGCTGATCAAGATCTGACTCAGATCTTGCTCAGATTTGACTCAGAATCTGACTCAGATTTGAAACTTGAATTGAAAGTTAATCAAAATTCAATCGAAGAGATGATTTCTATTCAGAATCAGATTATAGTTGAAAATCAAATGAATCAACTGTGCTTCGATATTTGAATAATCATGAAACAGAATCAAAGAACTTGTCAAGATATTGATTTAAACAATTGCAAAGTACTTGATGAAGTACTCTGAAAAGATGACAGACTATAAGTTTCTCAGTCAATGATCACTTGATTGATAAGAAAAGCACATGATCTTTCGATCAGTGATCATTCTGACATGAATTGAACGTTGAACTTGCTGAGATGATCATATTGCTGATTGAAAATGAGAACAATGATCAAGCATTACATTCAAAACTGTTATGTTTATCGTAGATCAAAAGCATCGAGAGATCAAATCAATGAACTGCTGAAGTCATTGCTCATACTCAAGCAGTGATGACAGAACATATCATTAGACTTCATTATCGATTTATCAGAAAGTGATGAAAACAACGCGATTCTGACAGTCATAGATCAATTGTCTAAGAAACAACATTATATATTGTGTTGATCAGATGACAAAGAAACCTTTGCAGAATAAACAGTCAAGCTACTGTTGATATGAATCTTCAGAACTCATGAACTATCAAGATCAATAATGTTCAATCATGATTCACAATTCATATTGATTGTCTGAAAGTCTTTATGTCTGAAACTTGACATCAAGATGAAACTATTCACAAACTATCATTTGCAAATTGATGATCAAACAGAAAGAGTGAATCAGAATGTGAAACGATATCTACGAAGCTATTGCTCATATATGCAAGATGATTGATTCGTCTGATTATCTATGGTCGAATTCGTCAATAACAATGCTATTTCATCGTCAATTGAACAGTCAACGTTCTTTCTGAATAAGAACTTTCACTCTCATATGAGCTTCGATTCGAACTCAATCGAATATGAGATCACTTGAGCTAGAATCAAAGCAGACAAAGCAGAGAATATATTCAAACACATGAAATGATCACTAGCATTGATCAAGCAAGCTTTAGCAAGAGTCAGAGTCACAATGAAGAAACAAGCTGACAAGCATCAAAAGAAAATGATTTACAAGATAAATGACATGATGTTTCTAAATTCTAGAAACATGACAATCTCACGATCATCAAAGAAGCTAGACGATAAAATGCTAGAACTCTTCAAGATTCTGATTGAGATTGAACATGCATATCAACTGAAACTGTCATCAACTATGAAGATTCATTCGAAGTTTGCATCAAATCTGCTGCAACTAGATTTAAAAAACGCTTTAAAAGAACAATGAAATGAGTCGTCTGATTCTATAGTGATTGAAGACGAAGATGAATGAAAAGTGAAGAACATATTGAATTTCAAGCACTACGAACGAGACAAATGACTACAATATCATGTCAATTGAAAAGAATATGATGTTAATCTACATTGATACAACGTCAATGAAAGTAAATTCGAAGATTGCTTGAAAGTCATCAATAACTTTCATGAACGTTATTTAAACAAGTCAAGATAGAAATTGACTCAAGAAAGATTGACTGAACTTCAGTAATGAAAACATTACTAGATGAAGAGAGAGAATAATGTTGCAAGCGTGCATCTCAAATTAGTCTAACATAGATCATGTTAGACTATCATAGACTAGTACAGAGCTGATGTTGACACGCTAGTGACTTAGCGCGTCTTCGTGAGTATAAGACTCTTGACGTGTTTCATCTTCTTTCTTCTTTAGCTTTGAACTTCTAGTTAGAATACACTCATATGATTCGCTTTATGCAAACTCATAACATTGATGCTCTCAGATTCAATATTCATCAACTCGAAAACAGTCATTAAAGATTACTCAATCTCAAAATCTGTGATTATTTACATTCAGATATTGCAAAATTGCATCATGAAAAATTGATCATTGATAATTGAAAACAAATCAAAAGACTTCGCGAACTTAATTTTTCTTTAGAAACTCATCAAAGAAAAAATTCAAATGAGTATTATTAATTTCTTATCAATGATTTATCAGTAATTTATTGATCATCGACTAATATTTATCAGATATTATCTCGCTGCAATGAAATGATTTTGATTGCAAACATCATGCAAAGACTATGAAGACACATATTCATCTGTGTTATGATTTTAGCCTTCGTCTATTCTTTAACTAGTCTTCGACTGATTTCATTCTAATCAAGTCTAGCGAGAATCTGACTTAAAGATGATGTCATTGAGTCTCTGCATCATATGTGTAAGACATCAACTCAATCGAGTCTAGCACAGAGCTGAGAAACATACATATAAGAATCGAGTTCTTTTCTGTAGATACTTTTCTTTCTTAGCATTTATTTATTAGTTAAATGACATCTTTATAACTCGCTTTAGATCGATCTCTAACAGTAGATAAATGCTAATCAACTACTTTGCTATCGATGTGTAGATGATACAAAATAATCTACTTCTATTCAGAAAATTCGCAAGAAATTCTTTGAATTACTTTCATCAAAACACATCTGCAAATTTACTCAAATTTATTAAATCAATCACTCAATCTACTCTTATCTTTCTCACAATGACACGCGACTCTGAATCAGTTGAGTCACGAACAGTTCGTTTGCTTAGAAGCATTGCTAGTAAACGAGTTTTTCTTATTTCTTTCAATGCTTCAGTGAAATCTCAGAATGTCGCTATCTCATGAAACATCAACACAAATCAACAACTTCGTCAATGAACTATTAATCAGTCAGATGAGATCATCAAGATGCTGATCGAGCTAAGAGATCAATGAGACATGACTTTGAAACTTAATGAGCAATGAATCAATGTTCAAGTCAATCACATCAAGAGACTTGATGAGCTAGAGATCAATCAAACGACAATAGATACTCAAGAAGAGATTATCATTAAACTACAAGAGAAAGTCTTGAATCTAAAAAAGAGACAGTGTTCAGCAAATCAGTCTCGATTTCATTAATCTACTGAATCTCAAGCTTCTATGAAATCTTTACTTCGTTAATCTATCGAGAATCATACTCAACGTGAATCATCTACTTTATTTGATAATGATCATCACAAGTCTTTCAAGTTTTTGAATTCATCTGTATTCATCGACGAAGATGAATCAACATGAGATAGCTGAAGAATCAAGATAGACAATAAGCTTCAGACAAATGTCAATCACTTTGTTGATGAGATTATCTGCATTGTCTATGTGATATCTAGACTAGAAGATGATGCTGCTGAGCATATTTTCGTTTGACGTCGTCATGATGCTTCACATTCTTACATTTTGATCTATGAGCTATTTGAGCATCTGAAAGAAATATACAATAAACTGAATAGAAATTGAAAGTGTTGTTGCAAGTACAACGCTTTGAGACAAGCAGACAAGTCTTTCAATGTCTTTTACTTTGACTTTATGAAGTTATTCAACTATTTCGATTATGACAATTGCACTCTGATGAACGATCTTCAGAATAAAATCAATAATCACTTGCAGAATGCTTTATCAGTCTGTTCAAAGAACTTTACTTCGCTCACTTGCTTAAGAATCTTTCTTCAGAATGTGAATAATAAACAGTGAGTCAACTATCAGCTACACAGCGAACGTTGCACTGTCATCGTCATTGTCATCATCAAAGTCATGATTGTATCTGATAAACATGCTGCTACTTCATTGTCAGTAACAACTTTGATAATCAATTATGTTAAGTCTATCATTTTCTTTATTTTTGAGTCAGCAAGATTGTTTATCATCTGCTATACTTGCAAGATTTTGAGTCATTTGTTCAAGAATTGCTCTCAGAACAAGATTGATACTTTGACATCTTGTGCATTCACTCTTCATTTACATGAGATTGTCATTTCGAAGAATAAGAAAAATAAGAAAATGTCTTCTTTCAAGAATAGCGAGGCAAAAAACTAGAGACTTTCATCAAAGACGCAATGAAAGATGTGTTAATTTCTTCAACAACAAGCATGTCAGATGATTCTTTTGCTTCTGAATCTTTGACTATTGAATGTATACTTTCTAGCAATGAAATTAGTTACTCATTGAAGTCATTGATTGACATTGAAGCTGCTGACTATTCGTTCATTGATGAAGTGATCACGCAGATTGTTTGTGATCAGTTGCAAATCAAGTCTCTGACTTTGATTAAAGTGAAGTCAATTCGAGAATTTGATGATTATTATGCTAAAAAACTCATTACTCATGTCATTTATTCAAATCTGACTGTTCAAGATCATACAATTGACACAGCTTCTATATTGATCACTCGATTAAATCAACATCAAATGATTCTTAAAAAAACATGAATGAACAAAATCAACCTAGTAATTGATATGCAAATCGATTCTCTTCAATTTTTGAATTTCACTCTCAATTTAAAATCAATTGTTCTACTCACAAGCAACAAGATAATCACGAAGCAAAAGAGTTTGACTTTTACTCATATATTGAAGAGATTTTTCACTATCTTTCAACTCAGTCTGAAATCACTCTCTTTCAGTTAGTTCAATGAGAAGTCAGTTAAACTAATTGAACAGTTAAAATCATGTGACGTGACTTTAACTAACGTCAAAATCTTTAAATCAACGTCAGATTTAATGAACATAGCAATGATAGAAGCAGCAACATATAGAATGTTAGTCAAATGATCAGACATTAAGATCTTTGCTGTTATCATCTTGAAAATCGATTGATTCATAACTACAGCTGAGAATAAGCTTGAAGAAGTGAATCTACATGAGCTTTCATACGTCAAGATTCTTAAGCAAGTCAAGATCAAGCTTCTTTCTGAATATCATGACTATCTAAATGTCTTCGATCGAGCAATGATTGATCAGTCATCATCTCATCATATTTATGATCACAAGATTGAGTTGATCAACGAGAAAACATTCTTGCGAAGCAAACTATATCAGATGTTCAATCATAAGCTTTAGAAGATAAAAAAGTATTTGATTGAACATCTGAACAAAGAATTCATTTTCTTCAGCTTTGCATCATACATTTCGCTCATTTTGTTCGCTGAAAAGAAAGATGAAAGTCTGCGTTTCTGCGTCAACTACAGAAAGCTCAATGCTTTGATTAAATGAAATTGCTATTCTTTACTCTTGATAAATGAGACTTTCATTCATATACAAGAAAGCAAATATCTGACTCAATTGAACATTATTATCACGTTTAATAAACTGCAAATGCACTCAGATAGCGAAGATCTGACTATCTTTATCATCTTCTTCAACTCATACAAATATCATGTAATGTTCTTCAAATTAATCAATGAATCAACATTCTATCAACATTATATGAACGACGTGCTGTTCAAATATCTTCATCAGTTTTGTCAGATTTATCTAAATAATATTATTATTTACAGCAAGATCTTGAAGAAACATAAGCAACATGTATGATTAATCTTGAATAAACTATGAGAAGCTGATCTACAGATAAACATCAATAAATGCAAGTTTCATGTTCAGAAAATCATCTTTTTAGAATTTTTGATGTCAATCGAGAGACTTAAGATGAATTCACAAAAGATACAAGCAGTAGTTGATTGATCTACACTCAATAATCTCACTCAGATGCAGTTCTTCATTGACTTCTGCAATTTCTATCAATGCTTCATCAAGAACTTTTCAAAGATTGTTCGTTCAATGATTCAACTCACTCAAAAGAAGATCATATTTGAATGAAATGAAGTCTGTCAAACTGCATTTGATCATATGAAGAGATGTATGACTGAGACTTCTATACTTCATCACTTTAATCAGACTTGCGATTTCATTCTTGAAATTAACTCATTCAACTATATCAACGATGAAGTTCTATTTTAATATGATAATGAAGATGTTTTACATTTGATTGTCTTCTATAGCAAGAACATGTCTTCTGCTGAATGCAACTACAAGATATATGATAAGAAACTGCTAATCATCATTCAAGCTTTTGAACACTGACGACTTAAACTGAAGCTGATCAACATTTTTATCAAGATGTTCATCGATCATCAAGCGCTTATTTCATTGATGAAAGATAAGAAGCTGAGTCAACGACAGATGCGTTGAATTCAGAAGTTAGCTGACTTCAACTTCAAGATAATGTATCAATCTGACAAACAGAATATTAAGATCAATGCATTAACTTGTTGAGCTGACTTCATGTCTAGAAATCTTGATGATGAACGCATTTGATATCAAAGAACTACTATTCTGACTTCAAATTGAATGAAAATTGCTGATCTAGAGAAAAACATCAGTGAATCAATTTATAAGCAGATTCTTGAGACTAATAAAATCGACGAGAATTGTATGCTACTTCGCGAAGCAATAGCAAGAGATGAAACACAATATAAAGATATTAAATTGAAGAATTGTCAAACTCAGAATGAAATCTTGTATCATGATAGTCAGCTATGAGTCTCATTCAACGAGCTGCTACAAATGAATCTGATTCGTGAAATGCATGATCAATCATCAGTTGATTATTCTGATATTCTTAGAACTGCGAAGATCATAAAGCGAAATTACTATTGATTTTCTATGCGAAAAACGATAGATCAATATATTTGAAACTGCTACGTATGTTAACGTTCAAAAACATCAAGAAATAAATCAAATGACTTACTTCAATCTCTATCTATATTTGAACAGCGATGACAGAACATAATCATGAACTTCATTATTGATCTATTTAATTTGTACAACTATAATGCTATTCTGACTGTCATTTGCAAATTGTCAAAAGAAAGGCATTATATTTCTTGCATCACTGATGATGAAGATATCACAGTCGAAAAGACAGCTGAAATGTTGCTTCAATGAGTATATTGAACTCATGATCTATCAAGCTTCATTGTATTCAATCGAGATTCTCA
>JAABUK010008565.1_pt1 | contig 14290 bp, 16 predicted proteins | sample 5559141 | NCBI WGS metagenome assembly JAABUK01 (sample SAMN10711869, study PRJNA513367) | rock metagenome | isolation source: Antarctica rocks | place: Antarctica: Victoria Land, Pudding Butte nord | collected 2016-01-03
GGCCGTTGCCGTCCACGCGCTCAACCGTATGCTCGAGTTGGGACGCCCAAGCTACGTCCGCGCCGCCTGACCCTAGACGCGGGCAGGGTTAGTGCGCCCGCACCCCTGATCCATGCACCACGCTCGGGAGGTGCGGCTGCCGGACGGGCGTGAGCGCCTGGTTCGGCACGGCCACGGCCCGGAGCGCCAAGTGCAGACCGGGATCGGCCCGGTCGCGGTGCAGCGGGCGAAGCTGCGCGACCGGGGTGCCGGCGAGGCAGGGGCGGACCGCATCCGCTTCGCGTCGGCGATCCTGCCGCGCTGGGCCAGGCGGACGCGCAGCCTGGATGCGCTGCTGCCGGTCCTCTACCTGCGCGGGATTTCAATGGGCGACTTTGGCGAGGCGCTCGCAGCCCTGCTGGGAAAGGACGCCCCGAACCTGTCGCCGTCGGTGGTTGCGCGGCTGCGGGGCGAGTGGGAGGCGGACTACATGCGCTGGCAGCGGCGCGACCTGTCGGCCCGGCGCTACGTGTATGTCTGGGCCGACGGCGTCTACCTGCAGGCCCGCATGGAGCCGCAGGCCGAATGCATGCTGGTTCTGATCGGGGCCACGCCGGAGGGCAGGAAGGAGCTGCTCGGCTTCCAGGTGGGCGTGCGCGAGAGCGCGCAAAGCTGGCGCGAGCTGCTGGTTGACCTCAAGGCGCGTGGCCTGGTCGTCGCGCCGGAGCTGGCGACCGGCGATGGGGCGCTCGGCTTCTGGAAGGCGCTGGACGAGGTGTCGCCGACAACCCGGCACCAGCGCTGCACGGTGCATAAGACCGCCAACGTTCTCGATAAGATGCCCAAGTCGGTCCAGCCGGCGGCAAAATCCGATCTGCGCGAGATTTGGGCGGCCCCGGACCGTGCGACAGCCGAGACGGCGGTTGCGAGGTTTGCCGAGAAGTATGGGGCCAAGTACGATAAGGCGGTCACCTGCCTCACCAAGGACCGCGACGCACTGCTGACCTTCTACGACTTTCCCGCCGAGCACTGGGACCACTTGCGCACGTCCAACCCGATCGAGAGCGTGTTCGCCACGGTGCGGCATCGGACGGTGCGGACCAAGGGCGCGCTGTCGCAGGACACCGCCCGGCTGATGGTGTTCAAGCTGGTGATGGCGGCGGCCAAGACCTGGCGCCGGCTGAAGGGCGAGACCCAGTTGCCCAAAGTCGTCCAGGGCGTCACATTCCGCAACGGCGTCGAGGTCACCAACACGCCAGCACAGAACGCCGCCTGATCACGGCGTCACCCAGATTCCAGCATAGCTCCTCGGGCCAGGACGGGCTTCCTACAGCAAGCAGGGCAGCAAACACCGCAACGAGCGCGATCAGCACGTCGCCCGCCGCGCAGTGCAGAACCGTCAGGGCGATCTTATAAGCCGTACCCGTGTGCCACAACGTATAGAGCGGGAAATGCACGACCTCCCAGACAAGGTTCCCGATGGCCGACGCGAGCAGGTGACGCCCAACCATCCGTAGCCAGTTCCGGCCCGGCGTCGGCCCAAGCACGGTGACGCTCAATCCTGGCCGGGCCTGGGTTGGCGACTGTCCGGGTCGTACGTAGCGCCAGCAGCGCGGCGGTCGAGGCCAGGCCCAGCTCGACCGACACTGCCAACGCCCCGGTGCCCTGGGATTGGGATTGCCCCGCCTTGGGTGGTTCTTCCGCACTTTGCGTGGATTGTGACGGATGTGGACCGAGAGTTGGTGCAGCCGGTGCGGCACTCCATCGCATGGGCCATGACAGACCTATTTCCCATGCCGGGCTGCCGCGTTGACGCGATCACGCTGGACGGCCCTGACGTGCTTCATGTCGCCGCGCACGGCACCCGGCCTGCCGGGCGTTGCCCGGACTGTAGCCGCACGAGCCGTGCCGTCCACAGCCGCTATTGCCGGCATCCGGCTGATCTACCCTCGCTCGGCCGTCGGGTCGGCGTCGAATTGCGGGTGCGACGGTTCTACTGCCGCAACACCAAATGCGCCCGGCGGACCTTTGCCGAAAGGTTGCCGGAGCTGGTGGCGCCCCACGCGCGCCGGACCTGCCGGCTGGATGCGGCCCAGGGCCAAACCGGCGTGGCGCTCGGCGGCGAGGTGGGTTCCCGGCTGCTGCGGCGCTTGGCGATGCCGGCGAGTGCGGACACGGTGCTGCGCCTGATCCGTCGCATGCCGCTGCCCGAAGCAGAGGCGCCTCGGGTTGTTGCCGTGGACGACTGGGCCCTGCGCAAGGGGCGCACCTATGGGACGGTCGTGGTGGACTTGGAACGCCGGTGCGTAGCCGACCTGTTGCCGGACCGCACCAGCGCGACGGTTGCAGCCTGGCTGCAGCAACGGCCAGGGGTGGAGGTGGTAGCGCGCGACCGCTCGACCGAGTACGCCCGCGCCGCCACTATCGGCGCGCCCAAGGCGGTTCAGGTTGCAGACAGGTGGCACTTGCTGGCCAACATGCGCCAGGCTGTCGAGCGCTGGCTGCACGCCATCCACGCCCGGCTCCGGCGCTTGCCGGTGCCGCCAGCCGGAGAGGGGGACATGCTGGTCCCACCCCGCCGCGACCAGGCATTCCGGCGTACCGGACCCGAGCGGGAGGCCGGGGCCGCAAGCCGCGCACGGTGGCAGGCGCGCTACGACGAGGTCCGGCGTCGGCATCGTGCTGGAGAGCCGTTGCTGGCAATCGCCCGGGCAACGGGCCTGGCCCGTGGGACCGTTCGCAAGTTCGCCCACGCCGAGAGCTTCCCAGCCCGCCTCCCGCACGGTCCGGGTCCGAGCATCCTCGATCCCTACCTGCCCCACCTGGAACGGCGGCTGGCTGAAGGTTGTGAGAACGGCCTTGCGTTGTGGCACGAGCTGCGCGGCATGGGCTTCCCGGGCGGCAACAAGCAGGTCCACCGCTGGTTGGACGAACGGCGGACAGTGCCGGCTAAGGTCGGGCGGCCGCGAAAGCAAGACCCGGACGACACCCGAGTTGCACCGGCGGGAGCCATGGGGCCGCCCCTGCCCGCACCACGGCAACTCGCCTGGATGCTGGTCCAGCCTGTCGCCACCTTGGACGCGGCCGATGCCGCCGCGGTGTCCCGCGTCGAGCAGGACAAGGACGCCAAGGCCGTGGCGGCACTAGCCTGCCGGTTCACCGCGCTGGTGCGCGCCTGCGGCGTCAAGGGCAGGGACGCGGGCGACGCCCCAGCCAAGCCCGCAGCCGAGTTGGATGCCTGGCTGGCCGAGGCCCGCGGCTGCGGCATATCCGCCATCGAGACGTTTGCCGCAGGATTGGAGGCGGATGGCGCAGCGGTGCGCGCCGCCCTGGTCGAGCCCTGGAGCAGCGGGCAGGCCGAGGGGCAGGTCAACCGCCTCAAAATGCTGAAGCGACAAAGCTACGGCCGCGCCAGCTTCGATCTGCTACGGCGGCGCGTTCTGCTAGCGGCATGATCCACGCAAAGTGCGGGGGAGCCCCTTGGGTGGACACCTTGACGCTTTCGTCCGAGGTGTTCCCCTATGACCAAAAGTCATCTGCCGTATTCACCTGAGTTCCGCCGCCAGGCGGCATCGGATGATCGCCCCCTCAAGCATGTCGAGGCGGTCCTGCCCCTAAAAGACCTCGCCGGCGAACACATAGAGCGGGGACCCGAACATCCCCGCCGCTAGGGCACGCAGCCGCTGTGCATGACCGGGCAGTGCAGCACCTCGGCTTGGAAAGCGTCACCTGCCAGGGCAGGGTGGCGGCGTCATGATGAACCTTTGGGCATACCTGCTCCGCATCCGGCCGGAGGCGCTGTTCGCAGTCCATTTCGCGCTCGCTACGCTCGTCACCGCGCACGCGCTGCTGCGCAAGCGCGGCCCTGCGTCGGCCACGGGCTGGATCGGCCTGGCCTGGCTGGCACCCGTCACGGGCACGATCCTTTACCTGATGTTCGGCGTCAACCGCGTGGAGCGCCGGGCACGACGGCTCCGCCCGGCCGGCAACAAACGAGGCGGTCTGCCTGACCGGCCCGAGGCCAGCAGCGACGGCCACCTGCACCTGCTGGAGCGCGGCATCGGCCGCATCACCGGCAGCCAGCTCCTGCCCGGCCTGGTGCAAGTCTATCAAGACGGCGACGAAGCGTATCCGCCCATGCTGGCGGCGATCGCGGCGGCGCGGCACAGCGTCTGCCTGTCCTCCTATATTTTCCGCACCGATACCTGGGGCAGCCGGTTCACCGACGCGCTGGCTGGCGCCCACCGGCGCGGCGTCGCGGTGCGGGTCCTGGTTGACGGGATCGGCGGCGGCTGGCTGCTGTCGCGCGCCTACTACCGGCTGCGGCGCCAAGGCGTGCCGGCCGCGCGTTTCATGCACTCGCTGATGCCATGGCGCATGCCGTTCATCAACCTGCGCTCGCACAAGAAGACGTTGGTCGTGGACGGGACGGTCGCCTTCACCGGCGGCATGAACATCGCCGACGAAAACGTCATGGCGACCCATCCGCGGCAGCCGGTGCGGGACACCCACTTTCGGGTCGAAGGGCCGGTCGTCGCCCAGGTCGCCGAGGACTTCGCGCAGGACTGGGCCTTCGCCACGGAGGAGGAGCTGCGGGGCGCCGCCTGGTTCCCGGACCTGTCCGGCGGGAACGGCGTCCCGGCCCGGGTCGTGAAGTCCGGGCCGGACGACGATTTGCAGAAGATCGAGTTCGCGGTCCTGCAGGCCGTTGCCTGTGCGCAGGACAGTATCGCGGTCATGACCCCATACTTCCTGCCGGACGAGCGGCTCACGACCGCCCTGGCCCTGGCGTCAATGCGTGGGATTTTGGTGGACGTGGTGGTTCCCGAACGGAGCGACCACCGCTTCGTGGATTGGGCCACCCGCGCCAATGTCGGCCCGCTCCTGGATGAGGGAGTACGTATCTGGCGCTGTCCGCCGCCGTTCCGCCACTCCAAGCTGCTGGTCGTGGACGGGACATGGTGCCTGGTCGGAAGCTGCAACTGGGACATCCGCTCGTTCCGACTGAACTTCGAATTGTGCCTGGAGGTGCACGATGCCGGCCTGGCCGGGCAGCTTACGGCGCTCATGCTGGCCAGCCGCGGCACCGCGCTGACCCAGGCGGACCTGGACCGGCGTCCACTGCCTATCCGGTTGCGCGACCACGCCGTGCGGCTGATGCTGCCCTATCTCTGAGGCAGGACGGCCTATCCGGGCCGCGCGTTGCCGGGATAGGGTCGGGACGGGCACGCCGCCCGTCGCGGAAGGCACCACTTGACCCCTGACCCGTCGCTCCCCCGTTTGCAGGACGCCATCGCCCACGCGCTGACCGCCCACGCCGGACAGGTCCACAAAGGGACGGCGGTCCCCTATGCCAGCCACCTTCTGGCCGTGTGCGCCATCGTGCAGGAGCATGGCGGCGACGAGGACCTGGCTTGCGCCGCCATGCCGCACGATACGATTGAGGACTGCGGCGCCCAGCACGGCCCGGCCATCGCCGCCCGCTTCGGCCCGCGTGTCGCCGCCGTGGTGCAGGCGTGCAGCGACACCGACGTGCAGCCGAAGCCGCCGTGTCAAGCGCGCAAGAGGGCCTATCTGGCGCACTTGGAACACGCCGACGGCGACACCCTGCTGGTGAGCTGCGCCGACAAGCTGCACAACGCCCGCGCCATCGCCGCCGACTTGCGGACGCACGGCCCAGCCATGCTGTCCCGCTTCAACGCCCCGCCCGGCGGCACGGCCTGGTATTACTGCGCCCTGGCTGACCTGTTCAGCCGCCGCCTGCCCAGATCCTTGTCGCGGGATTTGGCGTTGGCTGCAGACGAGCTTGTAGCGCTGGCCAAGGGATGACCGGACTAGCCGCATCCTCTGCCGCTTCGGCCTGAACGATGCGCGTCCTGGTCATTGAGGACGATGCAGCCACCGCCGACTACCTTGGCAAGGGCCTGCGGGAAGCCGGACACGTCGTGGACATTGCCCGCACCGGGCGAGACGGCCTGTTCCTGGCGCTCAACGAGACCTTTGACGCCATCATCGCCGACCGGATGCTGCCCGGCGCCGACGGCCTCAGCATCCTCCGCGCCTTGCGCGCCTCCGGCAACCGCACCCCAGGGGCTACGCATGAAATCCTTTGTTGGTGCGTAGGGGGTCCGCTCTTCTGAACATTGTGTGTTTTCAATGTATCGTTCCATCGCAGGTGAGGCTCCGGTTAGGACGCCGGTGTGGAATACAGCAACCATCCTCATCCAGCGGATGGTGGTGCCTCCAGCCCCTTCACCTTTCACCAGCTAATGCGAAATGTGGCTGCAGTGCTGAAAGAGTTACGACCTGGAGAACGGGCTCCAGCGCGAATATAAGGCACTGGACGGCCAATATAGTTTCATGCGTTGCCCCTGAACCGCATCCCGGTCCTGATCGTCACCGCAATGGGCGAGGTGGAGGCACGGGTGGATGGCCTGGACGCCGGCGCCGACGACTACCTGGCAAAGCCCTTCGCCTTCAGCGAGCTGCGCGCCCGCCTGGATGCCATGACCCGCCGTGGCGCTGCCACACAGGAGGGCGAGCCTTCGTTGCTGCGCGCCGCCGACGTGGAGCTGGACCTGCTGCGCCGCACCGTGAAGCGTGCGGGCCAGTCCGTGGAGCTGCTGCCGACCGAACTCCGCCTGCTGGAGTTCATGATGCGCCACCCCGGCCAGGTCCTGACCCGCACGATGCTGCTGGAACGGGTATGGGACTTCAACTTCGACCCCACGACCAACGTCGTGGATGTCCATGTGAGCCGCCTGCGCCGCAAGCTGGACGCGGGCCGTACCGCCGGCGCGGACGGGCCGCCGCTGATCCGCACCTTGCGCGGCGCGGGCTACGTGTTCGGCGGGGACGGGTAGGGGCGCATGGGCCGGGGCAGCCTGCGCCGCAGCTTTGCGCTTCGTGTCGCGGCGGCACTGGCGGCGCTGGTGCTGCTGGTGACCGGGCTGGGCTTCGGCTGGGGCTACTGGCGGGTGGAGCAGGCGCTGGGCGCACAGCTCGACGCCGCCATCGCCGCGGATGCCGAGGGCTATTTGGGCGACTACCAGGCGGTGGGGTTGCCGGGCCTGGCGCTGGGCATCACCGCCCAGGCCCGGCGGCGCGGGGCGCTCGTCGTGTTGCGGACCGCGGGTGGCGAGGCCCTGGCCGGCGCGCTGCCGGACGCGTTGGATGGGCTGCGCGGGTTCGTCACGGTGCGGGCTGCTGACGGGCGCGACCTGCGGCTGCTGGGGGTGGTGCTGCCAGGGGGCTTGCAGCTTGTCGTCGGCGCGGACCTGGCGCCGGTGCGGCGGGCGGCGGCGGCGCTGACCGGCGTGCTGCCGGTCGCCGGGGCGCTGGCGGCCGGCACGGCGCTGCTGCTCGGGTGGGGCGCGGCGCGGCGGCTGGAACGACGGCTGGGCCTGGTATCAGCCGCTGCCGACGACGTAATGGCTGGCAACCTGTCCCGCCGCCTGCCGCTCGCGGGCCGCGGCGACGAGTTCGACCGCCTGGCCGCCGCCGTCAATGCCATGCTGGCGCGGATCGAGGCGCTGGTGGACGGCCTGCAACTGACCACCACCAGCATCGCCCACGACCTTCGCAGCCCCCTGTTCCGCCTGCGCCAGCAGTTGGAAGCAGCCGCCGCCCGCCCGCGCGACCCGGCGGCGGACGCAGCGGCGCTGGAGTCAGGATTGGCCGAGTTGGACGCGGTGCTGGCCACCTTCTCCGCCCTCCTGCGGATCGCGCGGGCGGAGGCTGGGCTGAAAGGGGCGGGGTTCACGCCACTGGACCTGTCGGCCCTGGTGCAGGGCATGGCGGACACTTACGCCGCGGTAGCGGAGGAGGCGGGCCAGACCTTGTCCGCCGATGTCGCGCCCGGCATCGGGCTGGACCGAGACGCCGCGCTGCTGCGGCAGGCCCTGGCCAACCTGATCGAGAACGCGCTCACACATGGCGGCCCCGGCGTGGCCTGCCGCATCAGCCTGCGCGCAACGGACGGGCCGGTGCTGACGGTGTCCGACACCGGCCCGGGCATCCCGGCCGAGGAGCGCGGGCTAGTGCTGGACCGCTTCTACCGCCTGGACCGCAGCCGCGGCACGCCCGGAACCGGGCTGGGCTTGGCCCTAGTGGCCGCCATCGCCAAGCTGCACGGCGCCGCGCTGCACCTCGGCGATGGCGGGCCGGGGCTGGTGGTGACGCTGGCCTTCCCTGGAGCGGGTGCCGCCGCTCAGTTCCTTGCGACGGATGGCAGGCCGGCGCGATCCTGAAACTTTCGACATAATCCCGCGCCTCGTCCCTCCATGCCGGGCAGGGCATCTGGGGTTCAGGCGGACGCACCCGCCGGACCCTGTCCCGGAGATCCTTTCCCATGCCCAACCGCACTGTCCGCCGTCCGGCCCTCGTTCTGGCGCTTCTGGCCGGGACCGCACTTGGCGGCTTCGGCGCCAGCTTTGCGCCAGCAACGGCCCAGGTCGCGCTAGCCCCCATCGCCGCCCCACCCATCGCGGCCATGCCCGGCTTTGGCGACCTGGTCAGCCGGGTGCGTCCTGCCGTCGTGACCATCACCAGCACCGGCACAACCGATGCAGCTTCGCCCGCCAGCGCGGACGACGAGGCCATCCCTGGCCACCGCGGCCCGGCCCGGCCTGGCGCGGGCACCTCAAAGGCGCTCGGCTCCGGCTTCCTGGTGGACGCGCAGGGCCATGTCGTCACCAACAACCATGTCGTCGCCGGCGCGTCCAAGATGGTCGTGACGCTGGATGACGGGCGGGAGCTGGACGCCAAGATCATCGGCCGCGACCCGCGGACCGACTTGGCCGTGCTGCAGGTGGATGCCGGCAAGGGCCTGCCCTTCCTGTCCCTGGGCGATTCCGACAAGGCGCGGCCCGGCGACTGGGTGGTCGCGATGGGCAACCCCTTCGGACTCGGCGGTTCGGTCACCGCCGGCATCGTGTCGGCGCGCGGTCGCGACATCGGCGCCGGGCCGTATGATGACTTCCTGCAGGTGGACGCGCCGATCAACCGCGGCAACTCCGGCGGCCCGCTGTTCGGCACGGACGGGGCGGTGCTGGGCGTCAACACCGCGATCTTCAGCCCCTCCGGCGGCTCGGTCGGGATCGGCTTCGCCATCCCGTCCAACGTGGTCAAGGCGGTGATGGCGGAGCTGGAGGCGCATGGCCGGGTGGAGCGCGGCTTCCTGGGCGTGTCCACGCAGAAGCTGGACCCCGCAATGGCTGCCGCCTTGAAGCTGCCGAAGGCCGAAGGCGCGCTGGTGGCGGACGTGCAGCCGGACGGCCCCGCCGCCGCCGCCGGGCTGCACCCGGGCGACGTCGTGACGGCGCTGAATGGCGCCCCGGTTCAGGGCCCCCGCGCCCTGGCCCGGCAGGTTGCCGCCCTGCACCCGGGCGCCACGGCGCAACTGGCGGTGCAGCGTGATGGGGCATCGCAGACCCTGTCCCTGACGGCGGCCGCGTTGCCGGACGGGCCAGCGGATGCGGGCGCTGCGGTGCCGTCCGCCGGCGGCAAGGTCGGCCTGGCCCTGGCCCTGCTGGACGACAACGCGCGGAAGGAGCTGAACGTGCCTGCGGAGGTCAAAGGCGCCGTGATCGCCGCGGTGCGCCCGGGCAGCCCGGCAAACGAAGCCGGGCTGCGGGCCGGGGACGTGCTGCTCAGCGTCGGCACGCGCGCCGTGGCCACTCCGTCCGATGCCGTGAAGGCCATCGCTGGCCGGGACGGCGGCAACGGCGCACTGGCGCTTCGGGTGCTGCGCGACGGGCACAGCCTGTTCGTCGCGATCCCCGCGGCAGCCTAGCGCCGGGTCCGGCCCCACGGACGGCTCGTGCCACCCGTGGGGCAAGCTTGCTTTTAATGAAAGACATCAGGCTCCGGCGGACACGGGCGCCGGAGCCGGTACGATGCTGCCCAGTCTGCGGCCAAGACGGGGACTGTAGCTGGGGACCGTAGCCGGGTGTCTGTCCGCCCACCGTTTGTTCGCTGCCGGCGCGGCCGGGTGTATGATGCTTCCTGGAACCGCAACCGCCCGGAGCGTCCGCTATGCCGCTCTTCGCCGTCATCGGTAGCGGTATTAACGGATGCGGCATCGCCCGCGATGCCGCAGGGCGCGGCTGGTCGGTGCTGCTGTGCGAGCAGGCGGACCTCGGCGGAGGCACCTCCTCCGCCTCCACTAAGCTGGTCCACGGCGGCCTGCGCTACCTGGAACACCGCGACCGCCTGGTGCGCGAGGTGCTGCTGGATCGCGAGACGATCTGGCGCATTGCGCCGCACATAGTCTGGCCGCTGCGCTTCGTGCTGCCGTACAACCGGGGAGGCCGCCCGGCCTGGATGCTGCGCGCCGGGCTGTTCCTATATGACCATCTCGGGGGACAGCATCTGCTGCCCAAGACCCGCAACCTGCACCTGCGCTTCGACCTCGCCGGCGTGCCGCTAAAACCCGAGTTCGACCTCGCACTCAAGTAGTCGGATTGCTGGGCGGAGGACAGGACGCCGGCCATTCCCATACCCATCTGGCCGGCTTCCCGGTGCTGTCGCACGTCACGGTCGAGGTGCATGCGGCTTAGCTGGGTGGAAGGTTTCCGGCACGGACGGACAGGGCCAGTGATGGTCCCCGCCGGGGACGGAATAGTTACGTGAGCTTGAGAGCGGTTTCAGTTCACCATAACGACCTCTCCTAGCTATGTTGAAGCGAAGAAGGGCGGGAGGAGCGTGCTGTGGCGCAGATGCGGTCATCACCGTTGTCGGCTATTGACGACGACGCAAGACGCACGACAAGTCTTGCTGGGCTGGCCGCCGTACTTCTCCTCGTCGTGCTGTCGTTGGTCGTCGTCCGCAAGCTGCAGGTCCGCTCCATGCTCGAAGCGTGCGCCATGTCGCAGGCGCCAAGATGTGAAACCGCGACCGACGGCCTCCGTGTCTCACGCTTCATGGACAGGCTGTGGGGCAGGTAACGACCCCATCCATGATGGGTGGTTCCGTCGGGTACAGGCGGCAGGCCGGACCGTCTGCCTGCGGAGCGATCGCCGACCTGACCGCGTGGTGCGATACCCTTATCACGTCGTCCCGGTCTCTCCGGGGTGCCGTCCCGCCCGTTGCGGGAACAGCAGGATGCAGCCCAGGATCACCGCGGCGAGGGCCGCCGAGGCAGCGAACCGGCCCAGGGCCAAGCCTCCATTGGCAATAGGCTTGTCCAGGAAGTCGCCCACCGTGGCACCGAGCGGCCGTGTCAGGATGAAGGCAGCCCAGAACAGCAGCGTCCGCGACACGCCGGTGTAGAAGTATAGCCCGGCCACCACAGCAAGCGCCGCGGCGAATACCAGCGCGCCGCCCTCGTAGCCCAGCCCGGTCGTGTCGGCCATCCAGTCACCGAGCGCTGTGCCCAACGTCTGCGAGAACATGATTGTCGCCCAGTAGAACATCTCGGCCCGGGGAGAGGTGACGGTGTCCACTGCGACCGAGCCCATTCTCCGATACCAGAGGCCGAGCGTCGCCAGCACGAGCGCGAACAGGATGGACGACCCGCCGACGTAGCCGATGCCGAGCGAGCGGTCGAAGAAGTCGGCCAGCGTGGTGCCAGCCGTCGTGGTTGCGATGATGACGGCCCAATACAGGAACGGGTGGAACCGCTTGGCCGCGATCTGGGCGCCCACGGCCACAACCAGGATAGCGGCGAAGATCGCCGTCCCCACGAGGTAGCCCAGCCCCAACGTCATCGTCACGGCATCACCCGCGGTTTCCCCCAGCGTGGTGGCGAACACCTTGATGACCCAGAAGCCGAGGGTGACAGCGGGCACTTTGCTTAGGCTGGCCTCGATGATCCTGTTCACGTGGCTTGCTCCTTCAGGGTGGCGGTGCGCCAGGACGGCGGGCGCAGATCACAGCGCGACATGACGCAGCCGCAGCCGCATGGTTGTGGACGGCTCCGTGATCTCGATGACGGCGTCCTTGAAGCGAGGCTCGCCGAGCCGGACCGGCGCATTGCGCGACAAGCCGATGGCCTCGGCCGGGATGCCGAACAGGCCGCGGCGCACGCGCCCGTACCTGTCCTCATCGTGATAGGACTGGACGGCATACCGGCCTGGCGGAATGCCGTCCAAGCTGACCGTCACCGTACCGGCGTGCGCCGGTGCCGCCGAAAAGAAGAGGCAGCGCTTGGTGGTGAACGTCTCCGGCGTGCAGACGGCCACGCGGACCAGGCCGCGGTCGTTCTCCACCCCGGTCAGCTCCACGACGAGGTGGCGGCCCCGGCCGCCGACGGCACATCGAACGCCAGCAGCACGATGCCGGTCCGGAGTGTCCGCCCGGGTTGCGCCGCCGCGTGAACCACGCCCATCACTGGCCCGCACCGGCTGCTGGAATGTGCAGCATGGCACGCAGGCCGGGCGAACTGGCCTCCAGAAGCAGCGACGCCCCGTGCAGGTCGGCGACGGCGGCAACAAGGCTGAGGCCCAGCCCGTTGCCCGGCGTCGTCCGGCTGCACTCCCCGCGGTAGAAGCGATGCACGAGCCGCGGCAGGTCCTCTGCCGCAACACCTGGGCCGTTGTCCTCCACACTCAGTTCGATGCCCGTCCTGCGATTTTCGGACAGGTGGAGGGTGATCCGCGTCCCGATAGGCGTGTGGCGGAGGGCATTCTCGATCAGGTTGGCCGTGGCTTGGGTCAGCAGTTCCTGGTCGCCATGCAGGGTGATGCCGGGCGCCACACCGGCGATCAACACGTGCCCTGCCTCCTCTGCATCGGGCCGGTAGGCGTCCGCAACGGACTCCGCGGCTGCGCTCAGGTCCACCTCGGCGAAACCCGCCCGCGGCCGGGCGGCCTGCACCTGTCCCGGTCCAGGGCAGAGGCGCCGGACGGCGGGGCGATGCGCGGAGCAGGTATTCAAGCGGACCCTCCCGGTCCAGGGGAGCAGGCGATCTCGCATTTGCAGCCCGGGTCCGCGTCGCCGATCCTCAAGCGGAACCCATGCAGCGCCACCACGGCCGCCACCAGGCTCAAACCGAGGCCGCAGCCCTCGACCGTACGGCTCTTCTCGGTGCGGTAGAAACGCTGCAATACACGCTCGCGCTCTTCGGCCGGGATGCCCGGCCCCCGATCCGTGACGCAAAGGGAGGCACCTTCGGGGCGGCCGGCCAACGACAGCAGCACGGCGGTGCCAGGCGGGGCGAACTTGATGGCATTGTCGAGGAGGTTGCCGACCGCCTCCAGCAGCAGGTCACGGTCGCCTTGCACCGAGGCAACCGGAGCGAGGTCGAGCGTGAGGGCGACGCCGCGCTCCTCCGCGACCGGCTCATACAACTCGGCGGCATCGCGCAGGACCTCTGGCAGGTCCACCGGAACGAACGCTGCCACGCGGCGCCCGTGCTCGATCCCCCCGATCCGCAGCACCGCGGCGATCACCGCCAGCGCCTGGTCAACGGACACGATGGCCCGGTCGGCGGCAGCCTGGAACTCCTCGCGCGTATGGGCCTCGTCGCGGCTGCGCTCCAGCCGGGTGCGGACGCGGGTGAGCGGCGTGCGCAGGTCATGGGCGATGCCGTCGCCCACGCCACGTATCTCCTCGACCAGCCGCTCGATCTCACCGAGCATCCCGTTTACGGCGATGGCCACTCTATCGAGGTCATCGGCCGCCCCGTGGACCGGCAGCCGCTCACGCAGATGTCCCCGCATGATGCGCCCCACGGCCAGGTGAACCCCGGCGATACGGCGCTGGGCACGCCGTGCGAGCAGCGCGCCGCATGCGAGCGCCAGCAGCACCGCCGGCCCCAACCCGAGCCACAGCGCGCGCAGGATGAGCGCCTCCACCCCGTCCAGCTCGTCGATGTCGTAGCCGAGCACCACAAGCCGCCCGTCCCCCAGGCGTTCTGCCGCGCCTCGCACCACCTCTGGCCCGTCCCCATCGCGGTCGCGTCCGATCGGGCCGACGACGACGCGATGCGCACGGCCGTCCGCCGGTAAGCCAAGTGGCATCGCGAGCAGGTTGCCCTCGATCCGCCCGCCGTCGCTCCCGAACAGCCCGGCATAGCGAACGCCGTGCCGATCCCCGGCCAGCCAGGACTGCAGTTGCTCCGCTGCGTGGGCCGGTCGGGCATCAGCGATGGCACGCATCTGGCGGGTCACGATCCCGTCAATGCGCCTCTGCTCCTGCACCGCGGTCTGCCAGTAGATGAAGGCGAACAGGAACAGCGACATGGCCGAGCGTGGTGCATGGATCAGGGGTGCGGGCGCACTAACCCTGCCCGCGTCTAGGGTCAGGCGGCGCGGACGTAGCTTGGGCGTCCCAACTCGAGCATACGGTTGAGCGCGTGGACGGCAACGGC
>JAABUK010008566.1_pt1 | contig 14289 bp, 15 predicted proteins | sample 5559141 | NCBI WGS metagenome assembly JAABUK01 (sample SAMN10711869, study PRJNA513367) | rock metagenome | isolation source: Antarctica rocks | place: Antarctica: Victoria Land, Pudding Butte nord | collected 2016-01-03
AAGCGGCACCACCTCGCCCACCAAACGTTCAAAGACACCGACAACCTCACCTGCGCCATCCACGCCGCCGTCAAGCGGCTCAACAAGGAACGCATGAAGGCCCACCCGTGTGACAACCTAAAAAAAACTGCTTAGAAGAGATCAGCATGGTGTGCTTCCCCGACTTTCTTGGCGGCAAGCCGGCACGCGCGCGCTTCCTTCAAGCAGAGCAGCACCTGCAGTTCGTGACGACCGCGACCGCGGTGCATTACTATAGGCTGACCCTCGGCTATCAAGAACTATCAGATGACGACCAGCGACGGCTGCGCGTTCGCACGGAAACGTCCCTACGCTCGGCAATTACTGCTCTTGAGAGGGCACAAGTTGATACGGTGTCCTCTGATGGATTGCGGGACATGATTTATGGGACCGCTGGCACCGACGTGCTTGTGAACGCACGGAATTTGCAGAAACGCCTTGAAGGATTTGCAAGCTCGCCATAGGATCGGACTAGTAACGAAGAGGAGACTTGGTTATGAAGTGGCTTATTTGGGTTGCATTGATGTTTCCGCTACTTCTGCTCGCTTTTGAGGTGCTGGCTCAAACGCGTCCGCCTTAAGGTCATATCGGAGACATGCTGAACTGTTGGCATCAGCTCGGCCTGACCCGGCGCTGCGCCAGCGAGCAACCCGTCCCAAGCCGGTCTGCCGACGCAACCACCGGCTTGCGGCACCGTAGCCCGCGCTGCGAGGCCGGATGGCCTTGCAATCCGTCACCCACGGCCGGCGCCTGAGCGGACGCCAGCCTAAAGCCCAAGCGAAATCCGCGGCGCCTCCGCCTACGACAGCGCATCCCGCCGCGGGCGCGGCCCCAGCTTCGCCAGCACCAGCGTCGGAGTCCGCGGCAACGGACGGCGCTCCACCACGACGGCCTCGGTCCGGGCCGGTCGCGGCGGCGGGGACGCCTCGCGCGGGCGGGCCGGCGGGCTGATCCCCATGTCCGGGTCGGCCCGGCGAGCCTCGATCCGCCGCCCGGCGATCCCCGTCTCGTTCACCTGCGCCACCGCCGCCTCCACCATGCGGTCGGGCGCAAGCTGCACCAGGCCGTGGCCCAGCGTCTCGCCGGTGGCCGGGTCGCGCGCCAGGTGCGCGTTCAGCACGATGCCGAAGGGGTCGAACGCCTCCGCCAGCTCGCCATCGGTCATGCCGCGGGGCAGGTTGGCCACGAACACGTTGCCGCGTATCTTGTCAGGTCGCATGAGCGTCTCCTTCTGCCTGGCGCCAAGCCGGTGCCGTTGCAGTGTTCAACAGGATCGCAGACCGAATGTTGCACTGCAACATAAGTTTTCCGGCCCGCAGCGCCGGCCTGGCGTCACAGTCACGTCAGCAAGCGCCCGGCGCCCTTGGCATCCCGCATGGACTTTCCCGGTCCGGGCGGCTTGACTGTGCCGGAAACACGGGCGGCGGCCCGAGGAAGCGATGATGATGAAGCTGAGCGCGCGCAGCCAGTTCAGGGGTAAGGTCGTGTCCGTCACCAAGGGCCAGACCACCGGCCACGTCCACATGGACACTGGCGGCGGCACCATAGTCCATGCCTCGATCACCAACGAGGCAATTGAGGACTTGGCCCTGAAACCCAGGGACGACGCCACCGCCGTCATCAAATCGTCCGACGTGATGGTCGGCAAGCAGCCAATGGCGCGCGCCGCAAGGGTCCGCTGGGCCTCGGCGCCGGCTGCCGCGTTGGCCGCCCTGCTGGCGCTGGCAGGCCCGGCGTCCGCGCAGGCCGCCGCGCCGCCCGGCACGGCGGACGGCGCCGCGGCTGCGCCCGCCGTCATGCTGTCCGGCCGAAGTAGGCTCCCGCGCATCCTGACCCTGGCCGACCTGCAGGCCTTGCCGCCCGTCACGGTGGAAGTACCCGTCGCGGCAGCACAGGGGCCGCGCCGGATCAGCTATACCGGCGCCCTGCTCTGGCCGCTGCTGCAGGCCGCGGCGCCGGTGGACGAGCCGGGCCGCGCCACCCGGCACCGCCACACCGTGCTGGCCCAGGGCAGGGATGGCTACGCCGTGGCCGTCGCCTTCGGCGAGCTGGACCCGCACCTCGAAGGCAAGCAGGTCCTGATCGCTTACGCGCAGGATGGCCGCCCCCTGCCCGCCCCCCGCCTGCCCGCCACCCGCCTCGTCGTCCCTGGCGACAGCCACGCCGGCCGCGCCATCCGCGACCTGGTCGCGGTCGAAATACACTGATCCCGCCAAAGGACCCTGCCACCATGCTCCGCCGCACCCTCCTTGCCGCGCTGCCCGCCGCCCTGGCCGCCCTGGCCGTTGCGAGGATGGCCCGCGCCGCCGATGCCCCCTACATCACCGTCGCCTCCACTACCTCCACCGACCAGTCCGGCCTGTTCGGCCACCTGCTGCCCGCCTTCACCCGGGCGACCGGGATCGAGGTCCGCGTCGTCGCGGTCGGCACCGGCCAGGCGCTGAAGCTCGGTGAGCGCGGCGACGCCGACGTGCTGCTCGTCCACGACCGCCCGGCGGAGCTGCGCTTCGTCGCCGAGGGCTGGGGCGTCGAGCGGCGGGAGGTGATGTACAACGATTTCATCGTCGTCGGCCCCAAGGCCGACCCGGCCGGCATCGCCGGGGGCAAGGACGCCGCCGCCGCCCTCTGCCGCGTGGCCGAGACCCGCGCGCCCTTCATCACCCGCGGCGACGACAGCGGCACCAACGCGGCCGAGCTGCGCTTCTGGCGCGACGCCGGCCTGGACCCCAAGGCCGCCAGCGCCGGCCTCGGCTGGTACAAGGACATCGGCGGCGGTATGGGTCCGGCGCTGAACGCCGCCGCTGCGCTGGGCGCCTACACCCTGTCCGACCGCGGCACCTGGCTCAACTTCGGCAACCGCCGGGACCTGGCGGTGCTGGTCGAGGGCGACGCGCGGCTGTTCAACCAATACGGCGTCATGCTGGTCAACCCGGCCCGCCACCCGTCCGTGAAGGCGGAACTGGGCCGGCGCTTCATCGCCTGGCTGGTGTCCCCCGCCGGGCAGGACAGCATCGCGGCCTACCGCATCAACGGCGAAGAGCTGTTCTTTCCCAATGCCGGCAAGTCCGGGGCATGAGGGCCGTCCTCGCCTGCTGCGCGCGGCCGACCCCGGCACGGCGCTGCCGCTAACGATGCATGTCCTGTCCCCGGACGGCCAGGCGATCCTGGCCAGATACGGCTTCGACGCGCCGCTGGCGCCGCGCTGACCGCCCCGGCGTCCCTGGCCGGGCCGGGTACTGGCCCATGCGCCGAAGTGATGGCGCACCGGCCGCGGGGCAGGCCCTGATGCTTGTCCGGCGCCGCCAGGCTCCGCATATACCTATGATGATTGCTAGAGGAACGACGATGCGCGTGCTGTTGATCCTGCTGGCGCTGTGCGGCGCCGCATCGGCGCAGGGCCTGGGCAGCCCTGCCGGCCTATGGCGCACGTTCGACGACAAGACCGGCAAGGAGAGCGGCGCCGTCCGCATCCTCGAGTCCAACGGCGCCCTGTACGGCCGCATCGAGCGCATCACCGACCCGGCCCGCGCCGGCCTGTCCTGCATGGCGTGCAGCGGCGACCGCAAGGGCAAGCCGCTGATTGGCCTGGACATCATGCGCGGCCTGAAGCGCGACGGCGATGCCTGGAACGGCGGCACGATCTTGGACCCCGAGACTGGCAGCATCTACAAGTCCTCGCTCCGCCTGGACGATGGCGGGCGGAAGCTGGTGGTGCGCGGCTACGTCGGCGTCAGCCTGCTCGGCCGCAGCCAGACCTGGATCAGGTCGCAGTAAGGCTGCTGCTCCCTCTCCCTCCGGGAGAGGGCCGGGGTGAGAGAGGCCGCACGGACCGAACGTAGGTTGGCAGGGGCGGATGGCGCTGCGGGCAGGCAGGTAGCGGTCCCTGCGGCCTCTCTCACCCCCACCCTCTCCCGGAGGTAGAGGGAGCAGAAGGCGTGGTTGACGCCACTGCCACGCAAGCGGCTATGCTGCGGCGCACACCCTGCGAGGACGCCCCATGCACATGCGCCGCCTGCTGCTTGCCGCCCTGCCCGTCCTGGCGCTGGCCGGCCCTGCCCGGGCCAAGGACGACCTGGTGATCGGCGCCGCGCAGTTCCCCAGCACGCTCAACCCGTTCATTGATCCCGAGGTCATCAAGTCCTACGCCCTGGCCTTTACCCAGCGCACCATCAGCGCCTTCGACGCGGACTGGCACCCCATCTGCATGATGTGCGCCGAGCTGCCGTCGCTGGAGAACGGCCTCGCCGTGCTGGAGGACCGCCCGGACGGCGGCAAGGGCATGAGGATCACCATCAAGCTCAAGCCCGGCCTGATGTGGGGCGACGGCAAGCCCGTCACGGCGCAGGACCTGGCGTTCACCTGGAAGCTGGCGTCCGACCCCAACGCCGGGTTCAGCAACACCTATCCCTGGGGCCGCGCCAGCGGGGTGGAGGTCGTGGACGACCGGACCGCCATCCTGCGCACCGACCGCGTCATCAGCGACTACATGATGTGGGACCAGGTGCTGCCCGAGCACCTGGAAGGCCCGGTCGTCGCCAAGGCCACCGCGCCCGGCGACTACATCAAGACGACCCTGTATGCCCGGGAGCCGACGACCGCCGGGCTGTGGAACGGCCCCTACCTTATCACGCAGTACCAGTCCGGCGCGCAGGTGGTGTTCGAGCCGAACCCGCACTGGACCGGCCCCAAGCCGGCGCTGCGCCGCATCGTACTGCGCACCATCGAGAACACCGCCGCGCTGCAAGCCAACCTGCTGGCCGGCGACGTGGACATGGTGGCGGGCGAGGGCGTGGGCCTCACGATTGACCAGGTGCTGGCGCTGCGTAAGCAGGCGCCGGACCGCTTCGTGTATGAGTTCCGCCCCAGCCTCACCTACGAGCACATAGACTTGAACCTCGACAACCCCCTGCTGGCGGACGTCCGCACCCGCCGCGCCCTGCTGCTGGCGACCGACCGGCAGACGCTGGTGACGCGGCTGTTCGAGGGCCTGCAGCCCGTCGCCGCCACCTGGGTCAACCCGCTGCACCCGATGTACGACCCGGCGGTGAAGCCCGCCGCCTACGACCTGCCCGGCGCCAAGCGCCTGTTGCAGGAGGCCGGCTGGACCCCCGGCCCTGACGGCGTCTGCCGCAACGCCGCCGGGCAGCGCCTATCGCTGGAGATCGCCACCACCGCCGGCAACCGCCTGCGCGAGCTGACGGAGCAGGTGCTGCAGAACGGCTGGAAGGCCGCCTGCATCGAGGTGACGATCAAGAACGAGCCGGCGCGCACCCTGTTCGGCCAGACCCTCAAGCGCCGCACCTACACCGGCATGGGCATGTACGGCTGGTCCAGCACGGCGAGCGAAAGCCCGCGCCGCACCCTGGGCACCGGCGACATCCCGACGGCTGCCAACAACTACGGCGGCTCGAACTACCCGGGGTTCAGCAACCCGGAGGTGGACGCCAACATCCTGAAGGTCGAATCCGAGCTGGACCTGGCCAAGGCGAAGCAGGACTGGTCCACGATGCAGCGCATCTACGCCGAGCAGGTGCCGGTGCTGCCGCTGTTCTTCCGGGCGGAGCCGCATGTCGTGCCGAAGTGGCTGGCCGGCTACCAGCCGCTCGGCAACGGCTACTACGTCGGCATCTTCGCCGAGAACTGGAAGCCGCAGTGAGGGCCGCGCCGCCTGCCTGCTCCCTCTCCCGGAGGGAGAGGGAGCAGCAAGCCCGGTGCCTGACGCCCCGCCTGTCCTGGACGTGGACAACCTCAACGTCGCCTTCGACCTGCCCGCCGGCCCGCGTACCGTCGTGGCCGGCGTCGGCTACAGCATCCCCGCGGGCCGCACCCTGGGCGTCGTCGGTGAAAGCGGCTGCGGCAAGAGCATGACCGCCCTGGCCCTGATGGGCCTGGTCCCGCAGCCCGGCCGCGTCGCGGGCAGCATACGCTTCCAGGGCCGCCAGATCGTCGGCCAGCCCGCCGCCGCCTGGCGCGCGATGCGCGGCGCCGAGATGGCGATGGTGTTTCAGGACCCGATGTCCGCCCTCAACCCGACCATGCCCGTCGGCCGCCAGATCGCCGAAGCGCTGGTGCTGCACGAGGGGCTGGACTGGCGCACCGCCGGGGACTGGGCCGTAAGCCTGCTGGACCAGGTCGGCATCCCCGCCGCCCGCGAGCGCTCCCGCGCCTACCCGCACCAGATGAGCGGCGGCCAGCGCCAGCGCGCGGTGATAGCGATGGCCCTCGCCTGCCGCCCCGCCCTGCTGCTGGCCGACGAGCCGACGACGGCGCTGGACGTGACGATACAGGCGCAGATACTCGACCTGATGCTGGCGCTGCAGGAGGAGACCGGCGCCGCCATCCAGTTCATCAGCCACAACCTGGCCGTCGTCAGCGAATTGGCGCACGAGGTCGTGGTCATGTACGCCGGTCGCGTCGTGGAGCGCGCCCCGGCCGATGCGCTGTTCGCGCACCCCCTGCACCCCTACACCGCCGGGCTGATCGCCACCCTGCCCGACCCGGCCCGCCGCATGGCGCACCTGCCCGTCATCCCCGGCGGCGTGCCCGATATGGGCGCCGCGGTCCCCGGCTGCCGCTTCGCCCCCCGCTGCCCCCGCGCCGTCCCGGCCTGCCTGGACGGCGAGCCGCCGCTGGAGCAGCACGCGCCGGGCCGCTGGGCCGCCTGCATCCGGGCCACGGCATGACGCCGCTGCTGGCCGTGGAGGGCGTCAGTGTCCACTTCCCGCAAGGCGGCGGCCTGTTCCGCAAGCGCCGCGTGCTGCGCGCGGTGGAGGACGTTTCCTTTGCTGTCGCGCCCGGCGAGGCCCTGGCGCTGGTGGGCGAGAGCGGCAGCGGCAAGAGCACGCTGGGCAACGTCGTCGCCGGGCTGCGCGCGCCCACGGCGGGCCGGGTGCGCTTCGACGGCGGGGCGCCGGACGCCGCCAGCCAGCGCGCGATCCAGGTGGTGTTCCAGGACCCCTACGGGGCGCTGGACCCGCGTATGCCGGTGTCGGAGATCATCGCCGAGCCGCTCCGCATCGGCCGCATCGGCAGCCCCTCCGACCGCCGCGCCCGCGCCGCCGCGCTGGTGGAGCAGGTCGGCCTGCCGCGCGACGCCCTGAACCGCTACCCGCACGAGTTCAGCGGCGGCCAGCGCCAGCGCATCGCCATCGCCCGCGCCCTAGCGCCTGGCCCGCGGCTGATCGTCGCGGACGAGCCGCTGTCGTCGCTGGACGTGTCCATACAGAGCCAGGTGCTGAACCTGCTGCGCGACCTGCAAGCGGAGCATGGGCTGGCCTACCTGTTCATCAGCCATGACCTGGCCGTGGTACATCACCTGGCCGACCGCGTGGCGCTGCTCTATCTGGGCCGCCTGGTGGAGGTCGCGGCCCGCGATGCCCTGTTCGCCCGGCCCGCGCACCCCTACACGCAGGCGCTGCTGGACGCCGTGCCCCGCATCGGCCGCCGCCGCACCCGCGGCGCGGCGATCCGGGGCGAGATGCCCAGCCCGCTGGCGCCGCCGCCGGGCTGCGTGTTCCATCCGCGCTGCCCGAAGGCGCAGGCGGTGTGCTGGACGGATGCGCCGGCGTTGCGCGAAACCGCCCCCAGACAGGCCGTATCATGCCACTTCCCATATTGAAAGCCGCCTGCTTCTGCTCCCTCTCCCTCCGGGAGAGGGAGCAGGCAGGACCCCCGCCATGACCCGCTTCGTCCTCCGCCGCCTGCTGCAAACCCTGGTCGTCCTGCTGGTCATGTCCTTCGTCATCTACGGCCTGATCGGCCTCATGCCCGGCGACCCCATAGACCTCATGATGGCCAGCAACCCTGGCATGACCCCCGCCGCCGCCGAGCGGCTGCGCGCCATCTACGGCCTCGACCAGCCCCTGGCGCTCCGCTACCTCCGCTGGCTGCAGGCGGCGCTGCAAGGCGACCTCGGCTACAGCCGCGTTCATGCCCGCCCGGTGCTGGAGGTGATGGGGCCGGCGCTGTGGCAGACCACCAAGCTGATGCTCGGCGGCTTCACCCTCGCCGTCGCGCTGGCGCTGGCGTTCGGCACGCTGGCGGCGCTGCGCCCCGGCGGATGGGTGGACGGCGGCATCAGCGTGCTGGCCTTGGCCGGGGTGTCGGTGCCGGTGTTCTGGCTGGCGCTGGTGTTCATCCTGGTGTTCGCGGTCAACCTGCACTGGCTGCCGGCTGGCGGGATGTCCAACGTCGGCGACGGCGGCACCGCCGACGTGCTGCGGCACCTGGCGCTGCCGGTGCTGACCCTGGCGCTGTCCACCGCCGGGCAGTTCGTGCGCTACGTCCGCGCCGCGATGGTGGACGTGCTGCGGATGGACCACATACGCACCGCCCGCGCCAAGGGCGCCGGGGAGGGCCGCGTCGTGCGCGCCCATGCCCTGCGGAACGCCATGATCCCCGTCGTGACGGTCGTGGCCCTCAGCTTCGGCACCCTGTTCGGCGGCGCGCTGATCACCGAGACCATGTTCGCCCAGCCCGGCATGGGCAAGATGATCTACGACGCCATCCTGGGCAACGACTACAACCTGGCGCTCGGCGGCCTGCTGTTCGCAACGCTCGTCACGCTCGGCAGCAACCTGCTGGCGGATCTGGCCTACGGCTGGCTCGATCCGCGGATCAGCCTGGCATGAGCGCCGGGACGGCTGCGGAGGCGGCCCCTGCGACGGCAGCCGGACCGGCGACCGACGCCGCCGTCGGCCCCTGGCGCCTGCGCCTGCGCCGCTTCCGCAGGCACCGCACCGGCATGGCGGCGCTGGGGCTGCTGGTGCTGCTGGTGCTGTTCTGCCTGGCGGCCTGGCCGGTGGGAGCGCTGCTGGGCGTGGACCCGACGACGACGGACCTGCTGGGCCGGTTCGACCCGCCGGGGCCGGTCCACCTGCTGGGCACCGACGACGCCGGGCGGGACGTGCTGGTGCGGCTGATGGCCGGCGGACAGATCAGCCTGCTGGTGGGACTGGTCGCAACCCTGGTGGGCGCCGTGGTTGGGGTGGCGGTGGGTGTTGCCGCCGGCTACTTCGGCGGTGCGCTGGACAGCGCCCTGATGCGCGCGACCGACGGGGTGCTGGCGCTGCCGTTGCTGCCGCTGCTGATCGTATTGGGGGCGTTGGACCTGACCAAGCTGGGCTTCTCGGAGGAGTTCGCGCGCTCCGGCGCGGCCAGCTTCTGGCGCGTGGTGGTGGTGATCGCCCTGTTCGACTGGACCGCCGTGGCCCGCGTGGTCCGCGCCGCGACGCTTTCGCTGAAGGAGCGGGAGTTCGTCACCTCCGCACGGGCCAGCGGCGGCGGCGCCTGGTACGTCGTCCTGGCGCACATCCTACCCAACGTCGCCAGCCCGTTGATCGTCGCCATCACGCTCACGGTCGGGCGGGTGATCCTGCTGGAGTCCGTGCTGAGCTTCCTGGGTTTTGGCATCGTGCCGCCGACGCCAAGCTGGGGCAACATGCTGAACAACGCGCAGGATCTGGCGCAGTCGGCGCCGCTGCTGGCTGTGCTGCCGGGGCTGCTGATCTTCCTGACGGTGATCGCCGTCAACCTGCTGGGCGACGGGCTGCGCCAGGCGTTCGACCCGCGAGGCGAGTAAGCTCGACGGTTGAAGCCAGCCCGTCGTTCGTTGCAGCCTGTCATTGTTGGGTTTTGTTCGGGCTAGTTGATCCGCAGGGCAACATGTTGCACCTTGGCACCAACCGGACCGGAGACCTTGGCGTTGCAGACCGCGCACCTCAGCCTGCTGGCCGCCGCCCGGCCCGGCGGCGCGCCATGCGTCACCGTGCTGCTCGGCTCCGGCCCAGCGCACGAGGAGGCCGTGCGGAGCCTGCTGGCCACCCTTGCCCCCGGCGCCCGCGTCATCCGGGTCGGCAACCCGCTGCGGTCGCCCCTGACCATTGAGCGCATCCTGATCCAGGGCGGCCGGATCGAGACCGGCCTGCTGCCCGACGACGTGGCGGAGCAGGCGCTGCAGCGCCTGTGCCAGCGCCGCGACGGGGAGAGCCGGGTCGTGCTGGTGATCGAGCAGGCGGAGACGCTCGACACCAGCGCCCTTCGCATCCTGTCCCGCCTGGTTGCGCCCGGGGGACGGCCGAGCCTTGGCGCCGCGGCCCTGCTGCACGTCGTCTTTGTCGGCCAGCCCTCGTTCAAGCAGCTTGTGAAGGACAAGGCGGCGACGGCCATACGCGACGCCCTGGCCAGCCCGGCCGCCATCCCCCTGCCGCCCGCCGGCATAGTGTCCTTTCCTGCTGCCTTCAGCACCCTGTCCGGCCCGACGGCATCGCTGCCGCCGGGTGCTGCATCGGCGGCGCACGGCGGCAGCGATGCCGTTGGGCCGGAAGCGGTCCCGCCGCCCTCATACCCGCCCGGCTTCCGCACGGCGCAGGCGGTGCTGGTGCTGATGGTCCTGTCCGCCATTGGCGCCGGTGCAATCATCGCCCTGCCCTACGCCCTGGAACGGCTTGGCATGTCCTGACCATGCGGCCGGTCCCCGGGCCATGCTGACCGCGCGGAACGGCCAGGCACCGGCGCGGGGGCATGGGCGCCCTTGCAACGCGCCGACTCGTTGCAGGTCCAGGTTACACTAAGTCACGTAACCAGGGTTGCATCGGCAGGTGCGGCATTCCATCAAACGTGCATGACGCTGACGATAGCCACCGCCCAGTCCCACATCGGCCGGGATGCCCGGCAGAACGGCGCGCACCTCCGCACGCTGATGCACGCCGCCGCCCGGGCCGGGGCGCGGCTGGTCCACCTGCCGGAGGCCGCGCTGTCCGGCTATGTCGTCGAGCAGATCGGCGGCTGGGCCGAGGTGGACTGGAGGTGCTGGCCTCCTGCCCGCCGGGCCGGGCCGGCATCGCCGTGCAGACGATTGACCGGGACGACCCGCGCTTCGTCGTCCCGCTCCGCTATGCGCGGCCGTGGCGCGCACAGGCGGGGTCGGGCGAGATGTACGCCGGGCGCTTGTCCTAGAGCGTGATCGCATCAGGTCGCTCGACCTGGGCGGTGACATGCCCGCGAGAACAAATGCTGGAGCGTGATTGGTTCGCCTGCCTGAACCGATCAAGCTCCAGCCGGCGCGGCCCGGCGCGCTACGCCTCGACCTCGATCTCCGTCAGCCCCGCCGCCAGCAGCGCGATCAGGTCGGCGCGGTCCAGGGCGATGCAGCCTGCGGTGGGCGCGCGGTCCGGACGGGCCAGGTGCAGGAAGATCGCGCTGCCCGGCGCCGTCCCCGGGCCGCGCACCGGCGGCGCGTCGTTCCAGCCGAGCACGCCGATCACGTCGTACACCGCGTCCGTCCGCCACAGCGCCTCGTGCCGGGCCGCATAGGGCAGGCGGACCGGGCGGTTGTAGGCGCTGTTGGTGGGGTCGTCGCACCAGCCATCCTGCGGCGCCAGCGGCGACACCGGGACGGCGGCGCGCGGACGCGGCAGCCGGTCGGCGCGATACAGCACGCGGCGCAGCGGCAGCACGCCGGCCGGGGTGGCGCCGTCCCCCTCCTGCTTGCGGATGCGTATGCCGCCCGCGCCCAGCACGGCGCGGGCCTGCCATCCGCCCAGGGTCAGCATCCCGTCCGGTCCCACGCGCGCCCTCATGCCAACCCCTTCTCGAACATCTGCCCGGCCCGCCAGTCCTGCATCGCAGAGGCGTAGGCCGCAAGGCCGCGGCTGGGGTCGGGGGCGACGCCGGGCACGATCCCCTCGGCCAGGCGGGTCGGCTCCAGGAACTCCGGCAGGGTCGTCGCCAGCGTGGTGTAGTCGCCGGCAACGAGCGTCCCCGGGGTCATGGGGTCCATCGGCCGCTCCGACCCGGTTTCGGCCATGCCTGCGGGGGTCAGGGGGCGGCTGGTGTCAGGCCCCATGCGCAGCAGCTCCTCGAACAGGCCGAACAGCCCGGCGCCCACCACGCGCATCGTCGTGGGGATGGTCTCGCCGGTTATGGCCCGGTAGATCGTGCCGATCACCGGCAAATGGTGCAGGGGGTTCAGCCCGCGCAGGACGTCCGAAAACTTGGCGTCCACCGCGATGGGCCAGGCGCCGTCCGGCCCAATCGGCCCGGCGCCGTCCGGCGGCGTGGCCCAGCCGAACAGGCGGGAAGCGTTGTTGGCGCCGGGGGTGGGTGGGATCATGCCGGGTGCGTTGCAAGCGGCGGGCCAGAACCGGACCCATGCCGGGGGTGTCGTCCGATGGCCCGCCGTTGCCGTGGGCAGCTACCGTTCCCCACGCAATCTGCCATCAGGGCATCCGCTACCGCAACGAATGCGGCACCGAGGACAAGGCGGAGGACGAAGCGGAGGACGCCGATGGCAACAAGCGCCGCCCTCCAGCCGTGCCAGCGGATCAAGTGGACTGAACAGGCAAGCCAGGTGAACAGCAGCAGTCCGGGAATGATCGCCGCTGCCTTCCACCCTTTGCCTGCTTGGTTTCAGATATCCGCGTAGCAGTGCGTCTCCGCGGCGCCGCCGGGGTTGGTGACGGCGCCGAGGTAGGCCGGGCCGACGGTCTGGGCATACTTCCAGATCGCGCCGCTGTTGTAGTCGGTGCCTCGCGGCGTCCAGGCCGCCCGGCGCTCGGCCATCTCCGCGTCGGACACCAGCACCTCGATGGTGCCGGCCTCGGCGTCCATGCGTATGCGGTCGCCGTTGCGGAGCAGGGCGATGGGGCCGCCGACCGCCGCCTCCGGCCCGACATGGCCGACGCAGAAGCCGCGCGTCGCGCCGCTGAACCGGCCATCGGTGATGAGCGCCACGTCGCCGCCCATGCCCTGGCCGTAGATGGCGCTGGTGGTGGACAGCATCTCCCGCATCCCCGGGCCGCCGCGCGGGCCTTCGTAGCGGATCACGATGACATCGCCCTTCTTGTAGGCGCGGTCGTTCACGGCGCGGAACGCCTCCTCCTCGCTGTCGAAGCACACCGCCGTGCCCTCGAACTGCAAGGTGCCCATGCCGGCGACCTTCACGATGGCCCCCTCCGGCGCGAGGTTGCCCTTGAGGCCCACGACGCCGCCGGTCTTGGTGATGGGGCGGGACACCGGGTAGATCACGTCCTGGTCTGTCGGGAACACCACGTCGCGCAGGTTCTCCGCCATCGTCCGGCCGGTGACCGTGATGCAGTCGCCGTGCAGCAGGCCGCCGTCCATCAGCGCCTTGAGGATCACGGGGATGCCGCCGACGCGGTGGACATCCAGCGCGACGTACTTCCCGCCGGGCTTGAGGTCGGCGATGTAGGGCGTGCGCTTCATGATGCGCACCACGTCGTCCATCGTGAAGCGCAGCCCGGCCTCGTGCGCCAGCGCCGGCAGGTGCAGCCCGGCGTTGGTGCTGCCGCCGGTCGCGGCGACGACCACGGCGGCGTTCTCCAACGCCTCGATGGTCACGATGTCGCGCGGGCGCAGGCCGCTCTCGATCAGCGCCATCACGGCGCGTCCGGACTCGGCGGCCCAGCGGTCGCGGTCCTCGTACGGCGCCGGGGAGCCGGCGGAGCCGGGCAGCGCCAGGCCGATGGCCTCGCTCACGGTCGCCATGGTGTTGGCGGTGAACTGGCCGCCGCAGGCCCCGGCGGAGGGGCAGGCGACGGTTTCCAACTCATGCAGGTCGGCGTCGTCCATCTTGCCGGCGGCGTGCTGGCCCACGGCCTCGAACACGTCCACCACCGTCACGTCGCGGCCCTTGAAGCGGCCCGGCAGGATGCTGCCGCCATACATGAACACGCTGGGCACGTTCAGGCGCAGCATGGCCATCATCATGCCGGGCAACGACTTGTCGCAGCCGGCCAAGCCCACCAGCGCGTCGTAGCAGTGGCCGCGCATGGTTAGCTCCACGCTGTCGGCGATGACCTCGCGCGACACCAGCGAGGACTTCATGCCCTGGTGGCCCATGGCGATGCCGTCGGTAACGGAGATCGTCGTGAACTCGCGCGGTGTGCCGCCGGCCTCGATGACACCGCGCTTCACGGACTGCGCCTGCCGGTTGAGGGCGATGTTGCAGGGCGCGGCCTCGTTCCAGCAGGACGCGACGCCGACGAAGGGCTGGTTGATCTCGTCCTCGGTCAGGCCCATCGCGTAGTAGTAGCTGCGGTGCGGCGCGCGGTCCGGGCCGACGGTGACGTGGCGGGACGGCATGTTGCTCTTGTCCCAGCGCTTCTTGAGCATGGCGTGTTCCTTATCCGTTGCTTGTCTGCTCCCTCTCCCTCCGGGCTACGGCGGTCACACATATCCGGAACGAGCTAGGGTCCATCCTTGTGCGATGGCGTCGAGCTTGGCGAGGCCGCGCGTGACGGTGAGGGGTCC
>JAABUK010008567.1_pt1 | contig 14286 bp, 22 predicted proteins | sample 5559141 | NCBI WGS metagenome assembly JAABUK01 (sample SAMN10711869, study PRJNA513367) | rock metagenome | isolation source: Antarctica rocks | place: Antarctica: Victoria Land, Pudding Butte nord | collected 2016-01-03
GCGGGGGCAGTAGAACTTGCCCGGGTACCCCTGGATGTGACACTCTAGGGGCACCGGCCGCACGCTGGGCTTGAAGTTGAACAGCCCCTGCAGTTGCCCATGCATCAGTTATGCAGTTGTGAACAGTGTACAAGCAGGCATGGGCTCTGTTTGTCATTATGAACACAGCGCTGCCTGTGTTAGGCATGTTGTGCATATGCATTGCGCTGTGTGCATATGGGCAAGCTGCAGGTCAGCAGGTCATGCTGCAGGCCTGCCCATGATTCACTACAGTAATAATGATGACAGTGTTGTCTTCAATTCTCCAGCTCATGACGAACTAGGTACGTGCAGGACAAGTCATGGCATTGACACATTATGTTGCTGCCAACCTGCAGCAAAAACTCGCCTAATTGTACAGCACGCACCAAGCAGCGCATCAGGCGATATATTTTTGCTGCAAAATCAGGAAAAGGAGAGAAACAGCAAGAGCAGCAGGAATACCGGCTTCTTGATGCCAAGCCAGTCAGCAAGATCAGCAGCATTGGCAAGGGCCGTAGACAGGCCCAGGAAGCGGATTGGCAGGTCTGTCTGTGCGCTGATGTAGCGCATGCGGGACACAATCACCTCCAGTATGGGACCTCTGCACCAACAATACATGTGAGCATGTGCTCATGGTACTTGACAGCACATCAGACCAGACATTCATCTGGTTGACCAGCCACTCTTCAAGCAGAACTCGATGTGTCTGAGCTGTGAGAACAAACTTGCAATCAAGCATACAATTTGAGCTGGAACAGGTGTTGTCCTAAATATGATTGCATACACAGCAAAGGACTGCTCGTCTTTTGATGCAGCAATGAGTCAACAACATCAAGCAGACATGACGAAGGCAAACATGACAAAGACAAACGTGACAAAGGCAAAGATGACCAAGGCAAACATTGCATGGGTGAGCAGGTGTGACTCTGACCTGTCGGCACCCAGAAGATGGATCTCATCAATGACCAGCAGGCACACTTTCTGGACGTAGGTACGGTTCTGCCAGTTGCGGGAGATGCCATCCCACTTCTCAGGCGTACAGATGATGATATCAGCGGACAGCAGGGCCCGCAAGTCTGGCGTGTAGTCACCCGTCAGCTCCACCATCTTCTTGCCTAATCTGGCACACAACCCCTTGCCCCAATCATTCATGCGCTCACGCACCAGAGCCTACACCACATGAGCTCTGTATCAAGAGTCATCCTATGCCCAGCGAGTCAACAACTGCCACATGCATGATTCCTTGTTCCCTTCCTCCCTTGTACAGGCTAAATCACACAAGCTTTGCATGAAGTATTGTCCTTGTCCAATCACTTATGTTAGTATGTATGAGAGCCTGTAGGGCATGTGATAATGCACATTGTCACGCTCAACTACATGCTGAAAGGTGCAAATTCATTCAGATCATGTGCCTGCAGGTCAGGGTCTACTCAAATTGAATATGCATTGATGCGCGGCATAGTGTGAACCAGCCCGAACGGCTGTGATGATCTTGACTGTGTCTGGCGTTTGCAAGCAGACAGTCTACAAGCCCATTGCATGCATGCAAGGAAGATGTGCATGCAATGTGCTCAAGCTTGTAGTCCTTTGCACTTGCTACCAGCTGAGCACAGCATTTGATACCAACAACTGATAGCAACCAAGCCTTAACCAAGTGACAAAACGCATTATCACAGCCTGCAGCTTCTTGTAAAGAGTAGGCAGCTGTGGGAGTGCTGAGTGTCCAGCTCTGCTGCAGCTGTCTTGCATTTGGTTTAACAACACGGTTTAACCACACTAACACAGGAATTGCTGACCTTGAGGGGAGCTATGTAGATGATCTTCTGTCCAGGGTAATGGTTGAAGACCCTCAGCATGGCCAGCTCAGCACTGATGGTCTTGCCTGACCCTGTAGGCGCTCCCAGCAGCACATTCTCATCTGTATGATACAGAGCGTGGAAAGCCTGCAGCCAGACTGAGTTTGATCATGCTGGTCCTTGCCGTTACAGCACTCATCCACTGCATGTGAAGCAACTGGGAGCTTGACAGTCAATCAGGCATGCAAAGTGTTGTATGTAGCAGCTGTGCCAAATTGCCGGAGGCAAATATGGACGGCAGCTCCATTTTCTAGGAAAACAGCCTATACGGCTGAACAGGGAACGCTTTATATGAGGCATGCTTTTTTCATGCCGGTGCACATAGTCTGTCTGTCAAAGGGCCAGACTGTAGTTACGAACTGTTCAATGCTCCCCTCAACCCACAATAACTTTGCATAATTTGCTGCAATGCCTACAGCTGCTTATGGCATGTTCAGCATGTCTTAAGGTCAAAGAGGTCTACTTTGCAGTGTAAGGCAGGTCAATGGCACCGCAACACAATGAACTTCCAGCACGCTTTGCTAGCATGTTCTGGCAGTTCTGACAAACCATGTTCAAACTCAATTTTCGCCATGGCAAAAGGTACCGCAGATTGCAGCAGCGCCGAAGGGTGCTTTGTACCAGATTGGATGCTTCTTATATGCCTAGATGTAAGGCATGCCTACACAGGTTGAGTGCTTGTAGGATAAAATTCAACAGCATAAAGACACAGCAATTAACACTTGCAGCGTGCAGATGCAAAAGCTCTTTTCAATCCCAAAACGTCTACTTCAATGCAGAAATGTGATCCCTACACTGGAAATCTAAACTCAGGAATGTCTGGGGACAGTAAAAACGTGTTTCTACATCGTGGAGATGTTTTGGATTGTTCAGACGCTGCTTGTAGGCAGCCCTGCACACTGTACCTGTGTCTGCAGGGGGTTGAAGTGGGAGAAGGAGTACATGGCCTGGTAGGTGGGGTTGTTCAGGGCAGACAGGGGGAGGGGGTCCAGGTCCAGCAGCTCAGTGTGGGGTGGGTGCCTCTCTGGCAGGATCAGATTCTTGAAAGACACTGTTAGGAAGGCTTCTGCTCCTAGCCAGGAGTCTGCCACAGCCCTGCACATAAAGTGGTATTCGAAAATCAGCAACCAGACTCGTTTTGCAGACTTGATCAGCAGTAGACAGTGTTTCTGCATGCTGGACAGCATTTCAGCAAACATTCGCTATCAAGCAAAGCATGAGGTTTTGCAAATTTTGCACAAAAACAGAGATGGTTTCAGCAAAATGATCGTCAGTAAGCGTGCAGTGAATCATGCAGCACTGTCATGGTATGACAGAGCACCACGTGTGAGCCTGGTGCGACAACATCTGCAAAAGGTGCCTGAGGTGAGGATTCTGATTGTTCACCAGGCATGCTTATGCAACAGTCAGTGTTGATCAACAGGCCCTTATCAGCAACAGCAAGCAGCCCATCGGCGCTGACTGCACCTGATGTAGTACTGTGGTGGAAGAGGCTCAAAGATTGGAATGGTGAAGGCCACAGTGTGAGCAGGCTCGTGCATCATCTTCTTGGTCAGCAGCCAGGTCTCAGAGTGGTAGATGTGCTCATTCTCGGAGTCCTCCACCCAGATGTGCCACCTCATGCCATTGCCATGCGCCCTGTCTTTCCACTGGAAGGTGGGCTCAATGCTCAGCTGCACCCTCAGAACCGTCCTACAGAACAGCACGTACTGTCATGAGCGTGCACAGTGATTGTAGATATACTTCCAGGCAGATACACTTTCATGACAGTGTGTACAATAACTGTTTCAGCTTGCCGACAGACAGCAAAGGGGTTACAAATGCAGTTGCGGAGCTTGCTGAAGCCTTGCAGGCACAGGCTTTGGGAAGCAGACACGATGTTGACACAGACAGACAGACATGTGCGGAAATGGTGCGAAAATGGTGCAAAATGCTGCGGAGATGCCTTGGGATCACAAGTGCACTCTTAACGTGTGGCAGACAGTCTACACACGTGGAAGACAGTCTACACATGTGGGAGACACTCTACACGCCTGGAAAACAGTCTACACATCTGGAAGACAGTCTACAAGCCAGCTTTGACGAGAGGCAAGCACACAGGTGCTCTGATGAAGCACTGTTCCAGCTTTGGCAAGAGCATGATGGCACCTGGTGATTGGTTGGAGCTGAGCATCAAGGTAGAGGGAGGGAAAGGAGTTGACACACTCCTGCACTGTTTTGCCCATGGCTGGATGGCGCAGGATGCTCCCAATCTCAGATGCCTCCATGTCCTGAACAGGCACACTTGCTACATGCATCTACATTGTGACTGACGCAGCACTTGGCAGCCGTCTGCAATAGTAGAGCGCCGTACACTGAAGCAACAAGTCTCTCTAGTAACGCGCTGATGAAACTGCTGGAAGGGCTTGGAAAAGCCACTAAAGCTAACAGCACAGTTTGCAGGGTAAGCTGCTGTCCCACTGCCTTAGCACAGACACAACTGGGGTTTGTTGGCCTTGAAGTCAAACCCCATACATCAAGGCACTACTCTATGACATGACAGGCAGGGATGCAGTTTTTAACATACACACATCAGCTTTTGCTTGAAGCGCAAACCCTGCAACTGGCTACAATGTTGAATCTTGCATGTGCAAGGTTGAAGCACTACCTGAAGGCGCTCCATCCAGAGGCCGCGGTCCTCCATCTTGAAGAGCAGCTCCTGAGCTAGGATGCCCTCAAACTGTCGCAGGGGGTGCTGATGGGGCCACAGCCGCAGCTCAAAGGCCTGCCAAATCACATCACAACACATTGGCACTGACAGATACACCAACGCTTACAGAAGCTGACTGTGCAGTCCCTGTCAAATGTGGGGTAGGAGTTATTCAGGCTAGCATTGATATGGTATGAATAAGTATGAGGGTCCACGGCCAAATGGGCTTTTCTAGTGCTTTTGACATGTCGAAGGCCATTAGCTTCTGCGTCGCATGCAGGTACCAAGCAAAGATGCTTACAGAAAGAAGTAGGGACTAGCAAAGGCAGCTACTTGCAGTCTGCTCATGACCAGCAGGGCCTTCAGCATGCTAAGTTCTACCCTCTGTCCATCCTCTAAACAATCTCCCCAGAAGAAGGAAGCATGCAGCCTCAAATTGTGTCCAGAATGCACAAAAATATGAGTTCATAAGTCCTGGTGGAAAGTGATATTGTTTGCTGTAGTCCACTGAGTGGTTGTGCATCACATTACATATCATCTGACAACCACATTACCTGACAACCGCACTACCTGACAACCATGTCCCTCGACTGAGTCAGCCTTCGACTGTATGACTTGACAACTGTATTGCCTGAGAAACCTACAATGTGATACACCATTTGACCTGCCAAGTGTATCACCCAACAGCTGTATTTCCTGATAACCATATGGTATACACCATTTGACCTGACAAGCGTATGACCTGATACTGTAAAGAGAGGCATACCTTCCTGAGCAGCCTATTAAATTTTTTTTGCTTCCCATTACGTTGACGCCAAAAGGTGTAGTTTTTTCTTTTAATTTCCTTGTCTTTCTGGAGGCAGACCTTACACAGCATGAGTCTTTTCTTTCCTTTTCTTGTATTTTTTAAGGCATACCTTACACAGGGTGATTCTTCTCTTTCTTTTCTGTGACACATCATGGGAACGAACATCGAACGTCACAGAAAAACATTTTGAACACTTGGAACCCCATGCACAACAAAGAAGGAAGAAAGAGGGCATCATGACATGACAGCACGACTGCAACAATCCTATGCAGAAGGCTTTCTGTGACATGCATTGGTCACCATTACAATGAAGTTATGCGGAGGATTCATCCACATTTTGCCCAAAAACCGAGCACATATTACAGCATGACACGCAAAAGCTCCGCTGTGAAACCCCGTGCGAATGCAAGTCGGACAGACAGTGGACAGGAGATCATCCCAAGACGGTCTATCTGCAACGACTGCATAACATGATGCACAGACGTGCAAAGAGACGAAAAAAGGCCCATCAAAATACTCAAAAAGTGGTGAGCGGGATTCGTACCCGCCACCACGACTCGGCGTCTAACGGGCTGTTTGTGCAGGCTTACCGTGACAAATAGCGAGTCAGCTGATAATATGCCACATTTGGTTTGTTTATATACAGCATGTTCCTTGTCGCGAGCGTGTGAACCCCGGCTTTCATGCACGTTGAGGTGTCTATGCGGTCTCGACGGCCTTGCATTGCAGCGCAGCAGGTGTGACAACCGATTGCAGGTTCTACTGCGCATCTGCTTGGCGGTGTTGTGCAGCAATACACCATGCCCCAAGGTCGCACTTGTCTTTCTAAAGGCATACCTTGCACAGGGTGAGGGCCAGCTCAGCGCAGGAGCTCCATCCCCGCCGCAAGCAGATCTCAAAGACTGAGCGAGCAATTCTGGGAGCGTTGGAGGAGACATACATCATGTCAGCAATCAGGGAGAAGCTCTCCACTCTAGCTCGAGACACATACGCCTGCACACACAGTGCAGAAGGGTTTTACAACATTGCTAGTGAAGCAACAGGCACGACGATGCTGTGAAGGCAGAGATGAGGATGTTGCAGCTGTTTGTGACCTGAGCTGACAAGCACAACAGCCTGCTGCTTGCAGCGCTGCGTGCTGAGTCTGCGTTGCTGCACTTTTGACACCCAAAAGCTGGACGCTGCAAGACTCATCAGCTGGGGAAGGGCAAACAGCAGCAGTGCTCTCCACCTCTTTGCTGGTGCAATACCTGCCCAACAACATGCAAAAACGTCTGATTGATAGTCGCAAATGCAGCAAATATAGAGAGGCGAGGCAGCACTCACCTGCAACAGGATGTTGACTTTGCCATGCTTGTTTTCCGGCCCTCCTTTGATGTCAAAGTGGCAGGCATCCCGAGCCAGAGCATCCAGCTCAGGCAGCTCTTCTTCTCGGATGGCCATCTGCCCAAACTCACTGCTCTGTGCCATCATGGACAGCAGCTGCAACATCACCACTCAAGCCATTCGCTCCATAGCACGTTGGACAGCAACTATGCTTTGTGCATATGTTCAGGAGAAATGACAGCATCAACACAGCATGACCACGCATTTTGCTCAGTGCTTTCGCAGAAAAGGCTTACACGCAAGCCAACAAACAAGTTTTGTTGCAATGTTCCTTGCTGCAGATTGAGGTTTGCAGTTGTTGAAAAAAGGTGCCATACCTCTGCCTCGCTCATGTGGCGTTTCAGCAGATTGTTGTAGATGACAATGGAGGAGTGGCGGATGTAGAAGTGACTGGCAACTCGCCCCAGCTCTGTCACATACAGGTTGCCACTCTTCTCATCAAAGCGAGCCATCTTGCTCTTCTCCAGCTCACGTGCTGCGTCACTGACCAGCGTCTTCCTATGCAGCGCAGCCGCTGTGGTCATCATCATCATCGTGACATTATCATTCATGATCACTGACAAGGCTGCTGCTGCTGATAATGCTGCTGATAATGCAATCATCATTGATATGATCATCGTCAGCAGCAGCAGCAGCAGCAGCAGCAGCATGATACAGCAGTGATGACAATAGTAACAATAACACCAATGACAATGTAACATAACAGAAATGATGATAGGCAGTCTGATGTGTCTGAGTTCTGCTGGCAGGGTGTGAAATGACAAAAACCTATTGCAGCAGGACGGAACTGCTGTGTACAAGGGCCTTGGCAGGGTTTGTCATGACACAAGTGACATGAGCGGTGCAGGCCTTGAAAGGCATTAGCATAGGTTGCTGTACACTTCTTGCTCATCACTTGAGCATATTGAAGCAAGGAGCCGCCAGGAGGTGCTTTAACAAAGGACAGCAGCAATAGATTGTCAACACTGACACTAACTTCGTGACTCTGATACCGCTGAGCTGCATCAAACATTCCAGGTGCAGAAAGAAAGTGGTGTAGCAGCAACAGATTGTCAACATTGAGCCTAGCCGTGTGACTCTGACACCGCTGAGCTGCGTCACACAGTTGAGGTGCAGAAAGAAAGGACATACCTAGCTCGTCATGAGCTGGAAATCACTGTTATGATTATGATGATGATTATTGTTATCGTTATTATTATTAGTATCAGTATTAATAGTATGAGTACTAGTATTAGTAATAGTAATAAGAAAGCAGTGCAGTACCTGCGGCCCTCCAGTCTAGGGTCTGCAGTCAGTTCCTCCCAGCCAACACCATACGCCAGGGGGTTGCGTAACATACGCACAAACAGGTATGTGTAGCTCAGCCATAAGCTTGCCTCCCTCACGTTCGTCACAGTGCCTGCAAAGCAGCGTCAGTCTGCCTGTGAAATGTGACCATGCAGCACATGACCTGTAAACCTGAGACGCATTGACTTGCATGCGTTATTACATTGGTGCTGTGTACTAACATGTTCGCTTCTGTTATTCACTGTAGACTGTAGAATGTGTCAACACCAACCATTATGATACTTGTCATGACATTTCTTGACTGTGATGAATATTCTGGTGGCTTTTGGTCATCAATACTGCCATGCAGAACAGGCTGCATACGTGGTTGTTGCATTGTGCATGCCAATCAATGAACAGATTGTCAGCCAGCTAGTTAACGCATTTGACAAGCTCAGTGTTGTTCGGATTTTTGCAAGGCTGGTAAACACCATTTGCAAGGCTGCTAAACACCATTTGCAGGTCTCACCTAGCACAATCTCAGCATTGAGGTTGTCCACAAGAGGATCAGTGAACTTAGACTCTATTGGGGTCTGATGGGTGAGCATGCCCAGGTAGTGCGCCAGCTGTGCATGTTGGGTGATGATGATTCCTAACCCCTCATCCTCAAACTGGGGTCGCCCAGCCCGCCCAAAGATCTGCTGCACGTCCAGCATACCTGCACTCAGGCAGCCCTGTGTCAAAACGCCCTACAGGATTTGCAGACGACACTGTGTTTGAGGCAACACTGCATGTGCACTGCTGGCGAGAGAGAAGTGAGAGCGGGCAGCCAAATGAGGCACTGAGTCAAGCTACCCACAGCTCAGCCACAAGCTGCTGATAGCTCAAGCAAGCACAAGCAGGTCAACATGGAATGGGGAGCAGCAGCACCAGCCAACTCTTACACACTTATGTTCCTCTCTCCGTCTGTTATATAGTCAAAGAGCAGTTCATCAAGAAAAATCTACAGCAACATGCTGCAGCATATAGAGACACATGGTGTGAGGTAAAAGGGCGTACCCAGTTCAGTGAAGGCTCCCTTCTGTGCATCGTACAACCGGGTCCCCTTGATGATGACAGTGTGGGCAGGTAGGTTGACGCCCCAGGCCAGGGTGGCAGTGCAGCACAGCACCTTGAGCAGGCCCTCCCCAAAGAGGCGCTCCACCAGGTTGCGGTCCGACCTCAGCATGCCGGCATGATGGATGCCTATGCCCGACTCAAACAGCTCTTGTACCTCCCTGCAGCACAACAAAGCTCATGATACAGACCTGTGCTGGTTTTGAAACAGCTCTTGTAACAGATCAAAGCTCATGGACCATTGGTACAGGACAATGTCCGACTCAAACAGCTCTTGTACCTCCCTGCAGCAAAACAAAGCAAAGCTCATGATACACACCTGTGCTGGTTTGAAACAGCTCTTGTAACAGATCAAAGCTCATGGACCATTGGTCCAGGACAATGCCGGACTCAACAGCTTTCACACCTCCCTGCAACAAAACAAAGCTGATGATACAGACCTGAGCCAGACTTGAACACTCGTGTACCTCCCTGCAGCAGAACAAAGCTCATGATACACACCTATGCAGGACTTGATCAGCTCTTGTACCTCCCTGCAGCAGGTCAAAGCTCATCACAGATGCCCATGTTGAACTTAACACCTCTTACAACTCCCTGCAGCAAAGCAAAGCTCATGGTATACACCTATTGCAAGGACTCAACACCTCTTGAGCCTCCCTGCCGTAAATTGAACTTTACGTGCCCAGCAAATGTGTGGAAGATCATGATGAATGTTCACACCAAGCAGCTGTTGATGATTGAGCTGCTTTGCTGTGCCTGCAGGCCTGTGTTATGGGACTGCAAGCAGTGTCCTGGGGCTTCCTGCCTACACAGAGCAATGTGAATGGCAGCTAGACAGCTTGCATGAGCCCCATTGACTGGTCTACATGCCAAATCTGCTACACAATCCACCCAATGCATACAAGTACATACGCATGTCTACGTACGCATGTGCGCTTTGACATGATGCTGCCACGCAAATGTACACGGCACACTCTGGCCATGGTGGCAAGTAATGCAGGCAGGCTGAAGTCGATTAGTGTGCTTACTTGTTACGTGACTTCTTGACATCCTTGGCCATGAGGCCATACTTGGGGTGCTCCCTGCAGTCGAACAGGGAGAACTTGCCCTCCTGCTGAGCTTTGAGGGCCAGAGTGCGCCCTGTCTTGCCAGTGTCCTTCCGTGAGTGCACAAACACCATAGCTTGATGGCCCTGCTGAAGACTGTCCACTGTCTGCAACAGAATGGGAAGTAGTGTGAGTTGACCAGTACAGTTCTCAGCAGTTTTGGCTCAGAAGTTCTGAGTCAGAACAAGCCCAGCACACAGGCAGTGCATTTGTAGAGGACTCTGCAGACTGTGAGCTGATCTGCTGAAGCAACTGCCCCAGGGTGCAACACCTTAAACCACGCACTACATGCCGGAAAGTCAGTGGAGATCTTGGAAGTGGATACTAGAAGGACGAAGCAGCTAGTAAGGCCGTAGCAGCTGACTACATGAGTGTGTGTGCATCCCAATGACAGAATGACATGCCTGGCTGCCGATGCAAGACACAGCACAGACATGAACATGTGACTGCATGCTATACAGCTGGCAGAGCCACAAGTGCTTAGGCTTTTCACTCAACACCAATTTTATGTTTTCACTCAACATTAATTTTACGTTTTTACTCATTCATTCTACGTTTTCACTCAACATTAATTCTATTGATTCTATCTCAATACCTTACAGTCTGGGGGTGTGGAGCCATTTGTGACTCATCAGACATCCTGGCAAGCACAGGTGTATGTGGTGTGCAACAAAGCCAAGCTGGTGGGAGTTCTGTTCGAAATGTACATGTGTGACTGTGGTGGTGTTGGTGGGTCACCTGCCTGCAGCTGAGCAAGTCAACACTCCCAGCATGGGCCTAACATAACCCCCATGCTCAATGTATTGAGTTACTCAGCTGCAGGCAGGTCACCCACCAATACCACCACAGTCAGCAGCAGCAGCAGCAGCAGCAGCAGCAGCAGATGTAAGTACACAACAACAGCAGCAGCAGCAGCAGCAGCAGATTTAAGTACACAACAACAGCAGCAGCATGAAGAGCACCTTCTGGAAGCAGACTTCATCCATGACGTTCTTGGAGGCCATGATGTTTTTGTCTGTGGCGCCAATGAACTGCATGGCAAGGGGCACCGGGCGATAGGAGGCATCAAAGTAGAACATGCCAGAGTCTGTAACTCCAAGGAAAGAGGCCACATCCTTGTAGTTGGGTAGTGTGGCTGATAGGCCCACGATCCGGATCATGCTCTGGCTGGCCTCCACCTGTCAGGCCACAGTGTCAGGGCACAATGTCAGGGCACAATGTCAGGGCACAATGTCAGGGCACATCGTCGGGGCACAATATGGATCATGCTCTGACTGGCCTCCACCTGTCAGGCCACAATGTCAGGGCACAATGTCAGGGCACAGCGCAAATCATGCTCTGACCAGAATCCGCTTGTCAGGCCATAACGCAGCATGCTCAGGGCTATGCACTGGGCTTTGACTAAAAGTAGTGGTTGCAGATCTGCATGCTCAGGGCTATGCAATGGCTCTGAGTTCAGATCAGGACTTCAGGCCTGCATGCAGCTGCTTCTGTGTGACATCGAATCTGCGTGCAGGGGATGAAAAAACAACTGTCTGGCATAGCACAGCATCAGAAACAGCTTTTGAATACAGGGATCGTGCTCTCGATGTCACAGGCAGCAGCGGTCACAGAGGCGCTGGTGCACTAGCAATGACCAAAATGCCAAAACTCTAGTGCATGCTGCTGCTGCCTGGCTGCCTGCCTGCCTGCCTGTCAGGCTGAGGCGTGTACAGAGATCTTAACAAAGCAAACATGTGCCAAAAGTTACCTGACGTTGTGTCCGAGCTATCAATGTCTCAATGACAGGACCACGCTCATCATTCAGCAAGTGCACCTGCAAAAGTACCAGCACAAGCTCAAACCACTGCACTTGCCGGTTCCAAAAACTGATTTGCAGAACAGCTCATGGCACTCTCAGCAACCTGCAGCACAGCAGAATGTGTGCAAAGACACAACAGATCAGTGCAGCTGACTCAAGGCTAATGCAAGCGGAATGTGACACATTTTGTTGCTGTTTATGAACAACTATGAGCAACCAGTCAGGGTGGTGGGTGCCATCCCACCTCATCAATGATGAGCAGGCTTACAGTAGCAGCCACACTGTGTTCAACGCGCAGACACAATAGTCACTGTGTGAAACGAATTCTGCATGAAAGCTGATGCACATGACATGTGACATGTTGTGCTGCTGCTAAGAGCGATTGTCAGCGACAGGTCAGAACAGTGGGTGCAATGTATCAGCCCAACCTCGTCAATGATGAGCAGGCGCACAGTAGCAGCCACACTGACGTCACCACCCTTGCGAGTTATGACGTCCCACTTCTCAGGCGTTGTCACAATCATTTGGGTCTCAGCCAGCTCTTTTTTGCTCAGCTGCATGTCACCTGTCAGCTCTCCCACCTTCAGGCCTGCACACAGCATCATCATCATCAGCATCATCGTCCATGCCATTTGTGCTGCACATCAATTGGAACGATCAGGTATTGGGCTAAGAGTGCAATAAACACTATTGATAGGCAGTCTTGCCCTCCTCAGTGGGAAGTGAAGCAGGGTGGATGCGCAAATAGCACAACCTGCATTTCCGCTTTCCTTTTGCTGACCTTCCCAATGAGGAGGGCAGGATTGCCTATCAGCATCATTCATGACACTAGTCCATGAGAGAGGGTCAATGCCAAGCTAGTAAGGCTGTGGGTACACACCTAAGGGCCCCAGGCGTCTGGAGAAGGCTGCAGTGACCTCAGCAGCCAGGGCCTTCATGGGCGCGACGTACACCACCTTGAAGTCCTGCTTCTGGATGATGCCGTGGCGCATGTTCTGCCCCACTTCATGCAGCACTGCCAGCATGGCTATGTTGGTCTTGCCAGCCCCGGTGGGAGCGCAGACCAGCAGGTTCTGGTTGCTGTTGAGGGCTGTTGGGTAGATGCGGCTCTGGATGCGGTTCAGTGTCCTGCACACAGCTCACATGTTTGTAGGAGCAGGAGCAGACATGCTTACAGACGTGGTTGCTGTTGGGTACTGTTGCGTACATGCTGCTGTGAAGGCTGTTCAGCATTATGAATACAGCACACACGCTAGTGACGGGAGCAGCTGTGCAACAATGTGAAGACAGCACACATGTTTGCAACAGGAGCAGACATGGTTGCAGAAGAGGGCTGTGAGCCAGATGCAACTCTGAATGCTGTTCAACATTGTGAAGACAGCACACATGCTGGTGACAAGAGCAGACATGCTTGCAGGATCGGTTCCTGTTGAGTACTGTTGGCAAGATGCAGGTCTAAAATAGAGCCTTTTAGACCTTCATCTGGCCAACACAACCCAACAGCGACCACAGGTCAGGTCACAGGTTAGCGTCCTGACAAAGCATTTGAGCACAGAGGTTGACACTGCAGTAACACAGTCAATCTTACAAGACCCTGGCTATCTGGTGGAACAGTGACATGACATAAGGTTCATGCTTAAGGTATCCACAGGCTGACACGCATGGGAGGCAGGCACAAAAGCCGCTACAAGTGATGAAGACCATTGACATCATGACACAAATTGCAACATTGCATGTCATGCATTATGCCATCAGAAATGGGGATGCACAGCATCTCGGCCTGTAGCATGTGGGAACTGCAGAACCTCCTGGTCTGCCAAGACAGAAAGCAATGACAGCAAATCGAGCTCGCATCAGAGTCACATCAACAATGTCAGTCACGACAGCTGTTGTACCCAGCATGTTGCGCAGCATGCAACTGCATATGAGGCATTGGGGGTGCCTACTTGTAGCCTGCAAAGGCCAGCTGGGCCCATTCCTCCATGTCAGTGATCTTGACAAGCTCCTCTCCAGGTGGCGGTGCTGCAGGCCTCACAGCTGGCACACTCACCTCCTCATAACCCTTCATAGACCTGCAAACGCACCCATACCTCTGCTCCATACCCATGACAAGGTCAAAGGCACTGCATGAAACGTGTTTGTATCACAGCAATGATGCCAGTCGCTAGGCTAAACATGTGGCTTGGGGTTTTGTAGTGAAGTGGAATTTGTTTGTGTCACTTCTGCTAGGCTCATGC
>JAABUK010008569.1_pt1 | contig 14282 bp, 17 predicted proteins | sample 5559141 | NCBI WGS metagenome assembly JAABUK01 (sample SAMN10711869, study PRJNA513367) | rock metagenome | isolation source: Antarctica rocks | place: Antarctica: Victoria Land, Pudding Butte nord | collected 2016-01-03
CGGCGCTGGCCGTCAAGCCGCTGCTGCACGTCGCGAACGGCGAGATCGAGCTGCTGGAGAAGGTCCGTACGGCGTCCAAGGGCCTGGCCCGGCTCGAGCAGCTCGCGGTGCAGCGGGCCGGCGACGGGCCGGTCGACCTCGCGGTGCACCACCTCGCCGCAGCGGATTCCGCGGAGCTGCTGGCCGATCGGCTGCGTGGCCGGTTGCCCGAGGCTGGCGACGTGTACCTGTCCGAGGTGGGAGCGGTCGTCGGGGCGCACGTCGGCCCGGGCCTGCTGGGCGTCGTGGTCCTGCGGCGGTGAGCCTGCTGCTGGCCGCCACCGTCGGCTACCTCATCGGCGCCCTGTCCCCGGCCACGCTCGTCGCGCAGGCCCGCGGCATCGACCTGCGCGCGGTGGGGTCGGGCAATCCGGGGGCAGCCAACGCGGGGTGCGCGCTCGGGCGTCGTACGGGCCTGGCGGTGGCGCTGCTCGACGTCGCGAAAGGGGCGCTGCCCGCCGCGGGATTCGCGCTGCTGGACCACCGGGCCGGGTTGGTCGCGGGCGTCGCCGCGGTTCTCGGGCACGTCAGCTCGCCCTTCCTGCACGGGCGCGGCGGCAAGGGTGTAGCCACCGCCGCCGGGGCCATCCTCGGCTCGCACCCGCTGTGGGTCGTGCCGGTGCTGCTGACGTGGCTCGTGGTGTTGGCCGTCTCGCGCTGGATCGCCCTCGCCTCGGTCAGCGCCGCGCTGGCCGTCTTGGTCCTTGCCCTGCTCGTGCCGCAGGACATCGCCTGGGCGGCGGCACTGGCGCTGGTGATCGTGATTCGGCACAGGGGCAACCTTGTTCGTGGGCGCCGTCCACACGCCTGACGGCGTGTCCACATCCCCGGCCCACGACGGGTCCGGGGGCGCTGCGCTGCCTAGCGTGGCCGGGTGCCCCTCCGCTCTCGGCCCCCGTCCCCAGAAGCCCTTGCCCGGGTCCTGGCAGTGCTCGGTGCGCCGGCCCGGGCGCCCAGCGGCTGGGTACCGGCGACCGAGCCGGGCGCCGCCGCGATGGGGTCACCTGGTCCCGGCGGTGCGGGGGAGGACCGGGTGACCCGATCGTCGGCGGATCCCCCTTCTGCGCAGGCGGCGCCTGCGGCACTGGTGCCGAGGTCCACGTTCGGTGGGCTGTCAGCGGTCGATCCGGTGCCGGAACGTTTGATTGGAGCACAGCCATTCGTGCCAGCGCGCCCGCAGCAGGTGGTCGAGCCGGCGCCGGAATCTGTGGGTGTCGGCTCCGTGCTGGCGCGGCTGCGCGCCGGCCGTGTCGACCCGGGGCGGCGGGGCGCACTCGCGCTCGCCGGTGTCGCGGTGCTCGCCGCCGTCGTCGCGGGCGTGGTGCTGCTGCGCTCGCGCCCGGTCGAGCAGCCGCTCGCCGCCCCGGCAGTCGGCGCCTCGGCCGCCTCACGCGCGGGCGGGAGCCTGGTCGCGTCTGCGCCACAGAGCCCCTCTGCCGACGTGATCGTCTCCGTGGCGGGCAAGGTGCGGCGGCCCGGGCTAGTACACCTGCTGGCAGGCAGCCGGGTGGACGACGCGGTGCGCGCGGCCGGCGGGGTGTTGCCGGGCAGCGGCCCAGGACTGCTGAACCTGGCTCGCAAGCTGGTGGACGGTGAGCAGGTGCTGGTCGGCGTGGCGGCGCCGCCCGCGGCACCCGGGCCGGCCTCGGAGGCCTCGGCGGCCTCGGGCGCACCGGGGTCTGCGCTGAACCTCAACGCCGCGACAGCCAGCGACTTCGACACCTTGCCGGGGATCGGACCGGTGCTGGCCGATCGCCTCGTCACCTGGCGCACTCAGCACGGGGGCCGCTTCGCGAGCGTCGACCAGGTGCGGCAGGTCTCGGGGATCGGCGATGCGACGTGAACGGGATAACCTACGCACGTGAGCAGTGTCAGCAGAGCCGCCATCCTGGTCCGCATCTCCGACGACAAGGCCGAGGACGCCGCTGGTGTCGGGAGGCAGGAACGGGACTGCAGGGAGCTGGCAGCTCGGCAAGGCTGGGATGTGGGCCAGGTCTACATCGAGAACGACACCAGCGCGTACAAGCGCCGGACCATCCGGCTCCCGGACGGCTCCACCGCCCTGCGCGTGGTCCGGCCCGCGTTCCGGCAGATGCTCGACGACCTCGCCAGTGGGGCGTACGACGGCCTCATCGGCTACGACCTGGACCGGGTCGCACGCGACCCCCGCGACCTCGAGGACTTGATCGACGTCGTGGAGTCCCGGAGCATCCCGACACGAGCTGTGACCGGCAGCCTCGACCTATCCAGCGACGCGGGTGTCACGATGGCGCGGGTGATGGTGGCAGTGGCGAACAAGAGCAGCCGTGACACCGCACGCCGTGTCACCCGCAAGCAGCAGGAACTCGCCGAGCAGGGACGGCACAAGGGTGGCGGCATCCGCTCCTACGGCTACGACCGGGACGGCCGCACCGTCGTGGAGGCGGAAGCCGCGGTCCTGCGCCAGGTCGCGGCCGACGTCCTGGCCGGGGTGTCGCTGGACGCGATAGCCAAGCGACTCAGCGCCGAGGGTGTCCCCACCGTGCGCGGAAACACCTTCGAGGATGGTCGACCCCGGCCGTGGAACCGCCGCAGCGTGCATGCGGCAGTGACCAAGGCCCGCGTCGCTGGGCTGCGCGAGTACCGGGGCGAGGTCGTGGCGGTCGCTGAGTGGCACTCCGTGCTCGACCGTGACCTCTGGGAGCAGGTGCGTCTCGCCCTCGCTGGCCGAGCCGAAGGCCACACCAACCTGCTGCAACGGTGGCTGACCGGCGTCCTGCGGTGCGGGAAGTGCTCGACCGGCCTGACCGGGACACCTCAGGGCCAGGGTCGCGGGCACCGGTACTACTGCAACCCAGCGAAGGGCGGCTGCGCCGGGATCGGGCTGGACGCGACCGGGGCAGAGGCGACCGTCGAGGCCTGGATCGTCGCCTACCTGTCGAAGCCGGCGAACCTCGCCGGTCTACGCGCCGAGACAGCCGCGGGCAACCTCGACCAGCTCCGTGTCGACGTACGCGCCGACGAGGAACAGCTACGGGAGCTGGCCGGTCTGTGGGCAGCCCGGAGCGTTACGACGAAGGAGTACATGGCGGCAAGGCAGGCCATCGAACGGCGGCTGACGGGCGCACAGCAGCTCCTTAAGAGCGCCATGCCCGGGGGAGTCCGGGTCCTGCTCAGCGCCGACGACCTAGGACGGGCCTGGGCAGGGCTGCGACCCGCGGACAAGAGACAGGCCGCGCAGACAGTGTTCCCGTCCGGGATCGTCGTGGCGGGCAGCACCGGCAGCAGGTTCGCCGGCTTCGACCCGGAGCGCATGACCCCGGTCGACTGGACCGGGACCCGTGATGAGTGACCGCGACTACCACCTCGTGTTGGTCTGCACAGACCGGGGGACGCACCCAAGACGCGAACTGGCTGTCCTCGTGCCAGTACGCCCCCGGACGGACCTGCAGCAGGTGTGGGCGGACCTGCCGGAACCCGAGGGGGAGTACGCGGCAGCGCTGGCCCGTGGTTGGGGGGTAGCCGGGTCGCAACGGCGCTTCGCTCCTGACAGGCAAGGCAGGTTGCAGGAACAGATCCGCCAGGGCCAACAAAAGTCAGAGGTGCCCCTCGTCACCGGGCCGAATGGCGGATTGTGGTTGCGCCTCGAGTGCCCGCGGTGCCCGGCGCCCTACTGGTTCCCTGCGGAGTACCTGTTCGAGCAAGGCGACAGGTTGGCCGCTGGCACAGAAACTGGTGACCTTCTGCGTATCGTGTTCGACGTGTGCACACCGCTGCCATAGGCTGCTGGCAGCACGCTGCAGTGTGGGCTGTGGGGCCACTTCCCCCGCAGGAATAGTTGTCCCGGGCATTCGCGGGGCAGCTTCCTACGCCGCCCTGCAGGAGCCCGCCGTGACTATGACGAGCGCACGAGCCCGTCACAACAGCCTCAAACGCTATCGCGCTGATGACGACCCTGAAGTCGTCGCCGCCCGCCGGGCGCTACGCGACGCCCGCCTCGAGGACAACGTCCGCAAGATCGTCGCGGACGCACCCGATCTCACTGCTGAACAGCGATCACGGCTCGCCGTGCTGCTCCTGAGTCCGGGCGCCGCCGCATGAGCCCGCCCGGACGCGCCGAGAGCGGTCCCCAGACCGGGAACCGCCCCAACGCCGCCGCCGCCAAGCTGCAGCACGTGGATCGTACGACGGCGGTCCGACGGCCGCTGCCCGCCGCGCTGGCGACCGTCTACCTCGTACACACCACCCGCGGTGGCCTGCGTGCGTTGCTGCTTGTCGACTGCCCGATGACGGGCTGCGGCCACGTCCACCAGCACCGGGCGGCCGTCGACTTCACCAGCGGCCGGCGTAAGGCCGGCTGCGGCGGCGCCTACCTTGTCCACGCCGGAGCCGTCGAGGCCGGGTGCGCCGCATGACCGCCACGGTCAACGGCTACGTGGTCCCGGCGCCGATCGGATGTGGCGAGGCCGAACGCGGTGTACTCGGCGGGCTGCTGTCCCTGCCGGTGATCGAGGCGCAGACCGTCACCGTCCGCCTGGTGACCGAGGACTTCACCGACCCGCGGCACCGCGCGATCTTCGAGGCCGTCGTCGCCCTTACTGCGGACGGGACACCCGCAGACCCGATCACTGTCAGCGGGCACCTGCGCCAGACCGGCATGGAACGGTGCTTCACAAGCGATCGCGCACCCGCGGTGTACCTGTTCGACCTGCTCGACGCCCTGCCCTGCCTCGGCAACCTCAGCCACTACCGGCGGATCATCGTCGAGCACTCGGGTCGCCGCCGGGCGCGCGAGGCCAGCGTCAGGGTCGCGCAGGCCGCTGAGCAAGGCGACCTCGACACCGCGAGGCAGGTCACCGTCGACGAGATGCTGGCCGTGCTCGAGGCGTTCGACCGGATCGGGGCGACGTCATGAGCAGCCTGTTCGCCACCGCGCCGTCGTCCACCACCGCGCCGGAGGCCGCCGCCGCACTACTGGACGAGCTGCGGGCGGCGCTGCTGCGGTACGTGGTGCTGCCGACCTCTCAGAGCGCCGATGCGATCACCTTATGGATCGCCGCAACGCACGCCCTCCCGGCGTTCGGTTATGCACCCCGGCTGGTCATCAACAGCCCGGAGAAGCGGTGCGGCAAGTCCAGGTTGCTCGACATCATCGAGGCGACCTGCTTCGACCCGCTGGTGACCGTGAACGCCAGCTCGGCCGCGGTGTTCCGCCGGATCGGCGACGGGCACCCCCCCACCCTGCTGATCGACGAGGCCGACGCGATCTTCGGGAGCAAGAAGGCCGCCGAGCAGAACGAGGACCTGCGCGCGTTGATCAACGCCGGGCACCAGCGCAACCGCCCGGCGTTGCGTTGCGTCGGACCGCAGCAGACCCCGACCAACTTCCCCACGTTCGCCATGGTGGCGCTGGCCGGTATCGGGGCGATGCCCGACACCGTGGTCGACCGGGCCGTGAACATCACGATGCGGCGGCGCGCCAGCCACGAGCAGGTCGACAGCTACCGGCATCGGCGCGACGCCCTACCGCTGCATCTCTTGCGGGATCGGCTCACGGCCTGGGCGGCCGACGTCCTAGACGAGCTGAGCGACGCCGAACCCGCCATGCCGGTGGAGGACCGGGCCGCCGACACATGGGAGCCGCTGGTCGCCGTCGCCGACCGGGCCGGCGGGACCTGGCCCGCCCGAGCCCGGCGCGCCTCCGTCCTGATGGTCACAGAGGCCGACGAGGCCGAAACCGACGCCAGCCTCGGCGTCCGGCTGCTCACCGACATTCGGGAGGCGTTCGCCAGCATTTCGGCCTCGGCCATGTCCACCAAGGAGCTGTTGGACCGGCTCAAGCTGGCAGAGGAGTCACCGTGGGAGGCGTTCGGCCTGGACGACCGCGGCCTAGCCCGCAGGCTCCGGGACTACCGGGTAAGCAGCGACCGAGTCCGACCGGACGGCGACAAGCAGGTCCGCGGCTACCGGCTCGAGGACTTCGCCGATGCCTTCGCCCGCTATCTCACCGACCCCCGGCAGGGAGCGTCACCAGCCGTCACAGCGTCAAAACCGCAGGTCAGTCCCGTGACGGACAACCCGGGTGTGACGCTCACGTCCGTCACAGGCGCCGGGAGCGTCACAGCCGTGCACGCTCGTGACCTGCACAAACAGCCGTCCGGTGACCCTGTGACACTTCGTGACGCTCCCCCCGGGTGCATCGACTGCGGTCCGAGCATGACCCTGATCGAGCCGGGTCAGCTCGCCCACCCGACCTGCGAGCCCTGGCCGCCCAGCCGCATGCCGTCCCACGCCGAGCTGGTCCGATGACACCCCGCGAGCAGCTCGACCACTGCCTCGCCCGCTTCGTGACCGCCGCCCTCGCCGAGGACGACACCGCCGCCCTGGCCGCGTTCGCCGACGCGCAAGCCCTGCCAGCGCTGGCCGACGCCCACCGCGAGGCACTCGCCTGGGCCACGCAAGAACGAGCCATGTGGAACCTGCTGCCCGACGACCAGCTCGACGGGACACCGAGCCGGGTCACCGCGGCCCTCACCCGAGCCCGCAACCGAGCTGCCCCGTGACCGCCCTTGGCATCGCCTTCGCGCGCGGGGAGGCCGCCGCCGCCCTGCTCCACACCGGCCAGCGCCCGCCCGGCACGGCCACCGGCTCAATGCAGTTTGAGGGAGGATGACCGCATGGACGACCACGTGGACACGGGCGAGGCCGCAGCCGCTGTGCGCCGTGTTCTGGCCGCTGTCGACGAGGGCGAGGTGGAAGCGACGCCGGGCGAGCGGGCCTACCTCGCGGGGGCGCTCGACGTGCTCGAACAGATACCTGCCCGCAGCCCCTTACAGTGAACGGTCCTACTGTGTAAGGTGAGGGCATGGCAGACCAGGTCCGCGCCCTCGGCTACATCCGCGTCAGTACCGACGAGCAGGTCGGCTCCGGCCTTGGGCTCGACGCCCAGCGCCGCGTCCTGCAGGCCGAGGCCGAGCGCCGCGGCTGGCTGCTCGAGGTCGTCGTCGAGGAAGGCCGGTCCGGCAAGGACCTCAACCGTCCCGCCCTCGTCGCCGCCCTAGAGCGCCTGGACCGGCGCCAGGCCGACGTCCTGGTCGTCGCTAAGCTCGACCGGCTCTCCCGCTCCGTCGCTGACTTCGGTGGGCTGCTCGACCGAGCCGTCCGCCGCAAGTGGTCGGTGGTCTGCCTCGACCTCGGCGTCGACACCACGACGCCGGTCGGCGCCTTCACCTCGCACGTCGTCTCGGCCGCCGCTGAGTACGAGCGCCGGCTGATCGGTCAGCGCACCCGCGACGCCCTCGCCGAGAAGCGGGCGCAAGGCGTGCGCCTGGGCGGCCCGCAGCTCCTGCCGCTGGACGTCGTGCGCCGCATCGTCACCGAGCGCGCCGCCGGCCGCAGCCTGCCCGTCATCGCCGCCGCCCTGGCCGCCGACGAGGTCCCCACCGCCCGCGGTGGCAGCAGGTGGTACCCGAGCACCATCGCGGCCGTCCTGCGCTCCCAAGCGGCCTCGGCGATCTACACCGAGGACTCTGCGCGAGCGCGGGAGTCCGCGTAACGTCACCCTGCGTGGCGTACATCAGCACACCTTCCAAGTACCACTTACCGGGCAATGATCGCGGCGACTGGTAGTGGGGGGATACCCCACGCCCCGTACCCGCAAGATGACCGCCGGTCACGATCGATCGATGACAGGGGGGTGTCCCGTCGACTTCTCGCCCACCTGGTCCTCCCCCTGCTCGCTCTCGCCGTCACCGTGGCGGGCCCGGCCTGGTCGGTGACCCCGGCCTCGGCCGCCGCGCCGACAGCCACTCTGAGCCCCAGCTCGGGGCCGGCCGGCTCCTCCACCACCCTCACCGCGACCGGTCTGCCGCGTTCCGCCGCCGCACTCGTCACGATCGGCCTGTCGACCCTCAAGGTCCGCACCGATCGCGCCGGCCGACTCGTGACCCCTGTGGCGGTTCCCGCTCTCGCCATTGGCGACGTGCGCGTGGCCGTCAGCGCCTCGGGTCTCAGAATGGTCACCCGCTACCGGGTGACGGGACGGCTCCGCTTCGGCGTGTCCGTGCCGGGCGGACCGGGCGCGACGGAGCAGAACGCGGAAGCGGCCCTCGCCCTGGGCGAGGTGCCGTCCATCGAGATGTTCTACCGGCCGTTCGGCAGCGAGATCGCCACCTCCGACCTCGACGCGGCCGCCGGACGGAAGGCGACACCGCTCCTTACCTGGGAGCCGTGGAACCCGGGCCGAGGTGTGGACCAGCCGGACTACCGGCTCTCCCGGATCACGGCTGGGGAGGACGACAGCTACGTGCTCCGGACGGCCCAGGTCCTGCGCGCCTGGGGCAAGCCGGTTCTGTTGCGCTTCGCCCACGAGATGAACGGCGACTGGTACCCCTGGTGCGAGCAGGCCAACGGCAACCAGGCCGGCGACTACGCCGCGGCGTGGCGACATGTGCATGACCTGTTCGTGTCGGCCGGTGCCGCCAACGTCGCCTGGGTGTGGAGCCCGAACGTGTCCTACGCGGGTTCGACCTCGCTGGCCAGCGTTTACCCGGGGGACGCCTTCGTGGACCTCGTTGCACTCGACGGCTACAACTGGGGGACGACGGTGCCCTGGCACAGCTGGACCGCGGCGGCAGACGTCTTCGGACCGACCCTGGCGGAGCTGCGCAGCATCGCCCCCCGCAAGCCCCTGTTCATCGCCGAGACGGCGAGCACCGAAGTGGGCGGCGACAAGGCGGCGTGGATCCGCAACATGTTCACCTGGCTGTCGGGTCAGCCGAACGTCGAAGCGGTCGTCTGGTTCGACTACGACAAGGAGACGGACTGGCGGGTCAACAGCAGCAGCAGCGCAGCGGAGGCACTGCGTCAGGGGCTCGCCGCCCGCACATAACGGCTGGCGCCGTGACGGCAGACAGCGACGCTCGTGCTGAGCCGCTCAGTTGACGGGCGCGAAGAGGTACTGCCCGCTGCTCGCGGTGACGTGCTGGCCGAAGGCCTGCACGACGTCCGGGTTGTACGTGGCCCGCCAGTCGATCAGCCCGTAGTTCTCCTGCTCGAACTTCTCGTGCTCGAACCAGTTCACCATCTTGAGCTTCGGGAAGGCCTTCCCGTTGGCGGGCCCGAAGACCTGGTACATCCACGCGGACTTGATCGACAGCTCGCTCGCACCGCTGGAGTTGCTCGCGTTGTACAGGGCCGCCGTCTCCGAGATGGCCAGCGGCTTGTTGTGTCCCACCGCGAAGGCCGTGTAGAAGTCGGGCACGCCGGTCTCGTCGACGGGACCGGAGTAGGTCCCGGTCAAGGAGCCGGTGAAGCGCGAAGCGTCCGGCACCTCGTTCTCACCCCAGGGCCACTGCTGACCGAACCAGTACAGCGTCAAGCCCACCCAGTCGACGTAGGAGTCACCCGGGTAGAACGGCGTGTACATGTCGTCGGACATGGTCAGCCTGCCGTCGTGGTCGGTGTCCAGCGCAAAGAAGTCAGCGGTTCCCGGAATGGCGTTGCTCGAGCCGCCCGCGAAGGGGTAGCCACCGCCGTAGTTCGGCGACCAGAGCATCGCGTTGCCCGGTGCATAGCGGTGCACGGCGGAGGCGACCATGCGGAACGCCTGGACATAGGCCAGGGGCTGCTGCCCCCACCGGTACCAGCTCCCGTTCATCTCATGGGCGAAACGCACGTAGAAGCGCACGCCGGTCCCGTTCAGCTGAGCGAGCGTCTGCGCGAGGTCACGGGCATTGATCGCGTTCTACGAGGACAGGGAGACCGCCGGCTCGAGGGTGAGGACGAAGTCCGCCCCGGCCGCCTTGACGGCGGACACCCGGTCGGTCAGCACCCGCTTGTCGGCGTCCGTGAGCGGGTACTGCAGATAGTCGCCGTACTGGGACGGCCGCAGACCGGAGCGTGCGGTGTAGGACGCGGGTGCGTCGACGTCCCACGACAGCTGGACGCCGACCAGGGTGTGGCCGTCGGCGGGAGCGACGAGAGCCTTGACGCCCGGTCCCGACCCGGGCGGAGACGCCTGCGCGGTCGGGCCACGGCCCATGGCCAGCGCGGCGCAGAGCAGCCCCAGGACTACCAGGCTCTGCGGCCAGAGCCGGGCCACCAGCCGTCAAGCCGGAGGCATGAGCATCACAGGCTCCACTTGTCGGTTCGTCCACGCGGACCTGTGCCTGAGGCAGACCCGGCCACGCGCCGTCGGCACCCTTCGGGCGTGACGGCCGGCGCTCCTTCGCGTCCCTGCTGCACCTGCTCGCTGCGGAGGATGCTAGGGCCCGCCGGGCGCGGGTTGTGCGGGGCCAGTTGGAGGGGGGTCCGGAGGGAGGGCGGCCCCGGCGCGCGACGGGTGGCGAGCGCCCGCTCAGGCTTCGCGTGGAGCGCGACCCGGGCCCGTGGCCTTGCTGTCGAGCGCAGGAGCGCAAGCCCGGCCCGGAAGCCCAGGGCGAGGACCGCGAGGGCGACGCCGAGAGCGTCCGCGAGCGTCCCGAGGTGCGGACGGGCCGCGAGCACGAGCGGGAAGCCCACGTAGATCGCCACCACCGCGACGGACCCGGCCACGAGGGCCGACACCGCGGCCAACCCCGGCCCCCCGTCCAGGTCCGCCGACAGGCGGGGCATGCTCGCTTCGACCGGGCCGCCGCAGGACGGCTGGTGGAGCTGGAGGTCGACGTCGTCGTGGAACTCGTCGGGCAGCTCCGCCAGGGCCGGTGCGTCCAGGTCGATGACGAGGTCGACCTCCTGGGACTCGGAGGGCTGGAGCGTCGGTGGAACACCGTCGGCGATGGTCGGGATGATCATGGGCTCCGGTGTCAGTGGGTGGACGGGGAGAGGACGGCGGACGCGGCAGCGGCTGCCCACACGGCGTCACGGTCTGCGGCTTTGGTCTTGGGGGTCGGCTGCCAGAACACGTCGCGGCGGCCCATGGCCCACTCGGTGACGGCCCAGAGACCGGCGGAGCACTCGATGAGGCCCGCGACGGGCGCCAGGAGCACGGCGCGGGCCACCTCCGCGACCCGCTCCGCTCTGTGCAGCCCTGCGTAGGCGACGTTGCACCAGGCGCCGATGAGGACGGAGCCGAGCCAGAGGACACCGACCAGGGACAGCCACAGGTCGACACCCCAGGGCAGCGGCAGCTCCTGCCCGTCGCGGAGGGCTTGGACGTTGGTGAGCGCGGCGTAGGGCAGCAGCAGCATCGACAGGCTCCCGGCCACAGCGCCGAGGGCGAAGGTCGCGATCCGGTAGCGCGTGCCCCAGGCGATGCGCTGACGGGTGGCCCAAGAGAGCCCCTGGAACGCGGGCAACCTTCGGTTCATCTCCATCTCCTGCAGGACCCCGAAGATCCAGCGGTGCCTCTGCTTGAAGGCGCTCTTCACGGAAAATGGAGGCTGCTCGAGCATGACCACCCCGTGCCAGCCGAAGACCTCGCTCCCCGCTCGTGTGAACGCGCTCATCCCGAAGACGTAGTCCTCGGCGATCAGCGGCTGGCCGTCGAGGCAGCCGATGTCCCAGCCGAGCTCGTTCTCGAAGGCCTCCTCCACGACGAGGTTCGAGCCGTGCAGGTGCAGGGGCACGCCCTTCTCCATCACCTGGCGGCACTCGAAGCAGCCGACCGGCCGGTTCGCCTCCATCGACCTGCAGAGCGCCGCGGCGTCGCGGTACTCCAAGGGGTAGTAGATGGGTCCCTCGAGCACCTTCTTGTCCGTCTTGGACAACTGCGCGATGAGCTTGCGCATCTCCTCTGGCACCAGCACGCTCTCCTCGTCGTAGTGGACGATGAAGGTGCGGCCGGGCTTGGCGTTCCAGCCCTCCCGACGCCGCTGCACGGCGTAGTGGAGACCGCGAGCCTTCAGCTGAGTGCCCTGCGGCGTGGCGTAGTCCGGAGGGAGGAGGAGCCCGCTGACCGGGATCGAGCAGCCAGCGAACCGCTCCAGGAGCAGCTCGACCTGCTCCTGCGACTCCGTGACGACCTCGACCGAGAGGAAGGCCCCGTAGAACTCTGGCGCCTCGTCAGCCAGGAGCACGAGGTTGCGCACCCCTCGCATGATCACTTCGCTGCTCCCGGCCGACCCCCTGGTCGTCACCTGCACCTTGACGAACGGCACGTTGAGCCCGCGCAGGTCATTGGTGGAGACGGCGTCGCGCACCCGGTACCTGTGGGAGGCGAACAGGAAGCTCTTCCAGTACGACAGCATCCTGATCCCGATGATGCTGATCAGGAACAACAGCAGTAGCCCGAGCAGCGTCCAGGCAGCGTGCAGCAGCGGCATTCCACGTCCATCCGGTCGGCTCAAGAAACCGGCCGTGAGGGAGGGTTCGCCACTCGCTCCCCGTCGGGTCAGGCGACCAGTTCGCCCCTACGGATCCTCGCGCCACACCAGCTCGTGCTGTTATGCCACCACGCCCCTCGGCGCCTGTCTACCTTTGTGGGCGACATCACGCGCTTGTTCGGGTGTGATACGCACGTCGGGGCATGACCACTGGTCACACATGACTAGTTAGCACTGCCGAAGTAGTTGAGCGTGTCCGTTCTGTCCTGCCCCACGTAGATCTTCCCGTTGGGATAAATGATCTTGTAGGCAGTCGGCATGCCACAGAGTCGCAGACGTCCTCCTAGCCACCCCGAACCGGCCTCGGCGCAATCTCCGACCGGCACTGCCACAGGGCCAGGGGCGCCCTACTAGGCCACCAACGCTGCAACGCCCAAGAAGCCGCCACGTTTCGGCAACCAACTCCGCGGCACGACCTACCCGGCCACGCCCCGATCCAGGGTGTGGTGACGACGCAAGCTCACGACCTGCCTGCGCCGCCGCCCCCGGTCGCCGCGCAAAGGGGTAGGGGGCACGCAATCACGAAACCGAACACGCAACGTGACCCCGCAGTCACACTTCCTCTCCCCGACGTGGTGTGTGTCCTCGATAGGGCGTAATGACGTACGACGGGCCAAAGGTCGGGACGCTCGTCTACGCGCCAAACGATGCTTGCCCGGTCGCGCCTGCAGGCGCTGGAAGCCGCCGTCGCCGAGCTGCAACCCCCGGCGGGGGAGCGGGCCGCCCACGATTCCTGCGCACGCGAGCACAGACGGCAAGTGCGGCATGTTCAGACCGTCGGCGGTGTTGATCGGCCCGCTGCGGCCCAGATCTTCGTGACCGCCTCGTTCCAGTCCTGCACGCCCTGCTGATAGTTCGTCTGGAAGTCGGCCAGGTCGGAGGGCTTGGAGCTGTCAATGTAGGACCGGAGTTTGCTCATGGCGTCGCTAAGCTGGTTCGCCGCCTGGAACGCCTCCTCCCGCTGGGACTTGAGTGGGTCATCGATTTCGGTGACTAGCCCCAGCGAGGCGTCGTGCAGGAAGTCTTGTGACTGCTTCACAAGGCTCGACAGCGCAGCCTGTGAAGCGACGTCGGTGGCGCCGTCCTGGACGAGCTTGATACCACCTTGCACCGACTGGACCGCCACCTGCACGCTGTGCGTATCGCCCTGGGTCTTGTCGATCCATGCGGCGGTCTTTGCCATGTCGTCATCGGCGGGGGCCACAGGCGCCGACTGATCGACCGACCCACCGCCTGCGGTGTCAGAGGTATTCGTCCCACTGCCCCCAACAGAGACGCCGATGATGATGGTGAGCAGGAGCGCGCCGCCGAGGCTGCCTCCCACGATGAGCTTGGTCCGGGACTTCCGTGGCGCCGTGAACTGCCACCCCGCCGGCGCGGGACCCCACGCGGGGTCAGGCTGCCAACCAGACGGGGGCGACCACCCGGCAGGAGGTGCCGGCCAGTTCGGGGGGCTGTTCCAAGTCGTCTTGCTCATGCCGCTCCGTCCCTGGCGTGCGGTCATGAAAGCGCATCCGGCGTCTCGTTGTGGCAACTTCTGCTGTTTCGGTGAAGCTCGGTCACCGGCTGCCGGACTGGCCATGACGTCCCTGTTCCCGAGAGCGACGTGCCCTCGACTGCTAGCAGGTGCTCCCCGTTGGCGCTCAGCTTTGCATTAGGCGCCCGCGTTCATGTTGGCGAGAGCAAGTACCAGCAGCTCAAGGACAAGGTCAGGGTGTGAGGCGCGCGCGTGATCGAGGACCTAGACCTGAGGGTGGCGCTGCCTGCTGTTGCGGCCTGGCTCGTCGCCTGGCAGGGCCGGCTGCTCCCACCGGGGGTCCTCGCCCTGGGCGCCTGCTGCGTCGCCCTGTTCGCAGCGCTCGTCCTGCTGCCCTCGCGCCGCCGTCGTGGCGGCAGTGTGCGTGTGCGCGGCTGCCGCCGGGCTGGCGACCGCCGCCCGGG
>JAABUK010008570.1_pt1 | contig 14281 bp, 25 predicted proteins | sample 5559141 | NCBI WGS metagenome assembly JAABUK01 (sample SAMN10711869, study PRJNA513367) | rock metagenome | isolation source: Antarctica rocks | place: Antarctica: Victoria Land, Pudding Butte nord | collected 2016-01-03
CCCGCCTCTACGTCGGGGGGACGAGGCAGGATCTGCAACAAGCCGTTGAGGAGATCGCCTGGGCTTGATCGGCGAGTGCGGCGGGGGCGCTCGCGTACGTTTCCGTTCCACTGCTACTCGTGGGCCTGTACCAATTACGTCAAGTGTCTCGGCAGGCTAAGCGGCCTCATCGTCCGGCGCGTCGGGTGCGAGGCCACAATGCCGCTCGATCGCGGCCACCTCGGCTAGCAAGGCGCGGCGACGTGTGAGCAGGATCTCACGCACCGCCGGATCCCGCACCTGCGCGACCGGCTGGGACGGCGACGGCTCGGGGTGCCAGGTGCGCGTGGCGAAGCGTTTCGTCACCTCAGACCTCCTCCTCATGTTGCGCGCGACCCGCGCGGTCATACCAGATGGCGGCCGCAACGCGCGGGCTCCCAAGCGCGCCGAGAGCGAGCGCACGATAGAGCCGCGCCAGCTGATCGCTGATGGCCTTGGTGGTGAGCCCCAAGGCCGCGCCGATCTGCTTGTCGCTCTCGCCGAGCACCAGCCGCTCCAGGATCTGCCATTGCCTCGGCGTCAGCTGGGGGCGATCCCGCTCTGGCATCACGCCGCCTCCCATGTCGTCTGTGTCGGCTCTGACGGCGCGACGGCGGGCTGATACGGCCCCAGCGCCACGCGCACCAACCGCTCCACCTCCCCACGCCGCGCGGCCAATTCGTGGCGCTGCGCCTCGCTCAGCGCGCCTAACGAGACCTCGACGCATAACTCATCATCAACCAGATCGAAGGTCGCGCCCCGCTGTTCGAGGATATCCATGAAGCCACCAATACTCACCTGCGTGACTGTCGGCGGGGCCGGTGGTGCTGGCGAAGCACCACCGAGCGCCATCTGGCGATAGGTGGTTTCCATCAGTCCGCCCCCGCCGGCGCTGTCCGCGCCGACTCATACGCCACCCGCGCCTCCCGGATCGCCCGCCAGTCCAGCAGGAGCCGCCGCAAAGGGGCGGTATCGTCGCCGGCCGCCCAGCGCACCCGGAAGCGCTCCAGGCGCTCGTCAATCGCCGCGAGCGACCATTTCCGCGCCTCGCCCGCGATGATGTCGCTGTCGAGCCCCTGCGCGGCGCTGACCGGCAGCCGCAGCGACGGGGCCACCGGGGCGAGGCCCACGTCGGCGTGCGCCCAGCAGTAACGTTTCCCGAGCGCCGGGTTCAAGCGCGCGGTGCAGGTCGGGTGATTGCAGAAGTTCGGGTCCCAGGTATCGGCCTCGTCGTCCTCATCCTCGCGGATATTGACAAGTGGCGCATGGGGATATGTCTGGGGCGTCGCCGCCAGCTCCTCGATGGGCGTGGGCGGGATGTTGCCGGCGTCATCGGTCGGCAGTTCTTCCGGGCCGTCGACTTTGTTGCTGAATTCAAGGCCGCAGTCTTCGCAGGTGACGACGGTACGCCGCCGCAACGAGTTACAGCGCGGGCACGCCTCACGCGGTCCACCGTGATTACGCGGCACCTCGGGCCTGAACGGCATCAGGTCGACAAGCACATCCACGACGCGATCGGCCCCCATACGCACGAGTATGTCTGAGCGAGACTTACCGTCGTCCGTACGCCCATGACGTTCCTGGCGCCCCAGAATACCCCACCCGTCGGGGTTCTTCACCGAATCCGGTTCGCTATACTTCTTGATGGCTTTCGAGACCGTCTTCGCGTCAAGCCCACAGGCTTGGGCGAGGCCATAGCCGGTTGCGGCAGCGGCCATCTCCTCGCCCTGCTCCTTTGCTACACGCTTCCGGGCGGCACGATCGGTCTCACCGAGCCGAATGAGCGTGTAGCCGTCTATCTCCTCGCCCTGTTGTCGCCGCCACGCGTATTCAGCAGCCGTCTTGTAAAGAATGATCCGGTCGGCAGGACCAATATCTTCTTTGGAAAGCCATTGCCCAAGGGCCGCCCACTCTTCTTTCGTCCGCTGACGGTCACGCTCGACCTCGATGAGGCGAGCGCGCAGTTCGGCAATGGCGAGATCCTTGTCGTCAACTTCCGATTCGGGGGTAGCCACATCCACACGTTCACCGGCGAGCTTCGCGGTGGTGAAACGCGGCCCCTGTGCGCCGTAGCCCTGCGCTTTCAACGCACGCGCCGCCTCGTTGAAGTTACCGCCGTGCTCCAGATGAGCGTAGACCGAGAAGCGGGTATAGCCGCGCTCCTCATCGAACTGCGTGGAACTGGTGAACGGGTAGAAGTAATCGTACCCACCCCAGTTGGTCGTCGCGCTGATGCCCTCGTTCTTACCGGGGCGCCGCCAATAGCTGACGCCCGCGCGCTGGAAGACGAACGTCCAACCATACGGCGTCAGAATGTCATCCCAGGTAGACACGGCATTGTAGAGATCGCCGGGACGATCACCCTGTGCCGACGAGGCGGGCCGAGAGGGGGGACGCGCATCTTCGGGACGTAAACACTCATCAAGGCTGCGCGCGAGCGCCCACAGCGCGTCTTGCTCTTCTGGAGTAATGGTGGCGATCTGGTCGAAACCACCACGCAACAGGCGATAAGGTTTACCGCTCGGGTGAACCTTGCCATGCGATGGCGCGACGACCACGTAACCGCCGCGACCGCGCGTCTGCATCAGCGCCTTGCGCTTACCGTCGGCTTGCGGACGCTTGGCGAGGGTCGTATTACTGCGCACGTCGGAGCAACGGTAGAACCAATGGACGCCGCCATTCGGCGTTTCTTCTTCATACCCAGCACTGATGCGCTCCACCACTTCACCAAGACCGGAGGCCTGCGCCAGATCTTTGAAGCGGCCGACCAGCGCGGCATCATCGGATTCGAGCATCGTCAGGTCGGCAAAGCCGGTGACAACGCCGAGGCCGGTACGCTGCCCGAAGTCCCAGTCACGCACCTGCTCGGGATCGGCACGCTCGGTCTGATACCTCAGCCAGGCACCGTCCGGGGCTTTGCTACCATCTTCGAGTACGGGGACGATCGAGAGGCCAGCGCCATAGGCGACACGCGCGGTGGCAATAACCGATGTGGTGCTGCTCATCGCCGCCCCCGCACCGCGAACGTGGCGTCATCGACCCCGTTGCTGAGGGTCAGGCGCAGCGCGTCGGCATAGGCGGTGAGGCGTTGGCGAATGCGGGCGGAGCGCTCGCGATAGCCCATGCCGGCGGTGGCAACCGCCACGCGTTGGTAGTCAACCCTGAGGGGCAGGAGGATGAAGACCAGTTCATCGAGGCTCAACTGGTCTTCCAGTTCGGGCGGTGCGGCGGTGATCATCACACGATTCCTGTTCCGGGATCTCTGGCATCTTCCCGCCCAAGCGGTGAATATGCTATGATCATCCCTGACGAGTTCAAGGCGGTGCGAGGTGTAAGCAACCTGTTATCGCGCCGCAAGCCAAGTGTCCCGAGACCCGGCAACCGTTCATGGATCTGCCGCCATGAACATTCGTTGCCGGGTTCTCTTTATCTATCAGGCCGCATCCAGCGGCGGCTCGTCGTGCAGCTCCGCTACCAATGGTGACCGCAGATTGCGCATGTTGTCGGTCAAGATAGCCGGTGCCTGCCGAATCAGTCCACGTACCACCGCAGCCTCACTTTCCTGGCGCTCCAGGGCCAATGCGCGAAGACGCAGCCGATCGGCCGGCGAGATCCTTAGCTCGAAACGATCAACGGCCTGCACGGCTTGCCTCCCCTCGCCTGTCCCAGATAACAAAAAACACCCGCACCGGCCCTCGCGGGTCAGTCGGGCGCTTCAAGAGCGCATTGCTGTTCGGGCCGTGTGCCCTGCTTACGACGCCATTGTAGCCGAGGGTACGTACAGTCGTCAAGACCCTGGGTAAGGCGATGGTGCTGCGTAGTTGACATGTTCGGCTATCCATCGAATCCCTCCCCGGCAGGCCATGTACGTGCAGTGATAATAGCCTAGCTACAAGCACCGCCTGTGTCAAGGATTTCCTTGCTATATCGAGCAAGGTAGAGTTAACAGCCTTGCTCAACTCTCAGTTACCCCACCAACTGAGAGTTAGGAGGGTGCGGCAACCCTCAGTCAATACCACGCGCGCTAAAAAAGCCATGACCCAAATTCTCTTCGAGTGACCAGTTTGCCCGGATCGCCGCATCGACACCCTCGGGGAATGCTTCTTCGAGATTCACCGCGATTGTCGTCTTCTGCCCGGAGGCATCGGTCAGCACGATCTCGGCACGCACGAGCGGCACGGGGAATCGTGGTTGGTTGGGTTCCCGGTCCTCGGCAATCGAAGCGTACAGCTCATCGGCGTCATAGTCGCCCGAATCGGCCAGGGCAAACATGAACGCCATCTGCACCGCATAAGCGAATTGCTCATGCTGCGCATTGCTGAACATGTGCTCGGCGAGGGGATAATATTCGGTCACGGCGGGGGCGCGCGGCGGCCGCTCGTTGGGATGCAGCCCACGCGCATTGCCCGCGCGCAGCGGTGTCGGTGGGGATATCGGCGGCGAGGTCGGCTCGCGGAGGGACGACTCGCGGGCCTGTACTTCGAGGAATGGGCGCATGTATTCAAGCGCGAGGCCGCGCCCTTCGAGGTAACGCAGCGCCAAGATCACGGTGGGCATCCAGTCGGGATACAGCGCGGCCGTCTTATCGCCATGCCGCTGGCGCACCGGGCGCGGCAACACGCCCTGATACTCCCAATAGCGCAGGGCGGTCTCGGTAACGGGCTTCTTCAGCCCGTATGCCGCCATACGCTCGATCAGCTCGGCGCGCGTGATGAGGTTCGGCTCGGGGGCACCAGCCGCCATCCACGCCGGGTCGCGCCACGTCTCACGTTGCGCTTTCTCCTCCCCCATCAGAACGGCGCGTAATGATCGACACACGCCCGCGCCTGGCGCAAATCCTCGACGTCCCAGATATCGTCACCCGCCTCAATCGGCTTGCCACAATAGCGGCAATGGGGCACCCCAGCGCGCTCGCGCCAGATGCCGAGGACGTGCTCCTCGTGGCGGCGCATCATGGCCCGTACCTGCCGCTGTCGGCGCAGGTGAGCGGCGATCGAAGCGTGTAGCTCTTCCATGCCGACGCAGCCTCCTGTCCCTCGACCCTCCGTGCCCTACGCACCGAACGAAAAACTGTCACCCGCGATGAGGCGTTCGAGGATCGCCTCTTTCGTGGCGGGCTCGAAGCCGAGTGGCAGGGCGCGGTCGCCGGTCTCCCAGGAGATATGCGATCGCGCGGGATCCATATGCGCAATCAAGTGGTGGGCCAGTGTCTCGCGCACCGTCGCATCTGCCTGGCAATCCTGGCAGAGCACCGCCAGGACCGGCCCACCGGTGACGGCCCACACTTCGAGCGCGGTGCCGTCAACCACCCGTCCACAGCCGAAACAATGCGCATCCCTCGTGGTCCGCAGATCAAGCGTGGTCATGCTGGTAGAATCTCTCCGCTCGTCGGTCTCGACCCCCGACGAGCCTACGCCGCCTAGTTCACGCTAGGCGGCTATTTTTAGGTCCGGGTACTCCCGCTCTTCGCGCGCTGCCATCGCCTCGTCAAGCAACACAAGGATCTCCGCGTGCAACGAGCGCCGGTCACTATCGGCCAATGCCTTGATCCGCGCGTGCATATCCGCCGGCAACCGCAACGCTGCCTGGATTATTTCTTTCTCTGCCATAACCAACCTCTCGCGCCATTCGCGGGGCAAGTACGCCCCAATAGGTGCCATTGTAGAACAATCAGAATACCACGTCAAGAAAATAAAAGTACCACCAAAACACTTGATTTACAATTAATTTGATGGTATTATAATTGTAGTCAGAGGGAACAGTCCTGAGGACACGAAGAGGCCTCACCGCTACGCCCTGGTAAGCACGCGGTGAGGCCGCAACCGGGGCAAAGCCCCAGAGAGGACAGGATACCATGAGCGCCGCGACGAAGACGCTGCACAGCACCGCCGATCTGACCTTCATCGGCTGCGACGATCGGACCGAGATCGTGGTCTTCCAGACCGCCAGCGAGCACGACGCCAACCGCGTCAACACCACCGCCCTCAACGCCATTACCGGCGTGATCATCTGCGACTGCAAAGGGGCGGAGTTCGGGCGGGTCTGCTGGCACCAGGATCACGTCGTTACCGCGTGGCACCAGTCCCCCGCGATGCGCGCGTGCTGCTTCCTTTCCTCAACCGCGCTGATCAATCAGGGCCGCAAGGCCGCCGCGATGGTCGCCACCTACCGCCAGCGCTGCGGTCGCCCATTGCAGGACGATGTGATCGCGCTGGTGGCGGCGCGGTGCGAGTGGCGACGGCGACAGGCTACCGCCCCCGCCGATCTCGCCACCGCCGACCTGCCACTGGCGGCCTGAATCTTCGACGGGACAAGATGTCCGTCCGAAAACTGCCGATCTTCGGACGGACATCTTGTCCCGCACTACCCAGATCCCCGTATATAGGCCTCGTTAATATAGGGGGACAAGATGTCCGTCCGAAAACCCTGAAAAGGGACATATCCTCGACACGGCATCTTGTCCGTCCGAAGAAATAGGAGCTACCAATGACGATCAATGACCTCATGGCCGCCCTCGTCGCCGAACTGACCGCCGATGAGATCCCGCAGCCACTCAGCCAACGGTTCATGCTCGCCAACGTGTGGTGCGACCTCGCCCGCCTCGCCGGTGAGGAACTGCCCGCCGACGCCCTCGCCGTGGTGGGTCGCGCGCTGGACGCCACGATCGAGCCGAACTTCGTGCGCCGTGGCAGTGACGCCGAGCATGCCCTGCAATTCGCCGACTGAGCCCCTGAGCGGGGCGCTGCGATCCTGTAGCGCCCTACTCTTGCCCCACCCTTGCCCTACTCGCGACCAACCTTGAAAGGAGCGCCACCGTGAAGCTGCTGACCATCGCCCCGATCGCCGTCACCGTCGAGCTCGACGCCACCGACTGCCTCATCCTCGCCGACGCCCTGGCCACGTCGATCCACTACGACGCCTGCCCCGACCACAGCCTCGTCAACGCGCTGCGGGCTGCCCTGGAGGCCTGTGCGGTCCTCAGCGCTACGGATACCCTCCGCGACAGTTAGGTACCCGAGGCAGGGATGCTGGCGCATACGCGGGAGGTCTGGGGACCGCTCGACACGCAGAATCCGGGCTTACCACGGATGACACGGCGGCCGCGCTAGCATCGGCCATACGTGTTACCGAGCGGGCCGGAGCCAAGACGTCTTGGCTCCGGCCCGCTGTGCTATCCTGCGGCCATGAATGCCACATACGCCGCACGCCAAGCGAACCAGGCCAGCCCCTGCGTCCGCGCGACCGTAGGGGCGCGGCGATGAGCGGCGTGCCGCCCCCGGAGGAGGAAGAGCCGTATCTGGGCGAGGCGGTGGCGCTGCCGGTCGCGCTGGGGATCGTCGTCGCGGTGGTGGTGGCGGTGGTGACCGGGCAGCTCACGCTCGGGATGCTCGTCGGGGCGGGGCTGGCCGTGTTCCTCCTGGGAGTGATCGTCGCCGTGCGCTGGTGGCGACGACGGCGCTGAGGACGGGACAGTGCGGCGCGTCTGGGGGCCAATCGACACACGACTCGCCGAGAAGCTCCGCATGACGAAGCGCCCCGCCTAGTTTGACCGGTCAAACATCGGCCCGATCCCCTAGGTGTTTAGGGGATCGGGCTTTGTGCTATCCTGCGTGCCTCATTGTGCGCCGTTGTGCGGGGTTGTGCGGGTGGATGAGCGCGCCGAGTACCTGAGCATCGCCGAGGCGGCCACCTTGTTAGGGGTGCACCGCAACACGGTCAGGAACCGAGTTAAGGCAGGGCGTTACAAGGCGCACAAGGTGGTGACCCCCCAGGGCGAGACCTACGCCATACTGCGGGGATCGCTCGGCCTGCCCCTACCAAGCCCTACCAATGAGACCGCACAACCGTTGGTAACCCCTGTGCGTGACAACGCCGATAACCCCTCACAAACGAGCGGCGTGATCGATCCGCAGCAACAGGCGCAGGCCGATGCTATTGTGCAGCGGTTGTTAGCCCCCTTCATCGCCGAGTTGGGAGGGGTGCGCGAAGAGTTGGGGCGCGTCAAAGCGGAGCGCGATGCGCAAGGCGCGACGATCGCCGAGCTGCGGCGGCGGGCGGCCTTGGCCGAGGCGGAATTGTTGCGGCACCGTGACGAGTGGGCGTTGTCCCGCCAGCGGGACGCCGAGCGGGCGCAGACCGCGCAGGATGCCCCAGGAGCGCCGGAAGGGCCAATCCTCGACAATCCCAGCGGTGAGGGGTCAGCGGGCTTCTGGAGGCGTATGCGACGATGGTGGGGCGGTTCGGAATCGCTCTGATGGTACTGGAAGGGCGGGAACAATGAACAAGAATGCGCGTCTCGCGCTCGGGGTGTTGCTGGTCGCCGTGCTGATCGGGATCCTCTGGATCGTCCTCGCCGCGAATTTCAGCGGGTAGGAGGTAGCGCGCCCGCGCAGGCCGCGCAGGATGCCCCAGGAGCGCCGGCAGCCCGGACCCCCAACAATCCGAGCGCCTCGCCGTCAGCGGGCTGCTGGGCGCGTGTGCGGCGAGTGTTCGGTCATTCGCTGGTTTGAATCAGCGAACTGCTAGATGCCGAGCGGGTGCTGATCGAGAGCAACCGGCAGCGTGACAAGACCGCCAGTGAGGTCATGCACGAGGCGGAGCATATCGCGCGGATCATCGAAGAAGAGAACCGCCGCAAGATGCTCGCGGGTGTGACCGAGGATGGCGCGGGCGGGCGGGGCCACAAGCTAAACCCTGTCCCGAATTCGGGACAGGGTTTAGCCCCGAAGCGGCGCAAGACTGACACGCAGGTCGCGGAAGCCGTGGGCATGAAACCCACGACCTATGCCAGCGTCAGGCACGTTCATGACGCCGCCAACGACGAGACACAACTCGCAGCGGTGCGCGCGGTTGCGCAGCAGCAGATAGCCGACATCGCGCCGCCGCTGACCATCTCGGCCAGGTCGGGGCGGTCGCGCTTCAGGCGGGCAAGGTTGTAGGCGCGGGAAGTGCCGCGCTGTCCCGACGCGGGAGGCTGTGATATATCACGCCCACTCCATTGGTTCGCGCCGTTCGGATTGACCACGGGCGCGTCGGCGTCGATCAGAAAGCGCACCTTCTCGCGCATCGCCGCCAACCTCGCCGCGCGTTCGGGCGACCCCGCCTCGTAACGGTGCGACAGACCGACGAGGCTGGACACCTTCTCGATGGTCGAGCCGACGCCGATCGGATACGGTGCCTCGATGAACCCACGGAAGGTCAAGGTCTCGCCATCCTTGTCACGCTTGCCATAACTATGCTCAAGTCACGACAAGCATTAGTGCCGTGACCGGAGGAACGGCGGCGGCGCTGGGGAAACGGCCCGCCGCAAAGTTGTCAGGACCCGAAAACGCCGATGGTGTGTGCTGCGGCCACACGTTTCGCGATAGTGGATGGCGAGCTTGACGATAACGTGGGTGTTTGGGTAGAGGGCTCGGGGGCGCGGCAGTCCACGCCCGGTGTCTGCTATGCTGCGTCGGGGTGTGGTGGCGAGCTGGCACAGCGGGGCAATTTCTGACTACCCCCCCGCGATGGGCGTGCGAATCGCCCCAGCCGCGCCCCGCCAGGTGACGACCACACGGAGGTGTGGCTATCAGATCGAAGCAGGTGGGGGGTAGGCGATGAAGATCGGTGCGCGGAGGACGCCCGTGCCGTATGGCGAGATACTGCGCACCCTCGGGCGACAGCTCGACGCGCGCTGCTGGGGCAGCCTGCGCCTGGACGCCCGGGCGGCGCACCTCGTGCTGGAGGCGCGCCCGGCGGCGCGGTGGGGGCCGACCGAGCGGCTGGTCCTCACGCCGGTCGCCCTGGTCCGGTTGCTGCGCGAGACGCGCGGCGGCCGGGGGATCGACGGAGTGGCGACGGCGGTCCCCCGCCATCCCGTCGGGCTCGGGTATGGGGAGGCGCTGCGCCTGATCGGGCAGGCGCTGGACCGACGCGGCGCGCGCCTCGTGCGGGTGATCGAGCACCCCGATGGGCTGATCGTGCAGGCGTTCCCGCCCGGCGCGGGCCTGACCACGGTGTTGGCCTCCTGGCCGCACCTCAAGGTGCGGCACCGGCAGGCACTCGCCCAACGCCAAGCGCGGGCGGGGGGATCCGCATGAGCGAGACCCCGCCGCGCTACCGCACCCTCGCCCGCCCCGGCCCCGGCCTCGCCACCATCGTGGAGCCCGATGGGCGGGAGGGGCTCTGGTCACTCAACCAGCGCGGGGCGCGGCTGCGGCTGTGCGCGCAGTGCGGCACGATGACCGCGCAGCTGTATCGCCCGGCGCTCGTGCGGGGGCCGTCCCGCCCCCATCTGTGCCGCCCTTGCGTCGAGGGCACCGTCGAGGGTTAGCGCGGCGCGTTATGCCAGCGTTGGCCTTCCGCCAGCGGGTTGGCTTTGCTGACCGCGCGCTCGTTACGGCTGGTGATGAAGTCATCGACCAGCGCCCGCCCCGCCTGCGTGCGTTGCTGGGCGGCGCGTTGCTCGCGCACGAAGGTCTCGGCGGCCTGGCGCTCATCGTCCGTCAGGGTGTCCAGGATACTCGTCTGCTCGCTCACAGCGACCCTCCTTGGTCCTCGGGGCGCAAGAAATCGTCCCGATAGTTGATGTCGCGCCGTAGCAATTCCATGCGATCGGCGAGGCTATTGCGTGCCGGTAGCCGATCCCGGCAGATCTCCGCCGTGGCCCCGGTCAGCTCCTCCAACGGTGCCCACAGTTCGACCACGCGCGCCCAGAGCGCCGCGCCTTCCGCTTCCAACGCCGCGTACCGCTCGCGCCGATCGGCTTGCTCGGCCAGGCGTAGGGTGTAGGCGGCGGCCTCGTGCTGGGTGGACAGCAGAGCGAGCGCACCATCGGCGATGCCGATCTCCTCGCGGTTGCGCGCGATGTCGGCGGCGAGCTTCGCCGTGGCCGTGCCCCGGAGTGCGGATGCCGCCGCGCCCGCCTCGGTGCGTGCGCGTTGCCCGCTCAGGAGCGCGCGCTTCGCTGTCCACTCCTCCTGCTGTGCGGTGATACGGTCGAGCTCGGCCTGTACTGCTGGTAGCGTGGGCTTGTCGATCGTTGCGCTCATCGTCTCCCCTTTCGTGTCGCTCGTTGCGTTTACCGGCCATGAATCCGTGACGATGCTGCTGCGGAGCGCGTGGCTGCTGGCGAGCGCCGGTGGTGGCGCGCGTCACCAGCGTCACCACCACACGGGGGCAGCTGGGCGGGACAACACGCCCTCCAACGCGGCGAGGATCGCCAGCGGGCTAGCGCTCGGGGTCAGCCCCAAGAACGGCGCGACGGTTGCCAATGCCGCACGGATCGCCTGTTGCGCGGTGGGCTGGTCGGTCGTCAATTCGATCACCGGCCATAACGCCAACGTGAACGGCGTGTCCTCACCACCCTCGGGATCGGCGGCGAGCGCGGCGTCGGCGGCGGCGGCGAGTGCGGCGGGTGGGTCGAACACGCGGCGACAGGACTCCGCAAAGCGGCTGATCGCGGCGGCGAGGCTGATCCCTTCCACGCGGTCGAGGCGATTTGCGAGGGTGGTACTCATACGGTCACTACTCCTTCCCGCTGCTGATGTTCCAGCGCTTCGATACGACTTTCCAACACCCCGACGCTGTACGCCCGCGTCACGACGCCACCTAGGGCGGCGAGGGCCGACGCTTGGCGGGGGTCGAGGGTGCCCGCGCGCACGTCGGACATAGCCTCCAACAGGTCCGCAATCATGTCGCGTAACGTGGCCGGTACCAACCGATCGAGGCGGGCGCGGGTGGCACTGTTCGCGCCGCCCTTCCGACGCGCCTGGTCGCGCTCAGTGGTCCTGGTGACGTCATGGGCGTAGCAGAAGTCGCCGGTGCCCATGACCGTCGCCCCACAGGGGCTACCGTCCTTGCGGACACCCGCGCAACGCTTCGGTTCGGTTCGTCTCGCTTCGGTCACGGCGTCCCCCTTAAAAGCCCCCATACCGGGCCTTCGTCGCTCGGAGCAACTGTTCTTTGCTGCCGTCCAATTCGCCCACCCGGTCCCGGATTGCCGCCTGAAACTTGCGGGCGGCCGCGACACGTCGCGCCGCCTGCGCCTCGGTCAACGGATTGGCGACACCGATCACGGCCTCCAACTCGCTGATCGCGTCGGTCAGGGTTTCCAGTTGCCCCCGCGTGGTCGCGTTGATGGGGTGCGCCCCGTCGGCGTTCGCCGTCGTGATCGCCGCGATCCGTTGCCGCGCGTAGCGACTCCACAGATACGCACTCACCCGATCCTTCCCACCAGCGGCAACGCCGCGCAGCCGTTGGGTCAGGTCCGGCAACGACAGCAACGCGGCATCCTCTCTCACGAAGACCGCGCAGGCACTCGCCGCCTGTTGCTCCTGCGGGGTGAGCCTGGTGATCGGGTCGTCGTGCTCGGCCTCCAACTGCCGTTGCACCGCCGCGATCTCGGTATCGCCCACGTTATGCGCCGCTTCGGCCACGGCGTGCAACTCGGCGGTGAGCGCCGTCACCTTTTCCTCATAGACCGCATCGGCGTAGATGGCCGCGCCGTCGCCCCGGAAGAGCTTCGCTTTCTCGTTGGTGAAGCGCACCGCCGCCTGGTCGAGTTCCGCCTCTGCCCGCTCGTAGATGTCGTCCATCGGGATCCTCCTCATCGTGTTCGTGCCCCAGCGGGGCGGTTAGTCCGGGCGGTTCCCGGCGATCGTCGCGCGGAACGCGGCCAACTCCTCGGCCGGTAGGGTCACGATCGGCACCGCCACCCCGCAGTGGTCGCAATGCCCCTCAGTGACGTGCTGGGTGTGGCTCCAGCAATCGCAGTACGTCTGATAGAGGACGCAGCGGTCCTCGGTCTCGCCGATCAACTCGTACGGGCAGGTCGAGCCGTCCGGGGTGGCGGGCGCGTGGCGCTCCAGGAGCAGCCCGCCGCAGTTGTGGCAGTTGATCCGATCGTCGGTGTTCGACTCGTGGGCGTAGGCCAAACCGGCGGCGCGCGCCCGGGCGTGGGTCGCGGCGATCCGGTCGCGATACAGCAGCAGCTCCTCCAGGCGATCGGGGAGGAGATAGCGTTGCTCGGAGTGCTGCCCGTCGGGCGGGTGCATGTGCCCGTGCATCACGGGCACATGCGGGCCGAGGTTATCTACGATCCAGGCATAGAGGGCAGTGCTGGCCGTCTCCTGTGCGTCGTCGGGTTGCAGGAACCGGGTGGCGATCAGGTCACTGATTAGTAGGTGGCCCACACCGGATGCGCGCCATTCCTGCAATGCGCGGCGCACCGCGTCGGGGCCACCCGGCGAGCGCATGCGCGTGGCGTAGAATGTTTCGTCAAGACTGCCCTTGATTCCGATATCGACCGCGTCCACATAGGGGGCGAGTTTGCGGATCGCGGCGGGGGTGCTGAACCCGTTGCTATACACGACCACGCGCAGCCCTGCGCTCTTGGCGAGGCGCGCGACGTCATACGTATATTCAAACGACAGCAGCGGTTCGTTCTCGCTGAAGACGACCACTTTCGCCTGGCGGGCGTGCGCGTTGGCGATGACTGCGTCGGGATGGAAGTAGCCTTTGGCTTTGTAGTAGAGATCGGCATTGGTGCCGGGTCCTTGCTCGTGGGTCAGCCAAGCGATCTTCTCCGGTGCCCAGACGACATTGGCGCTGGTGCAGAAGGAGCAGCGGGCGGTGCAGCGGGTCGCCCCGACGCCGAGCGCGGGCGCGCCGGGCAGGAAGGTGTGCATGCCGCCCTGATACCCCAGGATGAGGCGCTGGGAGCGGGCTAACAAACCATGCTCGGGGATCGCCATCTGGCCGCCCTCGTTGCGCCGGTAGCCGCACCAGCCGCTCTCTCCGGGGGCCAATTCGCACTGTTTGTAGCAGAGGTCGCAGGCCACGCGCTTCCTCGGCAGCGGGCGCGCGAACATCGCCCGCCGGGTCGGCGTCACCCGCAGTTCCTTGTCGATCGCCCAGCGCTCGATGGTCGGGCGCGGCGGTAGTAGGACCGGTCGCGCCACGGTGGCCACCGCCCCCGCCGCCTGCTCGGCCGCCCGGCGCGCCGCGTTCAACTTCGCCGCTTTCCCCATCAGTCTCCCCCGTCACCGCACACACAAACGCCCCCCGATCCGGCGAGGGGCGCAGGTGCGGCGCTCGCGGCTCAGAGGGCGGGACCCTTGCGGGTGCGGCCTATTCCGTTGGTGCCAGTGTACCGGCCCACGAGTAGTAGTGGAACGGAAACGTACGCTAGCGCCCGCGCGGTGGTGGTCTACGGCGCCACGGCGTCCGGGGCGGTCGGATCGTAGAGCGGGCGCAATGCGCCCCGCGCTAGTGGCTCGGC
>JAABUK010008573.1_pt1 | contig 14277 bp, 14 predicted proteins | sample 5559141 | NCBI WGS metagenome assembly JAABUK01 (sample SAMN10711869, study PRJNA513367) | rock metagenome | isolation source: Antarctica rocks | place: Antarctica: Victoria Land, Pudding Butte nord | collected 2016-01-03
GACACGGCCGTTCGTGCCAAGGTTTACGCCTCGCCGGGTATGCGGCTTGACTACGACCATCTCGGAACGGGCCACAGCCTCGGCCGAACAAGCGTGTCTTTGGTCGTGTCCGGAGGGGGACTTGCCCGGTAGGTACACACGTCTTCCAGATCGACCTACGCTGACCGGGCCAGTTCGAGATGTTCTTCGACATCTGACAATCACTGCAGATCAATGGCTTCATTTGACGCCTCAGTCCCCACTGAGTCCCCAGCAGCCAGTGCAGCAGAGGGTGGCCGGTCCGTCCCGTTCACCCTCTTGCTGTCCCGCCTTCGCCTGAGGTAGCAGCGCCGGTCCCCCGCTTCTTGGTGGCCTCGCGCCGGGTCGCAAGCACCGCGTCTACCGCCGCCCTGGCCGACTCGTCCGCGTCTGGCCACAGGTGCCCGTAGGTGTTCAAAGTGGTCATGGCGCTAGCGTGCCGGAGCCTCGTTTGGACGACCTTGACGTCGGCCCCGGATGCGATCAGTAGGGAGGCGAAGTAGTGCCGAAGGTCGTGAAACCGGAAGCCCTCGGGCAACCCCTTGACTTTGCTTCGGGTCGCCCGCATGACCCGCTCGATGCTCCAGGGTGGTACGGGCTCCCCCAGGACGTTGGCCACCACGGTCGCATGCTCCGTCTTGAGCATTTCGGACAGCGATAGCGGCACAGGCACCGGCCAGCGTGAGGCCTCGGACTTGAGCGGGTGGGCAGGCCACTGGATCTCCGGCCGCACTACGCCGGCCGTGAAGTCCACATGGGAGGTCCTCAGCGCGGCGACCTCAGACGTCCGCAGGCCCACGAACGCCCCCAGCAGCACCGCCGGTCGAAACGACTCCTCCATCGCCTCGTACAGAGCCCACACCTGCTCTGTACTGGCAACGTAGGGCCGCTGCGAGCCCTGGCCGGGAGAGGTCCTCCGAGAACATGGGGAACGTGGGATCAAGCCGTCGTGGACCGCGTCGCCCATCACCTGCGCGAAGCGCCGGTAGGTGGCGTAGATGTAGGACGACGAGTAGCCCTGGGCCTGCAACGAGCCCGTCCACGCCTTGACTTCACTGGGCCGGATCGAGGACAGGGTGCGGTCACCGAAGGGTGGCTCGATCAGGCGGATGTGGGTGCGGGCCTGACGCACGGTCGAAGGTCGCCTGCTCGCGTAGCCGCTGAGCCACTGCTCGCACCACTCCCTGACGGTGGTCTTGGCGATGACAGGGTCCACATAGGTACCGGCCATCTTGGAAGCGGTCACCCCGTCCAACCATCGCCGGGCATCGACCTTGCGGGTGAAGTGCCGAGCGTGCTGCTTGCCTGCTTCGTCCCGGTAGCGGGCCCGCCACATCCCGTTGGGGCGCTTCGCCAGAGATGCCATCAGCACCCCCGCCAGGAGATACGGGTGACCCAAGGACACCAAAGACATAGACCAGTTACTGGGGCTCTATATGTCTCGGTGGGCCTCACAGCCCAGGCAAGAAACGCCAGGCCTTTACCCCCTCAGCAACAGCCTGCGCTGCTTCTTTGGGTATGTCCCTGGAGATCAAAGCCGCCACCTTCGCCTCGGTGGCAGTGGGAAGACCCCCAATCTCCTGGCGGTAGGCCTCCACCTCCCTCAGGCGCCCACCCACGTCCTGCAACACCGTCAACGCTTCCCGTAGCCGACCCTCGGCGGTGCGGACCAGGCCCTCGACCCTGTAGACGATCTCAGTGGACTCGTCGGGCCCGAACAGCTCCTCGACATCGACCTCCAGGGCACAGGTGCTGCCCATCTGCTCCGGCTCGCGGCAGCCTCCGCGGCTGGTGATCGATCCCGGCCCGGCGAGGACCGCCTGGCGGGTGGCCTGGAGCACGGGAGCACCTTTGGCCGAGTCCCCGGTCACGAGCTGCGAGACCGCCAGTCTCCGCAGCCCCGTGAATCTGGCAGTGCATCCACCGGCCCCGGAAGTGCTGGTGGTGAAGGAGCAGATCGCGCTCGAGTCAGTGGGGACAAGAAGCGGCCCTTCACGGTCACCGTGTAGGTCACGTCAGGGGCAAGGGCCGAGAACCGGAACGACGAGGTCCACTCCGTGTTCGGCTCCTGACCGGAGGTGCCCGATGACCGCCGCGCGGGACGCGCTCTCGGCCCCCGACGCCGCCGTCGCACGACAGGTGCTGGCCGCGGACCTAGCCCTGCTGGGCGACCTGGACCAGCAGATCCTCACCGCCGAGGCCAGGATCGCCGAGCTGCTTTCGATCGACCCCTACGCGACGTTGACGTCGGTGCCCGGCTGGGGCGTGGTCCGCGCCGGCAGTTACGGCGCCGCGGTTGGTGACCCGTCCCGGTGGCCTCCGAGTCGGGGCACCTGAGCCCCTGTGCACACCGAGTCAGGTCGCTCGACCCGGAGTCGGGTCAGCACCGGGCCGCGACCCGGCAGCTTCTTCTTCGCCGGGCATCTTGTGGTTGGGGCGGATGTGTCTAGGCTCGGCTCACGACACAACGGGAGAGGCGGTCTCGAGATGACGGTGGTGCGCGCAGCGCTGGTCCAGACGACGTGGACGGGCGACAAGGAGTCGATGATCGTGGCCCACGAGGAGTATGCGCGGGACGCCGCCGCGCAGGGGGCGCAGGTGATCTGCTTCCAGGAGCTGTTCTACGGCCCGTACTTCTGCCAGGTCCAGGACAAGCAGTACTACGAGTATGCCGAGGCGGTGCCGGGCCCGTCGACGGAGCGGTTCCAGGCGCTGGCCAAGGAGCTCGGGCTCGTCATCGTGCTGCCGGTCTACGAGCGCGAGGACCCGTTCCTCTACAACACGGCGGCCATCCTCGACGCCGACGGCAGCTACCTGGGGAAGTACCGCAAGCAGCACATCCCGCACGTCGGCGGCTTCTGGGAGAAGTTCTACTTCCGCCCCGGCAACGGCGGCTACCCCGTCTTCGACACCGCGGTGGGAAAGGTCGGCATCTACATCTGCTACGACCGGCACTTCCCCGAGGGGTGGCGGGCTTTGGGGCTCAACGGTGCCCAGATCGTCTTCAACCCGTCGGCGACCTCGCGCGGGCTGAGCGAGTACCTCTGGAGCATCGAGCAGCCTGCGGCCGCCGTCGCCAACGAGTACTACGTCGGGGCGATCAACCGGGTCGGCATCGAGGATCTCGGCGACGACGACTTCTACGGCCAGTCCTACTTCGTCGACCCCGAGGGCAACTACGTTGGCGAGAAGGGCGACCCGCAGAAGCCGGAGCTGATCATCCGCGACCTCGACCTCGACCTGATCGACACGGTGCGCGAGCGGTGGGCGTTCTACCGCGACCGTCGCCCGGACGCCTACGACGACCTCGTCCGCCCCTGAGCCGACCACCGCAGGAACCGAAGGAGCATGGATGACCACCCTCATCACCGGCGGCACCGTGGTCTCGGCGACGGGCCGGGTCACGGCCGACGTGCTCGTCGACGGGGAGATGATCGTCGCGCTCGTGACCCCGGGCAGCACGGCGCTCGGGTCCGACCTGGCGGCGAGTGCCGACACGGTGATCGACGCGACCGGCAAGTACGTCATCCCCGGCGGGGTCGACTGCCACACCCACATGGAGATGCCGTTCGGCGGCACGAGCGCGTCGGACACCTTCGAGACCGGCACCCGCGCGGCGGCCTGGGGCGGGACGACGACGATCGTCGACTTCTCCATCCAGCGCACCGGAGAGCGGGTCCAGGACGGGCTCGCCGCGTGGCACGACAAGGCCGGCGGGAACTGCGCCATCGACTACGGCTTCCACCAGATCCTCGGGGGGGTCGACGACGACGCGCTCAAGGCGATGGACGAGCTCGTCGACGAAGGGGTCACGAGCTTCAAGCTCTTCATGGCCTACCCCGGGGTCTTCTACTCCGACGACGGCCAGATCCTGCGGGCCATGCAGAAGGCCCGCGAGAACGGCTCGATGATCATGATGCACGCCGAGAACGGCATCGCCATCGACGTCCTTGTGGCGCAAGCACTTTCGCGCGGCGAGACCGACCCGGTCCACCACGGCTACACCCGGCCCTGGGAGACCGAGGAGGAGGCCACCCACCGGGCGATCATGCTCGCCCGGCTGACGGGCGCCCCGCTCTACATCGTGCACATGAGCGCCAAGCAGGCGGTCGCCCGGCTCGCGGAGGCCCGCGACCAGGGGTTCAACGTCTTCGGCGAGACCTGCCCGCAGTACCTCTACCTCTCCCTCGAGGAGCAGCTCGGCGCGCCAGGCTTCGAGGGCGCGAAGTGGGTCTGCTCCACGCCGCTGCGCTCGCGGGCGGAGGGCCACCAGGACGAGCTGTGGAGATATTTGCGCACCGGCGACATCTCGGTCGTCAACACCGACCACTGCCCGTTCTGCTTTAAGGAGCAGAAGGAGCTCGGCGTCGGTGACTTCTCCAAGATCCCCAACGGGATCGGCTCGGTGGAGCACCGGCTCGACCTGCTCTACCAGGGCGTCGTCACCGGCGAGATCACCCTGGAGCGCTGGGTCGAGCTGACGTCGACGACGCCCGCGCGGATGTTCGGCTTCTACGGTCGCAAGGGCGTCATCGCCCCGGGTGCCGATGCCGACATCGTCGTCTACGACCCCGCCGGGCACACCAGCATCGGCCTCGGCAAGACCCACCACATGAACATGGACTACTCCGCCTGGGAGGGGTTCGAGATCGACGGCCACGTCGACACGGTGCTCTCGCGCGGGCGAGTTGTGGTGTCGGAGGGCGAGTTCCGTGGCGCGGCGGGTCACGGCCGGTTCGTCAAGCGGGGGCTGTCGCAGTACCTGCACTGACCAGCCTCCCTGGCCACACCCGGCCCCACCCGCCCGCCGCACCGACGTCCCGTCCGCCCGACGGACCGAAAGGAGACGCATCCCGTGGACTTCGGTGTCGTCCTGCAGACCAACCCGCCGGCCAGCCGGGTCGTGGAGCTGTGTCGTCAGGCCGAGCTGCTCGGCTTCACCCACGCCTGGACCTTCGACTCCCACCTGCTGTGGGAGGAGCCGTACGTCATCTACAGCGCGATCCTCGCCGCGACCCGCAAGATCATCGTTGGCCCGATGGTCACCAACCCGGCAACGCGCGACTGGACGGTGACCGCGTCGACCTGCGCGACGCTCAACGAGATGTACGGCAACCGGACGATCTGCGGGATCGGCCGGGGCGACTCCGCCGTCCGGGTGACGAACGGGCGCCCCTCGACGGTGGCTGAGCTGCGCGAGTCGATCGGGGTGATCCGCGCCCTGGCCAACGGCGAGGAGGTCGACTACAAGGGCAGCCGGCTACGCCTGCCGTGGAGCCGAGGGTCGCGACTCGACGTCTGGGTCGCGGCATACGGGCCCCGGGTCCTGCAGCTGGCCGGTGAGGTCGCCGACGGGTTCATCCTCCAGCTCGCCGACCCGGCCATCGCGCAGTGGAGCATCGCCGCCGTCCGGCGGGCGGCCGAGGCGGCGGGACGTGACCCCGACGCCGTGAAGATCTGCGTCGCCGCGCCGGCCTACGTCACGGACGGCAGCCCGCAGCAGCGCGCCCATGCCTACGAGCAGTGTCGCTGGTTCGGCGGGATGGTCGGCAACCACGTCGCCGACATCGTGGCCCGGTACGGCGCCCACGGGGCCAGCGTCCCGCAGGCCCTGACCGACTACATCAAGGACCGGGAGGGCTACGACTACAACGAGCACGGGCGATCGGGCGCCACCCACACGGCGTTCGTCCCCGACGAGATTGTCGACCGGTTCTGCCTCATCGGGTCCGTCGAGGAGCACGTGGCCAAGCTCGAGGCGCTCCGGGCACTCGAGGTCGACCAGTTCGCGATCTACCTCCAGCACGACGCGCAGGAGGAGACGCTGCGGAGCTACGGGCAGCGGATCATGCCCGCGGTCGCCGAGCACGTCAGGGCCAAGAGCTGATGCGCACCAGGGCGCTGCGCCAGGCCGTGGGCGGGGCTCTGCTCGTGCTCGGGGCGGTCGTCGTCGTGGGACTGGTGTGGACGGCATACAAGGCCATGGGCGCGGCGACCGGCGGGATGTGGCCCGGGACCTCCCGCGCGCTACCCGTCCCGGCGGACGACTCGACCCTCCCGCCGTTCCTGGCGATCTTCGGCCGGTTCGTCCAGCCGCAACGCACCGGCGATCCCTACCCGCTGTGGCAGTACCTCGTCGACTCGGCGGTGTTCACCTTCCGCGAGGCCTTCGTCGGGTTCGTCGCGGGTGTCGTCATCGGGCTGGTCCTGGCGATCCTCATGCTCCGCTCCCGCTGGCTCGAGCGTGGTGTCCTGCCGTGGGTCGTCATCTCGCAGACCGTGCCGCTCATCGCCCTCGCTCCCGTGGTCATGGCCTGGGGCAACAAGATCCGGCTGCCGTTCGCGACGTGGGAGCCGTGGATGTCGGTGTCCGTCATCGCCACCTACCTGACCTTCTTTCCCGTCGCGGTCAACGGGCTCCGCGGGCTGGCCTCCCCGACCGCCCTGTCGATGGAGCTCATGCGCTCGTATGCCGCCCCCTCGCGGGCGACCATGGTCAAACTGCGGCTGCCGTCCGCGGTGCCCTACCTCATCCCGGCACTCAAGCTCGCCGCGACGGCCTCGGTCGTCGGCGCCATCGTCGGGGAGATCTCGGCCGGGCTGCGTGGGGGTCTCGGCCGGCTGATCATCGACTATGCCCAGCAGTACCTCACCGATGCGCCGCGCCTGTACTGCGCGGTCCTCGCCGCCGGCCTGCTCGGGGTGGTCTGCGTCGGGCTCATCGACGTCCTCGACCGGATGCTCATGCGGAACCGACCGAGAGAGGCGAGATGACAACCCGATCCACGGTGTCCGCCCCGGCGACGGCCGGGTCACCCGTCCCTGCCATCCGGGTGCGCGACGTCGCCAAGGTCTTCAACCCGGGCCGCCGCAACGAGCTCGTCGCCCTCCGGGGGATCGACCTCGATATCGAGCCCGGCGAGTTCGTCTCGCTCATCGGTCCCTCAGGATGCGGCAAGTCCACGCTGCTACGGCTCGTCGGCGACCTCGACACCCCCACGTCGGGCTCGGTGGAGGTCAACGGCAAGTCGGCGAGGCAGGCTCGCCTCGACCACGACTACGGGATGGCGTTCCAGCAGGCCGGGCTCTTCGACTGGCGAACGGTCTCGGCCAACATCGAGCTGCCCCTCGAGCTGCTCGGCTGGGACGCCCGTCGACGACGCGAACGCTCCCGGGAGCTGCTCGAGCTCGTCCACCTCCCCGACTTCGCCGGCCACCGGCCGTGGGAGCTGTCCGGAGGGATGCAGCAGCGGGTGGCTATCGCGCGGGCGCTGGCCATGCGACCTGGGCTGCTGCTCATGGACGAGCCCTTCGGGGCCCTCGACGAGATGACCCGCGAGCACATGCAGACCGAGCTCGTCCGGATCTGCGCGGAGACCGGCGCGACGGTCATCTTCGTCACCCACTCGATCCCCGAGGCCGTCTTCCTTTCCAGCCGGGTCGTCGTCATGTCGGCCAGGCCTGGGCGGGTCACCGACATCGTCGACGTCGCTCTGGGGGAGCGCAGCGAGCAGACCCGGGCCGGGGAGCATTTCTTCTCCGCCGTGACCGAGGTCCGGGCCGCCCTGCGCGGGCCGGGTCTGGTCGGACCGGACGAGATGGTGCTCGAGTGAGCGCCCTGGCTCCGGTCGAGGCCTCGTCCGCACCTGGCGCCACCAGGAGGTCAGCCGGCTGGGGGACCGAGCGTGGCGTCGCGGTGCTGCACGCCCTGTGGCCGCCGGCGCTCTTCGGGGTCGTGGCCCTGGCGCTGTGGGAGCTCGTCGTCACCGCGTTCAACATCCAGAAGTTCCTCATCCCCAAGCCGTCCGCCATCTGGTCGGCTCTGGGCGAGTCCTTGCCCGAGATCGTCGACGGGGTCCGTAAGACCGGGTGGGTCGCGACGAGCGGCCTGCTCGTGGGCGTCGCTCTCGCCGTCGCCCTCGCCCTGCTCTGCACCCGGTTCACGCTGATGGCCAGGGCTCTCACGCCGCTGGCGGCTGCCCTGGCCGCCACGCCGATCGTCGCGCTGGCTCCCGTCTTCTTCAAGTGGTTCGGCCAGGTCGAGCCGACGGCGAAGCAGGCCGTGGTGGTCGTCGTCGTCCTCTTTCCGGTCTTCGTCAGCACCGCGAAAGGCCTGCTGCAGGTGCAGCCGGTCCACCTCGAGCTGATGCAGACGTACGGGGTCGGTGGCTGGCGCATTCTTCGCGAGGTCCGCATCCCCAACGCGCTGCCCTACTTCCTGACGTCCCTCAAGGTCGCCGTGTCCCTCGCGGTGATCGCGGCCATCGTCGCCGAGTACTTCGGCGGCGAGCAGGGCACACTCGGCGGGATCATCACCCAGAGCGCCGGCCTCTCGCGTTACGACCGCGCCTGGGCCGCGGTCCTCGCCGCCGCGCTCCTCGGCATCACCCTGTATGCCGTGGTGCTCCTGCTCGAGAAGGCCCTGCTCCGAGGCCAACCACCCCTCCAGGGCGCCCCATGAACCAGACCAGAGCGAACGGCATACCGCGAGCGCACCGGTGCTCCCGCGGCGAGCACCGGCAACCCATCCCGCCAACCATCAAGGACCAGCCATGAAAACCACTCGCCTGACCATCGGCGCCTCTGCCGCCGCCCTCGTCCTTCTTGCCGGGTGCGGCACGGGTGGCACGAGCGGCTCGAACGCCGGCGGCGGTGCCGCCGGCGCGACCAACGCGTCGTGCTCGAGCACGACCAAGGTCAAGCTCCAGCTCCAGTGGGTCGCGCAGAGCCAGTTCGCCGGCTACTACGCGGCCAAGGACAAGGGCCTGTGGGCCAAGGAGTGCCTGGACGTGACGATCGTCGAGGGCGGCGTCGACATCGTCCCGCAGACCCAGCTCGCGACCGGCGCCGTCGACTTCGCCATCGCCTGGGTCCCCAAGGCGCTGGCCTCGCGGGACCAGGGCGCGAAGATCACCGACATCGGCCAGATCTACCAGCGCTCGGGAACGCTCCAGGTCTCCTGGAAGGACAGCGGCATCACGACCGCTGCCGCTCTCAAGGGCAAGAAGGTCGGCAACTGGGGCTTCGGCAACGAGTTCGAGCTGTTCGCCGGCCTCCAGAAGGCGGGCATCGACCCAAAGAGCGGCGTCACGCTCGTCCAGCAGCAGTTCGACATGAGTGCGCTGCTCGGCAAGCAGATCGACGCGGCGCAGGCGATGATCTACAACGAGTACGCACAGGTACTCGAGCAGAAGAACCCCGCGACGGGAGCGCTGTACCAGCCGTCCGACCTGTCGGTCATCGACTGGAACACCGAGGGAACGGCGATGCTCCAGGACGCGATCTGGGCCGACACCGAGAAGCTCAAGAACGACAAGGCCTACCAGGACACCGCGGTCAAGCTCCTCAAGGGTGCGATGGCCGGATGGGTCTACTGCCGGGACACCTTCCAGCCCTGCGTCGACATCGTCCTCAAGAACGGCCCCACTCTCGGTGCGTCGCACCAGGCCTGGCAGCTCGCGAAGGTCAACGGGCTGGTCTGGCCGTCCCCCCAAGGGATCGGGCTGGTGAACACGTCGGCGTGGGCCCAGACGGTGTCGGTCGCGACGAGCCAGAAGGTCGTCAAGGCGGCTCCTGACGCAGACGCCTACACGAACACCTACGCGCAGAAGGCCGTCGACGCGCTCAAGGCCGAGGGCGTCGACGTCACGGGGACGTCATACAAGGCTCCCGAGGTGACCCTCAAGGAGGGCGGCAAGTAGCACCGTCGGCAGCGGCGGCGGGGCCAGCGGAGAGGTTCGCCCAGGGGATCCCACAGTCCTCACCGTGGCCGCCTGGACCCCGGTGCACGGCCTGGCCGCACTCGGCGCCGACGGCATGCTCGAGCCCCCGACGGAGCTGAGAGAGACCCGGGCACTCGGCCTGTGCGCAACAACCGGATGGCCGTCACCAAGACCACCCCACCGACGAGGTTGCCCAGGGCCGACCAGCCCAGCGCGCCAAGCCAATCCAGATAACCGAAGCGTGAACCGGAGTGCAGACCGGCGAACATGAACAGCGAGTCGAGCACCGAGTGGAACAGCTGCCCACCGGCCAGCAGGGAACCGAAAAGGAAGGCCGGAACCGGCACTTCGACGATGACCATCACGATCAGCCGGGCCGCCGCCTCCGGGACCTACCCGATAGGAACCTGGCAGCGACCGCGTCGAGCTGGCGGATGTGGCCGAAGGTGAACGCCCGCAGGAACGAGCCCAGCGTCGAGGGCGCGTACGCGCTGGTGAAGAACGGCTCAAGGCACAGGTCGGTGACCTGGGGCTCACCCCTACGGCGACTGGATCGGCACGTACGGTCACCCTGAGTTCGCCGCCTCCACCGAGTCCGCAAAAGTTATCGTCGACCGGCTCGCCGTACGGTCCGGCCCATCGACGACCGAGCGGATGCATCAGGCGTTCATGACGGCATCCCGGTACGAGTGGATGTTCTGGGACGCGGCATGGCACCGGCAAGCTTGGCCGGGATGACACTGGCAGCGTCGCAAACGAAACGCCCGAACGACTCAGGCCGGGGCCGACGGCGGCACGCACCACGTTCGCGACTCAGCTCAGCGATGTCGCCGGGCCTCGGCGAAGCGCCAAGGCGTAGTGTCGGCCCATGCCGCCACCTCGCGGGTTGATCATCTTTGACGTGCAGAACGACTTCTGCGAGGGCGGCTCTCTGGCCGTCGCCGGGGGCGCCGAAGTGGCCGGGCGGATCAGCGCACACGTCGCACAGAATGCGGCCTCGTATGCCGCTATCGTCGCCACCGCGGACTGGCACGAGAATCCGGGCGACCACTTCAGCGACACGCCGGACTTCGCGCGCTCGTGGCCCCCACACTGCCGGATCGGCACCGACGGAGCGCTGTTCCACCCCGACGCCGAGCGGGCCGTCAAACAGGTCCAGGCCGTCTTCCGCAAGGGCCGTCACTCGGCTGCCTACAGCGGCTTCGAGGGCGTCACGGTGGAAGCGGGCCACCAGATGACCTTGGCCGACTGGCTGCGCGACCGCGCCATCGGGCAGGTCGACGTCGTCGGCATCGCCACCGACTACTGCGTGCGGGCGACGGCGCTGGACGCTGTCAAGGAGGGGTTCGAGACGATGGTCCTGCTCGACCTGACCGCCGGCGTAGCCCCGGAGAGCACCCGACAGGCCCGGGCTGACTTCGCTGCCGCTGGTGTCGCCGTCTCGGGCGAGCCTGCGAGGGTGTCAGGCTGAGCCCCTGAGGCCTCCACCGAGACTGACGGAAGTGACGTGACGGGCCGGAGCGGACCACCCGCCGGGCGGTGGCCCGGGTCCAAGAAGGACTACCGGTTGGGGCGGGTGCGGGTGCACCGGCCGTGGGTGAGCGAGCAGGCATGTGGCTGCAGTACGACTTCGGCGACGGCCCGCTGATTGAGGGGGTGAAGACGACGTTGTTCGTGGCGTGGCTGCCTGGTCGAGGTTCCGGGTGGTGCTGGCGATCCGGGACAAGACCGCCCCGTCGGTTATGGCCGCGTTGGATGTCACGCTGCGCCGGATCGGTGGCGCGCCGACGTACCTGCTGACCGATAACGAGAAGACCGTCACGACCGAGCACGTGGCCGGGATCGCGGTCCGCAACCCGAGCATCGTTGCGTTCTCGAGGTTTTACGGGGTGACGATCCACACCTGTGTCCCGGCCGACCCGGTGTCCAAGGGCGGGTCGGAGTCGAGCGTGAAGATCGCCAAGGCCGACCTGGTGCCTAAGGACACCAACCTGCTGCAGGAGTACCGCTCGTTCGCGGATCTGGAGGCGGCGTGCGAGGCGTTCTGCGCCGCGAAGTGGACGGCGAGGCGGACCCACAGTTCCTCCCCGGTCGTCGGGACCGGTTGCCTCATAGCCGATTAGATCCCCGGCTCGGGTGCTTGCTGCTGCCATACCCGCAAGTGTTCTCATAATCTGTCGACTCTTCAGGTTATGCGACACATGTTTGGCACATGAGTTTCGGACGCCCATTCAGGCTCGATTTCGCGGCCTTTCCCGGGTGTGCGATACCGACCGGTTTCGGACACGCCGTCCGGAGAATCCCGAACTGCGGGCCGGGGTTTTGCCTCAACCTTCCCGCCAGGCTCGCCACCAAGTCCGTACGCGGACTCGCGTCGTTGCTTCGTCGCCGGCCGCGTGGATGTCCCCAACAGGGGACTTCGTAGGGGGTGGATTACCAAGCCATCTAGGGTGTGGAACCCCCTATTCTTGGTAGGGGCGTCCGGGAGGCCCTCAAGCGGTCTGACGAGGCTCATCCCGGGTTTGAAACTGGTGATCGGCGCGGGAGCGGGCAGCCCGCAGACGCTGGGGATGATCTCGCGGCAGACGGCGATTAGCAGATCGCCTTGCCGACTGGGTCGCGGGGCACAGCGATCCAGTAGTTCGGCCAAGGTCATTGCGGCGGGCGGGTCCTCTGACAGCCTCATCGCGGTTGAGTCGCTCGTTCGTGGTGGCGTCCCACCAGAAGGTTCGAGCGTGGAGCAGTTCGTGACCGTTGAGCCGCAGGTGCTTTGTCAGGCTCGCCTGGTGGTGGGTCGCACATTTTAAAATGTAAGAGAAGCTACCGGTGTGTTGGCCGGTTGCATGTCAGTGTTTCCGAAGCCTACGGCGCGAGCCCGGTAGTTCAGCCCGGATCCACCGCCTCGGATTTTCTATGTAGGCGGTTAGCTTCGCCGGGTGGGTGATCTGCGGGCGGGCGTGGGGTGACCGCCGGTCTGTCCGGCTCTTCCACGTGGGTCCTTGCTCGTGCCTGCTGGAGGCGGGTGGTCAGGGTCTGGCTGCGGTGGGTGGTCCGCAGGTGCTGGCGAACAGCTGTTCCCAGCCGTCCTGCCAGGGCCAGTCCCGTGGCAGGTGCAGGACCAGCCGCCTAGCGGAGCTGGCGATCCGGGCTGGGACGGTGATCAGGTGTCTGCGGATGGTGGCGGTGGTGGCTTTGGCGTGGAACACGGACGCGATCGCGCCGGCGGCGCGGGTCAGGTTGAACCCGATCGCGGCCAGGACCAGCCAGGCACCATTGGCCGAGAACGAGGATGAGGGTAGTTGGGACAGCGGACCGGCCCGAAGGTCGGCGTGGACCTGCTCGATGATGGCGTGGCCGCGGTGGGTGGTCTCGGCCTGCAGCATCGGCAGAGAGGTGTCGGTGAAGACCGCGTGGTGACGGTAGGTGGCGAACAGCTCCCCCTGCTCACCCTGCCCGGTGGGGATGCTGGCCGGGTTGAGCCGTTTGACCCGGCGCACGATCAGCCGCCCGTCGAGGTGCTCGGACTTGGTGCGGGAGGTGAACGCGGTGAACGGGATCTCGGCGACCTCGGCGTCGGAGACCAGCCGCTGCTCGTCCTCGTCCCAGATCGCGTTCGGGTACTGGATCGGGGTCCACGCCGTTTCGTCGTCGATGGCCGAGATCGCCCGCAGCACAGCCGGGTTCATCCGGGCGGTGATCGAGATCTTCGCCCCGGCCCGGCGGGCCGCGGCGACCACGTCATGGCTGAAGTAGGCCGAGTCCGCGCGCACGATCACCAGCCCCGTCGCACCGCACCGTTTCGTGGTGACCAGCGCGTCGGCGATCAGCCGGGCCGCGCCGCGGGCCGAGTTCGCGGACCCCTTCCGCAGCCGGGTCGCCGCGATCAGCGGCGCACTGGTCGGGGTGGACACCGTCGCGATCAACGCGTTGAGCCCCTTGACCCCGCTGTACCCGTACCCGGCGCCCTGCTTGGTGTACCCGTGGGTGGCCTTGACCGCGTCGTCGATGTCCAAGAAGGTCACCACGGCGGCGTCACGCAGCACCGGAGCCGCCTTGGTGAGGTTGACCAGGAACCCCGCGGCGACCGCGTCGAGCTGCCGGACGTGCCCGAACGTGAAGGTGCGCAGGAACGTGCCCAACGTCGAGGGGGCCCGGATCCCGGTGAACAACCGGCCCATCCCCCCGTGCCGCAGCAGATCCATGTCGTCGATCGAGTCCGCCCCGGCGACCATCCCGGCCACGAGCGCCGGGACCTTCACCGCGGCGTTGACCCCACCAGCCGCCTTCAAGGTCAGCTTCGCCGCGACCAGGTCGGCCAGCCCGCAGCGCCCGGCCAACGCCATCGTCGGCGCCAGACCGGCGCAGGACACCAGGTTCGGGTCATCGAAAACCGCCGAGACGCCATGAGAGACTCGGTCGGGTAGCCCCAGCGCATTGCTGCGCCGGGGCCCCCTCAGAACCGGACGTGCGACTTTCACCGCATCCGGCTCAAGCAAGTCCCTAAGGGCATCTCAGGTCTTGCGAAGCCCGCGCACGA
>JAABUK010008574.1_pt1 | contig 14276 bp, 22 predicted proteins | sample 5559141 | NCBI WGS metagenome assembly JAABUK01 (sample SAMN10711869, study PRJNA513367) | rock metagenome | isolation source: Antarctica rocks | place: Antarctica: Victoria Land, Pudding Butte nord | collected 2016-01-03
TTCTTGATGGTCATTCACGAGTGCTGTGCTGTGATACTGGCTTCTGCATCTGAATGGTGAGTGGGCATGATTTGCAGGCTCACATTTTCGGGGACCCTGCTGCCCAGAGACAGGCTGAGGTGGCAGAGCGTGACACTCTAGTCCAGCTGGTCAACAACCAAGCACAGCAGCTGGAGACTCTGAGGGCCCAACTGATTGCTTTGCGCAGCAAGAACACACCTGTGTCTCCATGAGCTAGCATGGCACATCTGTATCTGTACAGGCTCAATGTGTTGTGTTGTTTTGGGTTGACACTGTAACGAGATGGTCCAGGGAAGTCTGCAGAGCAGATTGGCTCTTGCATGCCAGAGTTTGAAGCATCCCCCTTGCTTGTGCAAGACCTTAAATCTGGGTAGAGTGGCTGAATGCCTGTTAGCAGTGCTTGTGCTGCACTAGGTATGGTATGATGTGTGTTTAGACTAGGTCTGTCGTCTTGACTGCAGGATCAATTGCTGCACTTCAGGACAACCTTGCTTGTACTGCTATCACATAGCCTGCAACTTGGTCAGGTAGTCTTCAGTTTTGGAAGACACCGAGTGGCTCATGTCCACAGACATTACATGATGCCTCAATAAGCATTGTCATAGTGTCTTTGCTGCTGAACCTGAACTGTTGTGGCAGAGCACCTCAATGCTAGGGCAATCTACATGCCCTAACCCTTGTTGGGGAACCCCCAACACATGTGCGCAAACTGCATCGTGACTCAAACGTATGCCTACCAATGGGCGCTTGTGCATGGATGTATGCTGTTCACGGACTTAAGCCTGTCTTTGCTTATATTGAGTAGATGCTCCTCTGCATTGCATTTCAGGCCCAAAGAAAGGAACTTTCCTGTAGCAGTGTCCGCTTGAAATCTTGCTGCTGGCGTTTCGCTGTTCCGTTGGCGTTACGGAAAATGTCAAAATTTCAATTTCATTTCACCGAGTCGTGTCACAGGCCCGTTCGTGATGCCGAGGCCTGTGTCGAGGCTGCTCTCTCTCTCGACCTGGGTACATAAGGCGTGGCGATTTGGTGCGTTTCTGCAACTCAGTGTTGATAAGAGACGCTGCGCCGGTGTTGCCACAGTCGACGTTTGTTGACAGGACCACTTGCAACTGCAGGGTCTTGCTTCAGGTTCAGGTGATCACATACTAGTTATCATGCCTCCGGTACCTCAATCAGCGTCGTTCTCGATGGCAAACCAGGCTTTGCGGGTGATGCGCTGTGGTGCAAAGGTTACCAAAGCGGCTGTCACGGTAGTTGGCGTCGGTGCGATAGGAGCTGTTGGAACGGTGATCGCAGCCGGCCAGGTACCAGTATGCGACTGTTCGGCACTGCGCTACGTGCATAGGATTGCACGCAAACTTACGCCTCATCATGTTGCAGGTCAAACGCGTTCGGAAATTGCCCGAGCAGGTTGTTTTGAGCATGGATCTTACAGACACCCAGATCAGTGAGACGGGAGAATTCGAAAGCTCACTGCATCTTGCCAAGGCAAGTGCTGCTCCTCAGCAGTGACAGGTTCTTGTTCTGGGAGCTGATGCACTTCAGTGGATTTGCATGATCTGCAGAGGACCTGGCTTCATGCTGATATAGCTGCAACTCATGCAGGTCATAGAGGCATTGCACTATGCTGGTGATGATGCTCGTGTGCGCGGACTAGTCACATGCATTGGATCACATGGGACACCAGGCCTAGCTCAGGTCCAAGAGCTGCGCAATGCAGTTTCTGATTTCAGGTGAACACACCGTTTGAGTATGTACTGGTGACACATTAATTGTATTGCACACATGCAATTGGCTGGCACAAGCAAACAGCTCCTGGTACCTGCCTCAAGGCATCGACAGCTATTTGCGCTGTGCCACGCCGTGCTGTGCCGCGCCGTGCTGTGTTCACGTGCTCTGCTGCACTGTGCTCCGCTCCGCTGTGCTGTGCTGTGCTGTGTTGTGCTGTGCTGTGCTCTGCTGCCTGTGCTCTGCTGTCTGTGCACAGCCTGTTGTATCCTAGATGCATCCAATGCTTCACCCGATGTTGATCTACGGTCTTTTTTGACCTTGTGTGACACTTGTTAGGGAGGCCAAGGAGGACACTGTGCCCACAGTGGCGTTTGCTGACTCTTTCGATGGAGGAGATAACAGTGGCACTCGCAGCTACTACCTTGCCTCAGCACATGACCAGGTGTATGCACAACCCACTGGTCAACTAGGCTTCACAGGTAACATGCATATGCCATGCAGACAGCTGGCTGCTGTCTCAGCAAGCTGCAACCACATGGTGCCTCATTTGAGCAATCAAACAGCTCTTGACAGATCTCCTATCGCATTTGCCTGCTTACACAGTCAGGTGCTCATGGTACATTACTCAGGCTGGCATGTAGCAGCTGATTGGCAGCTCTGTACTGCAGCGCCATGCCTGTGACGGATGTTGTGCAGCAAAGCAACATGTACTTGTTGGACCACTGGCATGCATTTCTTACACCACTGGCACTGCACCACTGCCAGCCCTGCAACACAAACAGTCATGCTTTGCAGGCATGTCCCAAACCACTTTGTTTGTGTCGAGAATGTTGCAAAGCCTGAACATCAAGGCTGATGTCTTCAACCGGGAAGAGTGCAAAGGCATGTGGCGTGATCTGGTGGATACTGGCCACTCAAAGGCTCACAGAAAAGCCATTGGAGGGCTTCTCACAAGCTTGATGAGCCAGGTAGTGGGAGGTGTGGCCAAAGACAGAGGGCTTGAGGCATATCAGGTACACCTGTCACACCCAATCTGTTTCAGTAGTCTGTGACTCACAGTAAACCGTCACAAGGCGCAAATCTTGCCCTCGCCTTGCTCTCTTGAATGTGCTAAAGGCATGGTGTGACTCTTGATTCATGGTGGCAAGCTTTGCTGTTTAGTTCTCTGTCAGAAGCAGAGAACAGCCGTTGAGTGCATGCGTGGGGCTGTGAGAAGGGCTGCTGGCAATCAGCCCTGCTGTTGCACTTTGCTTTGGCACTGGTGTGATTGGGTGTTGTAATACTTACACATCGTGCTGTGTGCTTGCTTGGTTGCATTGCCCACAAGGCTGAGCATGCAGATCAGCTGCTGCACATGTTCTGTGGGTCCCTGTTTGCTTGACCTGATCTCAAATCGAATGTACAGCACCCAATTGAGAAATATAATCTGAACATGGTTGCTGCGTAACTGGTCATGCCCTTGGCTGAATGCGCACATACTGGCTGCAGGTGACTGCAGCCGTAGACAATGCCCCCTTGACTGTCAGCGATGCAACCATGCGAGGACTCCTCACAGGAGCCAAGTACAGATTTGATGCCTGTGAAAACATCAGACATGACCGTCCAGCATTCTCTCCAAAGAGGATATCTTACGTCCTACCTCCTCAGGCCTCAGCAGCAGATAGCTCAGACGTGACAGACTCACAGGGATCCAGCTCATGTGCTCAGACCTCAAGCACGCTGAACTCAGACAGCCAGGTAACAGCCATGCAGCCATGCAGCCAACAGGGGTCAGACCTAGGGGTCGGGGGGGTCAGTCAAGGGGTCCTTACAGCAGTGACACCTTGGGCTCCTGTTGCAGCAGCTTCAGGGCTGATGGCACTATGTGCTCAAGCTATCAAAGACAATGGAGCAAACAAGGAAGAACCCCAGGCAGTACCTCGGGAAGACATCGAGGAGATTCGGAGGAAAGCAAAGGAGGAAGAGGCAAGATTAGCGCCCCCTGGCTCTGCTTACGTTACATCATCTTCTGGTGATTCTCGCATGCAAAAAACAGGATGCCAGGTCATAACCATGCAACATTACATCAAAGCTATGGAGCAAGAGAAACAGCGAGCAAGGGAGAAGTCAGGACATGGAGATATATGGGAGCAGCCTATGGTTCTTGTAATTACTGCTGAAGGTAAGATGCTGTTTTGGGCAGCGCTCCCTGTCTTGAGCTTCTGTGTTCTTGACTGCTCACTTGCTGTTAAGGCCCTTCAACATAAGTGCTGTATGGTGTTGCGAGTCGTGATGCAACTGATCAAACTGCCTGTCCATGGACACTCACGGCCAACAGGCCATGACAGCATTCTGCACCTGTTGAGCTTGAACGGCATGTTGTATGTCAGCATGCAATGGCACAGCAGCCTCACCTATTTTACAGTGCTGTGACATCTGCAGGGCGAATTAGCCGAGGCAACTACAGGGGTCAGGGGCAGAGAGTACTGGCCTGCGACGACCTATGCATGCAGTTGCGGTCAGCACAGGTTACTGATACAGTCAAAGCTGTGGTGCTCAGGGTTGATTCCCCAGGTAGGCGACACCAAGACATAGTAAACGCGCTGGTTGAACCAAGCGTCTGTACTCTAAGTATCTGGCTGTCCAGTTTGTGCAGTGCAATGGCCTGCTCTGGTCCGGTCAAGGCATTGAGCGCATAGGTTTAGCAGGCAACTTGCCATAGGTGAACCAAGTCTGACCTCCCATGCACAGGGACATGTTGCTCAGCGTGCATGCATGTAACTCAGGCAACAAACTCTCTTACCGCTGTAGTGTTGGCAGATGCTGCAGGCTCTCACCAACTGCCCTGTTGGCACAGGCAAGACTTGTTGAGCGTTCACACAGCTCATCATGAGGGTCAATGTCGCTTTGCCATGTGTGTATTTGGTTTCTACAGGCGGATCTTCTGTTGCTTCTGATGCAATACGTCACGAGGTGATGAGACTCAGGGAATCTGGCATACCTGTTGTCGTGTCCCTGGGCAACCAGGCAACAAGTGGGGGGTATGAGATATCAGGTCAGTCATGCCCAAGCCATGTATCTTTCTCTGCCAGTCACCAAGCACAGTCTACTACTCAGCCTATCTGTGCACACAGACACACCTGGGCGGATGTCTTAAGTCCCAATAGCATAAGCATGATCATCTGCTTCGTCAACACCCAGCGTGTGTTGCCGGGACTTGCTGTGCATGTCTGGCTGCATCCAGCCAGATGGGACACTCCAGGCTTTGCTCCCAGCTTGTGAAGCTTGATGCACAAACAGCTAGCTGGTGATCGGACATGCTCTGCATGCAAGAGAGAAACACATGCTAAGCTGTCCTGAGGGTTTGGACAACATGTGTGCAATTCAATCTGCGACGCATTCAACAGGCGTAGCTTACATGTCTGATGTCACACTGTGCAGAACCCGTAGCTTCTTGCCAGGCAGCAGGCCTCTTTTCACGAGCTGTAAGGGGTGAGTTGACATGTTGAAATAACAGTGTCCTTTGTGACATGAGATCTGCTCTCAAACCTGACACAATCTGAAGTGCTCACAACCTTCATATCGTGACCTGCAGTGGCTGCTGACAGAATCATAGCGCAGCCCGGCACCATCACAGGCAGCATTGGAGTCGCCAGTGGCAGCCTCAAGATTGGACGGGGATTGAAGGATTGGGGCATTGATGTGGACACAGTATCTGTTGGCAGAAACGCTGCAGCTGCAGACAAATACACGGACCATTTGACGTCTGCCCAGCGTCAGAACATTGACTGCCATGTTGACCAGTAAGTGGACTGTCAGCCTGGCTTTGTCTGACATCTGACATGAGATGTTGATTCTGGCGCTGAGAAACATGCGCGCCCACTACGCATGCCACTACTGTTCATGCCACTACCCACTGCACACAGCAGTGTTACCTGTTTGCCATACCTTCTGTTGCAAGCGCCTGCGTCATTGTCAAGCTGCTGTGATGTACCTATGGTGTCAGCTGCAATTCAGCAGTTGGACATGTTGCTGCAGGGACCTTGAGCAATGACTCAACTCAATGTGCTTACACACGTGTTGCATGCACACAGGAGCCATGCATGACATGTTCTGCTCAGCAGAGTTTGCAAAATGGTTGAATTAAGCTTATCAGACAATGCATGATTTTTCAGGCTTCCATGTCGGGTAATGGGCAGAGGTTTTCTGCCTCGCAAATGCGTCTATGGCACTCGCCCTGTCAGTGCACACCCCTTGGGTGCAACTAGTGTCTCAGGTTAGTGCATGTTGGCTCACAGGACTAGGGTTTAGGCACACCTAGTAGGTACCTGGCAAGAACAATTAGCTGGAACGCCTGTAATTTATTATTAATTGTTATGTGGTGTGCAGAACATATGAAGCTTTCTTGGAGCATGTTTCAGCAGGACGGAACATGGACACTGACGAGGTGAGAAGCCTGGCAAGAGGGCGGATCTGGTCAGGGCAAGATGCATTTGAGCATGGCCTTGTGGATGGTCTTGGAGGCCTCTCAGATGCTATCACCACTGCCAAAGAGCTAGCCAATCTTCCCCAGGTATCTCAATTAACAGTGCATGGGGAGTCAGACTTGCTTCAATGTATGAAGGTCTGCTGCCAAGGCGAGGTCACTGTACATACACATACATTGCCATGCAGCATGCGCATGCAAATGTAGAGCCATATGATGGCTTGTATTTGCAGCCAAACCTTCCTCTCTTCAAAAGCCCATAACCTTCAAGACTTCATTTCTATGCACCACTATGCACCTTAAGTCTCGTACATGTATCTTGATCTTGTGCATGCGTGTATCATGTTTACACATTGCCTGGCGCAACTGCAGGATGAAAGTGCTGTCCATGTCCACCATCTGAACACTCCCAACCGGGCACTCCCAATCTCCTTGCAAGCGATGCTAAAAGATGCTTTTAGCAGCGCAAACATCTTCAACGACACCAGCTTGGGTCCGCTGTTGCCTGCGCTCCAAGCTGAGGTCCTGACTTTCATGTCCCAGCACAAAGCCATGTCGGACAGTAGCGCACCTGAGGGGCCCGCAACAGCTGTGGCAGGCAGACTGGGGCTACACGCTACATACGGTCACGCTCAGGTGCTTGCAGTACCAGTGCTTGCTTGGCTTGGCTGTCTTGCTTGGCTGATTACTTCTTAAGAGGGAATAGTTTGACTGCATGCACCTCTGTTGTGTACGTCTGCCTGTCACTTATGTCTGATGCATACTAGTGACGTGTGTGTACAAGCTGTGCTAGATATTTGTCCTGTGATGCTCTACCTTGGCAGTCCTGGCATGTGAGAGGTGAATGTGAGGACCAGGAAACACGCATACCTGCAGTTCTCATAAAATCGCCATCGCTTGCTTATTGTGAAATTCAATACAGGTTGATGAGTTGCCACATGGGTCAGACTTGCAGATGATCTGTCCAACACCCACTCGCAAGTAGTCAGTGGTCAAACGCGCAAGCCAACTTGACAGACAGAAGCATATTGAGCAGCAATTCCTATGGCTGGACAGCACAACAGTTTGAGTCAGACATGTTGGTGGGCGCCAGTCAGCCCAATAATCTAAACTGCAGCTTTTTGTCCGAACAGTCGAAGAATGACAGACAAACAGAATCATCAACAAACAGTCAAAGAAATGGTTACTTTGTGTAAAAGAACCACATGTGCAACAAATAGGAGTCTGACTTAGCTTTACAGATCACATCAAGTGCTCACAAAAAGAGCAAAATGTCCAGGACTGATGATGTTTCTGTGTGAGTGTGTGATTGACACACACAGCTATGACTACATGTGGCTCCATGAGTACATTCAACAGGCAAGCAAAGCAAACAACAGCCTATGTAAATATTGTGTATGTAAACAGCGTGTATAAGATGCTTTGTCATGACCAGAAATGGCAACACAATGGCTCATTGCGGTTTTGGTCAAGGCTTCTTTCTCAGCAGCTGAACACACCCAGACCATCAAGGAGCTCAGCCAAGTTGCGCATCAACATTGGCTCGACATCATCAAGCATGGTTGAGTCTACAATCGCCGCTGCAGCTGCAGGGTCCTCAGCAGTGCTTACAGCATTTGCCGCTGCATCAGCTGTGCTACTCTCCTGTCACCAGATGCAGGTTTTCCTCATTTGTGAATAGCTCCAAGAATGCATGTCAGGCAATCCTTTCAGAGTGTGACACAGTGCGAGCTTTTGGAAACTTGTAGTAGTCAGCAGATGATATGCATCAGACTGAATGCTAAACGCTTCATTTGCTGTGGTGATGTGATGATGATGGGCCAGTGCAAAGGTCAACAGCATCTGCAAAAGCCTCCATGTGCTCATAGACTTGTTGGTAAATGTAGAAAGATAGACACGCCATGAGGAGCAGCTGGCATGCTCAGCGTTGTCACATGCACACCACTCCCTGGCTGCATGCATGCATATCGCTTGATCATATTGAGTGCATCAACTAGAGCTTCTCATGAAGGTTGCCTTCTCCCACAACAGGTTCCTATCGCTTGATCATATTGAGTGCATCAACTACAGCTTCTCATGAAGGTTGCCTGCTCCCAGAACAGGTTCCTGGAAGGTGGCACAAACACGTGACACTGTTGCCATACCTCCAAGATTGCAGGCACAGTCTCAGCAGCTTCTTGCGTATCCTGAGCAGCAGAAGCTGACAGCAAGGCTGGTATGCTTGCGTGCAGCCTGTCTGAGAAGGTGTTGTCATACTCTGGGCTGCCATACTGGGGCAGCACCGGGCAAGATGCCCTTGAATCCAGGGCATCTGTCAACGCAACTCCTTTCAACCCCCTGGCATGACACACAATGGTAAGACATAGTTTAATCGCCTGCTTGTTTGCTAAAAGGAAAGGTGGGGAGTGCCCACGCGCAGCGGGTGTTCGACCCCTTGCAGGTGTCGCTGACATCTCAGGACTTGATAGGCACGAGGAGAGGAAAGGTGGCACGCATATAAGTTCAATTAGCCGATTGCAGGACATCTTGGGAAACATGAACTCACTGAACTGTAATTTGCCAGAGCTGTAGTAGCCTCCAGAGGCTGTGACCTGTGTCCACAGTCACTGCTACAATCGGAATGCTACAAGGGACATCTACACTGGGACTGCTAGAAAGGAGATGCTACCATGGGAATGCTATCATAAAACTGATACCATGGAACTGCTACCATGGAACTGCTACAATGGAGATGCTACAATGGAGATGCTACCATGGAACTGCTACAATGGAGATGCTACAATGGGACTGCTACAACAGGACTGCTACAATGAAACTGCTGCAGAACAGCTTGCCACGAGCCCACTTGAGGCAAGTTAGGCGATGTCATGCATGTGCAAGTGAGACTGTGAGGTGACCTGCGCATGAGGGCCAGCACTTGGTGGGGCCCTGAGGCCTGCTCCTTGCTGAAAATGCGGTCCACATGCCTCACCTCTATCCTGCCTCCCTCCTCCCAGTCATTCACCTACACACCCCACCATGTTGGTTGTTGATAGAAGTTGCTGCGTACAACGTTTCATTCACCTACATAGCCCACTATGTTTGTTGTTGCTAGAAGTCGCTGTGTACAATGGTTGCTGTGTACAAGTTGCACAATTCAGCTATTTGCTATGTACACATTGCAACATTCAGGTGTTTGCTGTGTACAATTGCATGATACAGCTATTTGCTGTGTACAATTGGACAAGTCTGCTACTTGCAAGCTTGTTGCTGTAGGCTAAGCTCTGGCCAGGAGCAAGGAGATGGGCTGTGGCAGTGAGGCTGCTGTACTAGCCTGGTACTGCTGAAGTTGTGATGGCTGTGTACATCCTGTGTATGGTGCTCACACCACATTGCACAGTGTGTCAGGCATCAGCAGGCGGTACCCATAAGACCAACAGCAAAGCTGCTGACGGCTTGGGGGGAAAGCAAGTTAAGCCTTTCAGCGTCAATTTAATGAGAAGCCAAGTGTTATACCAGGCTGCCCAGGTGCTGACGGCTTATCAATGGCTTGGTACCAGTGGAACTACATAGTTGTTCATCATGTATGTGTTGCATGGTGTTTCTGACACTGGGTCAGGCAACATGAACATGAGCCTAGATGTATCTGTGATAGGCAGGCTCAAGTATGATGAGCCTGCCTGTCAAAACAGCTCACCTGAGAGATGCGGCATAGGCAGACTTGAGCGCCCAGGTGCCTGTTCCATCTGCTGTGCTTGATCAGGTGGGTGGAGCCTAACAAGGCCATATCCTCACACATGGCTGTTGCCACATTTGCCTCCTGCAAAGCATGCATAGCATGCTGTATGCTAGCATGCACCATACAAGCTGTTCTTTGCAGCCTCATGCTGTGCCTGTCACCATGCACACACACACACGCATGCACACATGCACACACGTATATATATATGAATGAGATTTGTACATACACATATATATGTAAGTATGTAGTAAGTGTGTAGTGCATGTATACAGCACAGTGCACGAAGCCAGGATGCTGTTCACCCAAGCTGGAGCTGCTGTGCTTGCAGCTGCTAGCAACCAGGGCTTATAAAGTGTCACGCTAATGAGCCAAACCAATAGAATGGCTCCCAAAATGACTAATACTTTGGCTCTCAGCATCAGCAGAAGCTTGAGGTACGGTCAGCATGCTTTGCATGAACGTGGCGTACGGTCAATCATGCAGTGCCTGGTAGCTTTGTTCAAAGCTCATGATCCAAAACACCCCCATGAACACAAGATAAGACAAGAAGAGACTCATCGGGCATGACCTGAGATGCCATACAGTCCTACTTGATTGGGTTGCACTCTGGTCCACAGCGTGCAACTGAGACTCCTCACAGCATGCAACTGAGACTCCTCACAGCATGCAACTGAGACTCCTCACAGCATGCAACTGAGACTCCTCGACTCAGCCTACCTTCAGAGCCAGATCAGCAGGGCCAGCATCCCTGGCTTGAGGAGTCAAGTACAGCCCTCGCTGCATCAGCTCAAACAGCAGCACCGACGCCGCAAAGCTGCGCCCTCTGATGCCTGCTAACCTTGGCAGTCGAGGCTCAACCAGCTCAGTGCCTTCTTTCGTGACCTTGAATGTCAGGCTGATGTCTGGATTGCCTGTAGCATGACACAGCCAAGCTTCAGCCAAGCTTGAGTGCCTGGAAACGGCGATGCTGAACAGAAGCAGCGCCCAGCTTGATACCATCTTCAGAAGCAGCGCCCAGCTTGATACCTTGTTCAGTGAAGCTTGGCTGAAGTTGGGAACAAGTCAGACAGAAGCACCTCAGCAAATTGTTTCATGAGGCTATTGGTCTGCTCCAGCAGCATCAGTTTGGTGCACCAGACAGCAAAAGGCTATGCTCAGCTCAATGTGACATGCTTGTCTGCAGCTCAACTCAACATGCGTCTCCTCAGCTCAATGTAACATGCTTGTCCTCAACTCAACGTAAAATGTTTGTTCTTGGCTGAAGCTCGTCACTTGAGCTTGAGCAAGCTTGAAGGGTGCATACCTGTTTGTAGGCCCACCATAGCCTGTGCCCCAGACTGCCCTCCGGCAGGGCGCACATGCCACTCCTGGTAGGGTAACAGCCCTGTGCGTTTCTGCACCACTGCCAAGCACCCAATGGCCTTGCTCTGAAAGGCAACTGCTCCAGAATCACCGCTGACAGTCACACTGCTCATGTCAGCAGTGCTCCACAGGCTGTGCTTTTGGTCCCAAAATGCTGCTTGCAGGTTGGTGGAGGGTAGGATACTGCCCTGGGGTAGGCTGATTGAGATTCCTATGGGTTGGGGCTCCTCCTCAGGGACCCAGATCTCTGGATCGGCACCAGCAGGGGGCGTAGGATATGCTAGCCTGCAGAAGAAAAAGAAGAGTGAGCAACTGCAATTCAAAATTGAATTGAAAATCAGATCTGCATCAAAAAGCTGCTGAAGATAGACTGGAATATACCAGTATACGAACACAGAAGGACAATTGAGCATTGGTAAGGAGCCTGCTTGTAAACACGTTGTTCTGCTATAGACACAAGGTCAGGAAAGACAAAATCTGGGGGAGCTTAGCAGTCATGACTGTCCTCCAAACGAGTCTGCTACTTGCTATCGTTTACGCCTACAGACATGAGAAAATTGCACTCCAAATCAAACCACTGTTCGCACCTGAGGAGGGCTGCTTCCACAGGCAAAGCACACTTAGACCACTAATCCAGCACACTCAGACCACCAATACACAGCACACTCAGACCATTAATCCAGCACACTCAGACCACTGATACAGCACACTCAGACCAACAAGATAAAGCACTCAGACCATCAAGACCGCTAGCACAGCATTGCCTTCTGACCAGTTGTTGCAGGGCACACCTGTGGATGACTAAGCTGTCATGTGTGACTGGACGCAGGGTCCAGCCATTGGCCTTGTTGGAAGGAACAGGCAGACTGAGGATGTCCAAGTGCAGGACTCCTCCCACTGCCATGAAGTCTGTGGTGCACTGCTCCAGGTGCTCATCACACTCTCGCCACTGCACCCTCAGGGCCACTGATGCCAGAGCTATCAGCTTGGGAATCTGCACAATCAGATTGCATGCATGCTGGAAATGATATTGTATGGTCTGCGTCGCTCCCAGATCATGTACATCAGCATGCCTGACGTCAGGAACACTTGCACCAGCATGCCTGATGTCAGAAACACTTGCAACAGCATGCCTGACGTCAGAAAAACTATATTGTGCCCTTAAAGGCGCAGACCTTCAGTTGATGTATGCTAGCAGGTGTCAGCTTGACTGCTGCATGCCTGATGCCAAGCTGTGTTGCTGCTGGTTCTCTGATGCTGACTGTCAAGGCTGATCCAAACATGATCAGCTTGATGACGTGCAGCATAGCATTCAGCCATTTGAGCGGGGAGCATTAGCACCAGGACAGCAGCAGCAGTCAGCAGCAGGAGTGGCGCTAACATTTGGCATGCTTATGCAAGCAGATTGCTGTCAGCGCTATCAGCTCTTCTGTATGACCGCAACTAGAGCCAGCCACAGTGATGCACTGGGTCACGTCAAGCAGCCAGCTTGTGTGCTGGCATGTTGGTGTGTGCTTGTGTGCAGTCTGACCTCAAGGCTGATGCCCAGTTTTGGGAAGTCGACAGTCTTGAGCCGAGGGTTCTTGCTGGTGTTCACCCACAAGCCATACTTGAGCATGCTGGTCTGGCTGCACACTTGCATTCCACCACCCTCGTCTTGGTACTCCTCTGGGTTCTGCACATTGCCACAGCAGTAATGTTGCACAGACTATGGCATGATGGCAGCAATATTGCGTAGACTATAGCATGATGGCAGTAACTTTGCACAGACTATGGCACGACGGCAGTAATGCTGCACAGACTATGGCATGATGGCAGTAATGTTGCACAGACCTACGGCATGATGGCAGTGATGTTGCAAAGATTATGGCATGATGGCAGTTGGATGCTCGTCAAGCATGGCGACATCTTGTGAACGTCTGAAGCCCTAAAGGCTCTTCATGCACAGCATGCCAGCATGGAGCATGATGGAGCATCGCCAGCACTGACAGCTACATCCCGCATGAGGGCAGATGTCACAGGATATAAATTTTCTTTCGTGTGACAGTGCCAGGGACACGCAGCTGCTGCTATGCTAGTAGCTTAGACCCAGCACATTACCTGCCTTTCAGCAGTCGAGTATCAACTTCATACGACACATTGCATCCTTCATGCTTGTTTCCACAGCCTTGCAGGCATGCAAAGGAGGCATGACTATGCATTTCACCTGGAGGATGGAGGCAGTGTGAGCATCAATGGCATCTTCCATGACAGGCTGCCACTGCTGCACGCATTTCTGGCAGTGCTGCTGCAGGTCTGTGTCTCCCTTCTGGAGTGCAGCAAGGTGCACCTGTTGACATTGCCGAATCAGCGTGTAGTGCTCCTGCACACATCAAACAAAATGAACAGCAGTAGTGACATTGCCGGATCAGGGTGTAGTGCTCCTACATACATCAACCCAAAATGGACAGCAGTTGTGACAATCATGCTATCAAGTGTCTTTCTGGTGGCGCTGCTGGAGTTGTGCATCATCTTCCTAAGATCTAGCAGAGTGCACCTGCTAACATTGCTGACCAACATGTTGTCAGCAGGAGGAGGATATCCATTATGCCCAAACAAGTGCGTAATGAATGTTCTCTTCCTGCTGACAGCATGCAGGTCATTGATGCTGCAGCTGTCTGTCTTGAGTTTGTGGTGCCGAGTAAGATCAAGAGGTTCGAATGCACTCAGACGTTCTGGCTGACCTGACCAGTTGGGCAGAGTCTGCGCACTCCCATACTGGAAATGTTATGACACGCATGGCAGGGAGTGCAAATGTAGGCGAGGTGCTGACAGCAGTCAGCACCTGGAACAGGCAAAACATGCTGCTGATAAGCTTGTGCAGCTGGGAAGATGACAGCTGGAATGCTCTGCTGCAGCTATCATGTAGCTTCCTGGTGGCCAGCCTGATGCAAGACAGGCAGCTGACTTGCGCAACTTACAAGGCCAGAAGCT
>JAABUK010008575.1_pt1 | contig 14276 bp, 7 predicted proteins | sample 5559141 | NCBI WGS metagenome assembly JAABUK01 (sample SAMN10711869, study PRJNA513367) | rock metagenome | isolation source: Antarctica rocks | place: Antarctica: Victoria Land, Pudding Butte nord | collected 2016-01-03
CGCCCAGAATTAAAGCGAAGCTTTAATTACTGTAGCTGAGCACTAGCTCTGCAGAACTCGAACGTAGCAGCGCCTCTAATTAAAGCGAAGCTTTAATTCTAAAACCAGAGGGCTTGCTCTAACTCGAACGGAGTTCGAGCAGCGCCTCAACAAAACCGGAGGTTTTGTTACGCCCAGAATTAAAGCGAAGCTTTAATTACTGCAGCTGAGCACTAGCTCTGCCGAACTAAAGCTCGGGGTTCGGCTGGCCGAACCTACCGCTTTAGTTAGAGGGTTTCGCTGAAAGCGAAACTTGGTTTTGCATTGGGGTATCGCCGCAGGCGATTACCAAGCAAAACTTAGGGCAGCTTTTGTTACGCCCGGTCGAGTTACCGGTAACTAAAGCGGTAGGTTCGGCCAGCCGAACCCCGAGCTTTAGTTCGGCAGCTTTTGTTATGGCTAACTCAAGCTTCGCTTTAGTTCTGGTTTAGTTCTGGGCGTAACAAAACGGTTTTAGGCGCCGCTACGTTCCGGTTAGCCTACTTACTGAGCACCAGATCTAATTAAAGATTATTAAAGATTATTAAAGATTATACTAAATCTCCAAGGCCTTACAAAACATTAAGTTTTGTAAGGCCCAGGTCGAACTGCGTTCGACTTCTAAGGGATCGAACCTTAGAAGAAAAAGAGGCTTTTACCTTAACGAAATTATTAACTCGAGGTACAACTAAAGCTCCGCTTTAGTTATCAAATTAGGGCACAAGCCTTCGTTTATTCTGAAGCTTTTTGATCAAACTCACTAGGCCTGTTAGTGTGCCTCAGCTGAAATCATTTTGCTGTAACTTTTGACGAGTAAAACTCTTACAAAACCGTAGGCGTTTCCTTTCCTTTATGAGGCGCTGGCCCTTTACACCGAAGGGGTAATTAAAGGCCGTGCTCAGCGTAGCTACTTTGCTTGCTCAGCGAAGCTGAGCACAGCAAAGTAGCTACGCTGAGCACGCGTACAAAACCTAGAATTAAACCGCGCAGCGGCTGGGCCTTGGCCGGCCGCGAAGTAAAGCTTCGCTGGTTGTTGTCGCTTTAATTACCCCTTCGGTAACTAAACCGCGCAGCGGCTGGGCCTTGGCCTTGCTCAGCAAAGCTGAGCACGCGTACAAAACCTAGAATTAAACCGCGCAGCGGCCGGCCAAGGCCCAGCCGCTGCGCGGTTTAGTTGTTGCTTTAATTACCCCTTCGGGGGGACAGCGCCTTAAAAAAGAGTCGCCTATGGTTTTGTAAGCCTTCGCTGGTTGTTCTGGGTTTGGCTTGGTTTTGCTAGTGCTCAGCTATGCTGAGCAAGCAAAACCAGGCCAAACTTTAGATTACCTTCGGTAACCGTAGACAGCGCCTCATAAAGGAAACGCCTATGGTTTTGTAAGCCTTCGCTTTAATTCTAGGTTTTGTACGGCAACCAAAGGTTGCCAGTTCCGAAGCTAGTGGGGTTACCAAAGGTAACCTCTAGAGCACAGCAAATCCAGACTTTGCAAAACAAAGCCAAGTTTACCCTTCGGGTAAACCCATCCCTTTAAGACTTTGCGTATGCAAAGTAGCGTAGCTACTGGGGTTACCAAAGGTTTAAAGGAGGTTTTACAGCGTTCTGAGGCATATTTACTTTTGTTAAGAACCAGCACCTGGAAGTAAAGCTCCATCTTGTTGAAAATCTGCGCCTTTTCTTCTCTTCTTCTCTTCTTCTCTTCATTAGACGCTTAACGAACACTTTTCCACCTCGCCCTTATGTATGTGTATGTGTGTTTATTTTATGAAACTGATTTGCACCCACCCTAAACCGTGATATATTTACAAGGACCAAGCATACTACAAATCGATTACAACTCCGTTTCTTAGATACTTTGAAATAATTGAAGTACTTCAATACTGAGGGGCCTTTTTTTAACGGTGAATTTTATTGGGTGAAATTTGGTAATATATAATCAAGATTTTATGAATACTGTACAGCAGATAAGCCGTGAAAATAGATTCTATATCGCAGGATTTTTAGATGGTGATGGTTGTATAAAGGCGCAAATAATTAAAAAGATTATGTTCTTAAATACCAAATTCGTGTAACTGTTACTTTTTTTCAGAAAAGTACGCGTCTTTCTTTTCTTGAGTGGTTAAAGCAAGAGATTGGGTGTGGTACTATTCGTTCTAAAACATCTGACGGTGTCTCGGAATATGCTATTGTAGGAATCGAAAATGTCATACCTCTTTTAGAAGTATAGAAGTATAGAAGTAAGAAGTATTGGAACCAATGCTTCGAGTTAAGCTTAAACAAGCTAAATTAGTTTTAAAAATCAAGATTTACCCTCAATAGCAAAGAGTCATAATAGACAAGCTTTTTATGATTTGTGTCAAACTGTTGATCTAGTTGGGAGCCTTAATGATTCGAGAAAACGAAGAATAACTGCTCGTATTGTTAAAAACACCGAACAATTTATTCATCTAATTAGTGACTCAAATTCAAATGACGTCAACTAGAAAACAATAGTTATTGATTTAGCTCAAAGTAAAGCTTAGTATTGCTAAAGGTTCAGGTTATGCCATCATCTTTTTTGGAGTTGATAATTAAAATGCCATAGACTTAACGAAATGAAGTTCAATTAATCTCGTGACTGCTTCTTAAAAAAAAGAGTTGCTTGGTCAGTGTGGCTGTTCCCCCTTCCTGTAAGGAAGGGGGGCAGCCACACTGGCTTAAGTCAGTGCTTTAAAGGCTAGAAGTAAAACGCGTGCTGTAAAGGTGGCTGCCCCCCCCCTTCGGGGGGGAACAGCCACCTTTACTTTATGCCGAGTGAAACTCTTGGCAACCTTCGGGTAAGTAAAGCTTCGCTTTACTTCGCCAGTTCCAAAGCTACTTTGCTTACGCAAAGTCTGGTTTCGCTTGGTTTGGTCTGGGATTAGTGCCTCTTGCTTGCTCTAACTCGAGTAAAACTCTTGGCAACCTTCGGGTAAGTAAAGCTTCGCTTTACTTCGCCAGTTCCGAAGCTGAGCACGGCAAAAATCCGACTGTAAGTCGGTACCAATAAGAGGCACTAACCTTCGGTAACCACTAACCAAACCACTAGCAAAATTTGGAGCACTGGCTCTGGTGATATAAATTTCCAAGGCCTTACAAAACATTAAGTTTTGTAAGGCCCAGGTCGAACTGCGTTCGACTTCTAAGGGATCGAACCTTAGAAGAAAAAGAGGCTTTTACCTTAACGAAGGCTTATTAAGCCTCGAGGTACAACTAAAGCTCCGCTTTAGTTATCGAGTTAATAAGCCTTCGTTTGTTCTGAAGCTTTTTGATCAAACTCACTAGGCCTGTTAGTGTGCCTCAGCTGAAATCATTACTGATCTTACACTTGGCACCTATCGAACAGTTTGTCTTACTGTGGCCTATTGCAAAGAGAATCTTTACAGAGAGTACTCATCTTGAGATGGGCTTCCTACTTAGATGCTTTCAGCAGTTATCCACTCCGCACATGGCTACCCAGCGTTTACTCCTGACGGAATAACTGGCACACCAGAGGTGCGTCCTTCCCAGTCCTCTCGTACTAAGGAAAGCTCCTCTCAATACTCTAACGCTTACACCGGATATGGACCAAACTGTTTCACACATGGAATTTGTAACCTAATCACCACACAAAGTTATAAGTTATAAGAAGGGAAATTAGGTTACCCCCTACTTTCGTAGAGGCATGGACTATATCTTCATCCTATAGTTTTAGTTTTAATAGGAGTCGGCGTGTTCTAGATTTTATCTATACCACTTTCTTGTAGAGAGTGATTTCAGTCTCTACGGGGATTTAAAGAAATCTTCCCTCGGTATTACCATTTCAATTTGCTGAGGAAGGTTTCACCGATATAGCCGATACTAGATTGCCATTACTGACAACCAACGCAGTGATATTTACGTTCTGAACCCAGCTCACGTACCATTTTAACGGGCGAACAGCCCGACCCTCGCTGGCGAATGCACTAGCAGGATATGATAAGCCGACATCGAGGTGCCAAACCTTCCCGTCGATGTGGACTCTTGGGGAAGATCAGCCTGTTCATTATGTTATCGTAAGAGCTTTTTAGCAAGACTAGGCCCTTCGGGCCCACCTACCGTAGGTCGGCCGGCGGTCTTGCAATCGGAACGTAGTTCCGGCATATTGCCTCCAAGGGGCAGAGCCCTTGGCCGAATAAAACTCGGCTTACTTCTTTTTGTTTCCAAAAAGTTCAGACTATGTCATCAACTTTTTTTTCTTTGGGTCGGCAATTTATACATCATGGACGGAATAATATGAGGTTCAACTATTTTCATAAAATCTTCGAAAGATTTTCCTGAGATAGATACCACATATTTACCTTTCATTTTTGTTTGAAGATTAACTTAATCCTTCTGCCAACCGAACTACTTCTTCTTGATTGAACCCTTGTGTATGCAAAACGACACCTTTTCCTTGATTCGGACTATAGTCTAATTTACCTCCATCATCCATAAACCAATGTGCTAAACTGACTGGTGACACATGATTTTCAACTAAGTTCGGTTTAATGACCTTTTTTCCGTTATTATCTAATATCTAATATCTAATATCTAATATCTAATATCTAAAAAGAGGTGTGCTAATTCTTTTAAAATCACATGAGAAAGAGTTTGAAACTCAACTGTTTCTACGACGTTGTTGTTCAAATTTGTTCTCGATTTTTCTGCTGGCTCTGATAAACACCAAGTAAACACCAAGTAAACACCAAGTAAACACCAAGTAAACACCAAGTAAACACCAAGTAAACACCAAGGATCAAACGCATTATGCAAATGTTTGATATACAGAAGATGATGAATACCTTGCTCGAATTTTAAACGATAACTTTTTCCGCTATCTTGTGTATTTAAACTAGCATCCCCCAATAAAACTCCAATAGCAATCTCTCGTTGTGTTTGAGTTAAGACTAATTGATTTTTGTAGTTTGTTAAAGCAGGGCCACGCAATGTTGGTGCGATTTTTGGTATTTTTTCTATCATAAAAAAACAGGTAATTAAAAAAGGTTATTAAAGAAAAAGAAGAGAATAGTAAAAAAAAGTTGTCGGGCACTCGTGGAAAGATTATTGGTAACAAATCCTCACTTTCTAGTCGTTGAACGTTCTCACTTACTTGTTGGGTTCCCTGCTCCAACTTTTGCTGGTGGGTTACTCGATAACTAAAGCTTCGCTTTAGTTGGCGCTCGAGTTCCTCTAGCAAAACCAGACTTTGGAACTAAAGCTAGAACTCAGCTACGCTGAGTTACCGCTTTAGTTATAGTTCAGCTTTGCTGAACAAGCAAAGTAGCTCCAGAACTCTAACTCGAGGTACCCTCGAGTTCGCGTACCCCGAGTTAGATTAGAGTAGAGCGAAGAACCAACTGGCGACCTACGGTCGCCAATGCTTTGTTTTCAGTGAGTTTCGCTGCAAATTGGCATATGACAAGTACACTTAGCTGTTTTTGCACTTCACCCGATTTATTGCCTTGGTATCACTATCAAGCGGGACAACATTTTATCCCTAGAGTAACTTTTATCCGTTGAGCGACGGCCCTTCCACGCGGTACCGTCGGATCACTAAGGCCGGCTTTCGCCCCTGCTCGACTTGTAGGTCTTGCAGTCAAGCTCCCTTATGCCTTTACACTCTACAGCTGATTTCCGTCCAGCCTGAGGGAACCTTTGCGCACCTCCGTTACTTTTTAGGCAATTATGTTATTTAGTTTTAGTTAATGTAAAAATCTGAAAACAACTTGGGTTTTGCTACGCAAAACCTCCACAAACGTGAGCTCTCTCTATCTAGTTTTTCTAGGCGGTGGAAATTTATAGTGGAAATCTGGATGCAATTTTTCAAAAATTAAATCTCTTAGAGTCTCATAGCTTTTCCCAGAAACATAGATCCGAAACATTTCATGGACTAAATTGGTGTCTTTATTTCGCTCGTTTGCTGGCACAGGCCAACTATTCAAACAAAATTAGGAAAGAGCACATAAGTTCTCGTTTTCTAATTTTGTAAATCCCTGAGTGTTTAGAAACACACCTTTGCTTTCTTTTGATTTAATTCCTCCATCATCCATGTACCAGTAAGCTAACCCAACTGCCGTAAGCATAAATTCAAGATCTTTTGGAACCTGTTTTTTTCCTTTCCCAGTCGGCCCATAAAAAGCTTCTCCATGATTTTTGAAAACACTAAGGTATCGTGTTTGGTACTTCCAACTGTGAGAACACCCGTATTTCACCTCCCTAGGTTTGGAAGTAGTTGTTCCAAAAGGTTGCCAAATATCATAAAGCTGGTGGATATAGCCTTTTTTCACTAGACTTTGTTCGATTTTTAATCTGAATGTCTTGTTAGTGAAAGTTTCTAAATGAGCATCCCCAAGTAAAATGCCTGTTAAAATTTCTGCTTGTTTCGCAGTTAAAGATGATGGACTATCACTAACTTTTTTTCAGATTTTTTAAAACTAATTAAAACTAAATTCCAATTCAAATTGGCTTTTGATCGCTCAAAAGTTCAGACTATATCATCATCCTAATATTATAAAAGGATGTTTAGCGTGTAGTCGTTGAGGGGTTCTTACAAACTTCCCTGCTGATTGTCCGTGCTATCATCAAATACGTTGAAACTAGTTTAAAAAAGGCTAGTTGTATTAGATGCTTAAAAAAACCCTACTTAGCGGTAACTCTAACTCGATAACTAAAGCCTCGCTTTAGTTGTTGCTCGAGCAGCGCCTCATTTTTGCTCAGGTAATCGCTCACTTTTGAAGAGCTACGCTCTTAAAAAGTGAGCGGCGATACCCCAACAGCAAAATCAAGCCCTGAACTAAAGCGAAGCTTTAGTTACTGTAGCTGAGTTCTGCTAAGCCTGATGATCTTTTAAGTTATTAATTAAATAGTAATAAAAACGGAGGTTCCAGCATATAGCTAAATTATGCCTCTCTTGTTACCAAGAGAGCACCCCTCTTATAAAAGGTTTCCGCCCCAGAAAAACTACCCGCCTGACACTGTCAAGTGTCCTGATTCAAGGATCACTATTAGAATTTTAGCTCTTTCAGAGTGGTCTCTCAAAAACGGCTCCATCTTGCCCGGAAACAAGAGCTCATAGCCTCCCACCTAGACTGCGCAAAAGGAGCCCAAAGTCAATGTCAAGTTATAGTAAAGCTTCATAGGGTCTTTCTGTCCAGGTGTAAGTAGTCCGCATCTTCACAGACATGTCTATTTCACCGAGTCTCTCTCCGAGACAGTACCCAGATCGTTACGCCTTTCATGCGGGTCTGAACTTCATGTTACTTGGATATCTCTAGCAGGGCACGTATTTGTGCAAGTTGAAGCCGTCTTATACCAGAAGGATTCATTCCCTCCGTAATATCAATAATTTGTATAAGACCACTTTTATTTAAATGTTGTTTACCTGCCATGAGCGAACATATTTTGCAAAACTTTTCGAAATCAGAAGCTTTCGATGTATATAAAGGATATTTAAGAAAGAAGGGTATGATATTTTTTCTTATGTGGGCAAGAGCACGTGTTTCATATTTGTAACACCCATCCTTACCATATCGAATAGCACCCCCTTGAAACAGATCTCGGATTCGTTGTAGAAGTACGTAGTTTACTGGTGTTTTTTTTTGAGCAACACTAAAACTTACTCTCACTTCAATTCCGAGATTGTTTCTTTCTAGTTTTCTAAAAGAAACAGAGAAACACCCTTCTCCATCTACAAAACCAGAAACATAAGAACAAAAATCTATATCTTTTTCCATTATTATTTACAAAATAAATTCTATTGATCCCTCCTGTTTCCAGAAGGCATAGACTATACTTTCACCTTGGTACACGAGGAAGATGTATTGCCATCTTTTCGTGCAAAAAAAAACCAAAAAAAACCAAGGGCCGGCGTCTTGCCCGAAGATTTCAAGATTTGAAGATTTCGGGCCTCTCCTTTCGGATCAGTCGTTACGGGGTTCTACTTTTTAAGTTTTTAAGTTAAGGTTAAGTTAAGGTTAAGTTAAGGTTAAGTTAAGGAAGAGTAAGCGAACCCTAAATTAAGAATAAATTTAACCTTAATTAAAGAAGGTTAAAAAAGTAAAACTTCCCACGGGATTAGCACTACCATTTCGCATCTGACCATTTTAAAGCCAGTAAACTGCTTCCTAACAGTTTGATGGGTTAGCTTTCCCCGTTATGAGCCGGATTTGTTACCTTTAGACTAGACTTCTAGAGTAGAAGGACTAAAAAAAAGTCAGTTTGGTAAGCCTGTTACCAGGCCTTTCTGGCAAGTTCGTTACCAGACAAGGAATTTCGCTCAGTTAATCCCTAATTTTTCAATTGGGGCTGGACTATATCTTAGGTTCAACAAAGCTTGATTTAAAAACTTTTGTATTCATTCCTTCTTTTATACGCTCAATCTCAAGGATACCGGCAGGTGTTAGATGTTTGTCATCCTCTATAACTCTATAACTCTATAACTCTATAAGGAGTTAAAAGGAGAATTCTATCTCGAAACATTAGAAAATCTAGTCCTTTTTTTGTTTTTAAAATATATTTTTCAAAAAACGGTACTATTTTGTATCGTAAATTAGCCTGGCCTCGCACGCGGTAACACATACGATCACCATGATTGACGCGCACACTTCCACAATCAAAATGTTTTTGTAGCTGATGAAGAATGTCTATATCTCGTTTGTGTTGCACTACCAAAAACTCAGGTAGTATTTGTACTTTTAGTTTCATGCTTTCATTCTTGTTCATCGAAAAAACACCCTTCTCCATCTACAAAACCGGTAATCCATTGTGGCTCTAAATCTGGAGTCATATAAACCTGAAATTATGAATACTTGATACCTCTTAACGTGTAGTCTCTGAGGATTTTAGATATTTTTATCTACTCTTTCCGGCTGATTGTCCACATATTTTTTTTAAATTTTGACTAAACCGCAAACTTAACAAGCTTACAATTAGTATTAAAAACTTTGCGAGGAGTTTCCAGCATATAGTTTAGTTTTACTAAGGCTAGCATATTCCAATAAATCGTCCGATAAATTAAATGAGCTGATTTAACCTTAGGACCGTCATAGTTACGGCCGCCGTTCACTGGGGCTTCGGTCGTCAGCTTCTCTGTCAAAAAACAAATAACCAACTTCCTTCACCTACCAGCACCGGGCAGGCGTCAGCCCCCATACGTTGTCTTACGACTTAGCGGAGACCTGTGTTTTTGGTAAACAGTCGCCTGGGCCTGCTCACTGCGACCTCCTTTCAGAGGCACCCCTTCTTCCGAAGTTACGGGGCTATTTTGCCGAGTTCCTTAGAGAGAGTTATCTCGCGCCCCTTAGTATACTCTACCTACCTACCTGTGTCGGATTCGGGTACAGATACCGTCATAATACAGAAGCTCGAGCTTTTCTTGGAAGTATGGCAGTAGACACAAACCTTAGAATCCCGAAGAATTAGTAAGGGCATAACACGATCTTAGCTCAAGAATAGTTTTTGTTCTATCTTTCATCACCTCAAACGTCTCTCCACAGATCCAACTCTGTGGTGTGGCTGCCTTCTTCGTCCCTCAGTTCATATATGACAAGTAGTACAGGAATATTGACCTGTTTTCCATCGACGACGCCTTTCGGCCTAATCTTAGGACCTGACTAACCCTCCCTGGACGAACCTAGTGAAGGAACCCTTAGGTTTTCGGGGCAATGGATTCCCACCATTGTTTGCGTTACTCAAGCCGACATTCTCACTTCTGCCTCGTCCACACATCTTTACAGATACGCTTCGACCTACAGCAGAACGCTCCCCTACCGATATTAGATTAGAAAGAAAAAATTAAAACTTTTACAAGTCGCATTAAAGTTTTGGTCAGTCACACTAATATCCCACAGCTTCGGCAGACAACTTAGTCCCATACATTTTCGGCGCAAGAGCGCTCCACCAGTGAGCTATTACGCACTCTTTAAAGGATGGCTGCTTCTAAGCAAACCTCCTGGTTGTTTCTGCACTCTCACCTCCTTTGCCACTTAGCTGTCATTTTGGGGCCTTAGCTGGTGATCTGGGCTGTTTCCCTCTTGACAATGGAGCTTCAATATTGTTAAGGATTTGATAAAGTTCACTTTTTTAACGTTTCTCTTTATAAATTCTGTGTGTAATTTTATCAATTCTTCTTTGGTTTTCTCCCTTTTAGAGTTGGATAGAGTTGGATAGAGTTGGATAGAGTTGGATAGAGTTGGATAGAGTTGGATAGAGTTGGATAGAGTTGGATAGAGTTGGATAGAGTTGGATAGAGTTGGAACTCATAGCATATGTTAAATCAAGCAATTGTAGGCCACCCGCTAGCGTTTTATGTTCGCCGTCTCGGAGCAACTGAACTGCTAAGGCAAAACGCCTATACTGCTCTGCTTTATAAGGTGGCAGCGGTTTCCCTTCAAAAAGCGGTACTATTTTACTATGAGCCTTTATACCGTCAAGAACATATTGGCGGCTTTTACTGCTTTTTCCAGTTTTTGCTACACGGCCCCCACCCATGGTGCGCTTAAACGCGTTTAGGTAAGATTCTAATGGATCACTTATAGTCCAAACTGGTTTAGAGTTGCGTGTTTTTGCGTTCCACGGTAAAAGCACCGTCAACCCGCCATCGCCACAATGTGCCCCAACCATATAATTTTCGGACAGGGGTTTAGAAAGCAATCTTTCCTCGAGTACCGTGACCTATGGCTCAATTTCACTGATATACTTTTTTCCTTGTTGAATTCCTTCGTCGAATGACTGTGGGGTTGCACTCACCAGATTGAAAAAGTATTCTATCGGCTTTTTTTTTATAACTTGGGATCCTTGGCTTTTCTGACTGCTCGTTTGATAAGCCAAATAAATTAAAGAGATCAGACCTTCGTCTGACAAATTAACCTGGTTATCCAGTAACTTACGTAACTTTTGTGCAACTAAGAAATCATTGAAGATTCTTGGATTTAATAACCCATGTTTTACAAAAATGGAAGTAAATCTCTGACCAACATCTGAAGTAGCACATATCGCAATTGCCACCTCTTGGGTAGTAACTCCGTTTCTTTGGCGGTTTTTACTATACCGAGCAAAAGACAAAGGCAACGGCGAAGAGGAAAATGAATCCAATCCATCTTGAATAAAATCAAAAACTGCCTCGTTTTTTTTTGATTGTGTAGAGGTATATTGTACAGTAAACCCAATAGGAATTTTAGATTTATTGTTTTCTTTTTTTTATCAAAAAGGTAGATGCGCACGGACCCATCGGTGTCAAAAAAACCTAGAATAAATTCTTCAAACTGTAATGCATTTTGGAAAACAGACATAATTTTTATATTTTCACTAAAAATAAAAATTATGTTTTAAGTTAGGAAAGAACTAAAAAAAGGACATACACTTTTTTGCTTTGCTAAAGATTTGTAAAAAAAGGAACTTTTATTCAAAAAAACGAAGCATTATCGTTTTGAAAGCATTTAAGCTTTCCCGCTCTTTGAGTTTCTTCAAAGTTCAGACTATTTCATCAACTTCTTTCTCTTACGCTTAGCTTAGACTCGAAAGCAAAGCTTAGATTAAAAAAGAAAGTAGCTGCCCAGCGCTCGTGGCCTGAACAGAGTTCAGGGTTCAATAGCAAAGCTATTGAACAGATATTATTGGTTCGAAATCCTCAATCCCTAGTCGTTGAACGTTCATACTGACCCCCGAGTAAGTTAAGTACGCTACCCTACTTAACTTAGTAGTTAGTAGTTAGTAGGGCTGGAGACTTACTCAAGATACTAAAATTTATAACACCCCTTTCTTTAAAATATAGGTTTATAGAGAAAGCGTATTAGAAATAAAAGTTTCGATTTAGTATGCTTCGCTGCGAGTTAACATATTAATAGTCTTGAATTTAAAAGACCATAACTTAGCTTTTCTCGACAATTCACTGAGTTTAACGCTAAATATTACTATTTAGTTGGACTTTTTGTAATCCCCCACTGTCTCACTGATTCACGGTATACAAGTTTAGTATTCTTAGTTTGCCACGATTTGGTACCGCGTTAACAGCCCGCACCGAAACAGTGCTTTACCCCTAAACCGTACTTTAGATCGTGAATCGCTGCGCCTCAACACATTTCGGGGAGAACCAGCTAGCTCCGAGTTCGATTGGCATTTCCATTTAACAAAATACAAATTTGTATTTTTCTTATTTTTTCAAATAAGATTAGACTATACCTTCAACTCACATCTTTTTTAGGGGCTTTACTTTATAAAGGCTTTTGTGATTTATTTTGTTTTGTGAAGGCTTTGTAAAGCCTTCATTTAACATTTAACATTTAACATTTAACATTTAACATTTAACATTTAACATTTAACATTTAACATTTAACATTTAACATTTAACATTTAACATTTAACATTTAAGTAGAGGCGACCTGCACTAAAATCTAAATAATCTTACGCCATACATATTGTTTACTTTTTGGTTGTAAACTACCCCATGAAAGATTGAAGTGTGTGAGTGCTGACGTGTTAGCAAATCTCTTTGCTCTCCTCTTTCGAGTCAGTCGTTACGGGGTTTAATTAACGTTTTTTTTCAAAACAAAGTTACTTCTCTATTAATTAAACTTCCCACGGTATTGCCCTGGTTTACATAAAATTAAATTAAAATTAAAATTAAAATAGTAAACTTTAGGTTTCACCGTTATGAGTCAGTATATTGCAAAAAGTCACCTTTTTGCGGGGCAAAATCGCCAACTTTACCCCTAACCATAGCTCATCCCACGATTTTTCAACATCGATGAGTTCGGACCTTCACTTGGTGTTACCCAAGCTTCATCCTGGCCGTGGTTAGATCACCCGGGTTCGGGTCCATAAGGAGTGACAAAATCGCTCTAGACACACAAACAGCAAAGCTGCAAGTGTGTGCACTTCAAACTTGCTTTCGCTTGGGCTTCGGATTGTAGTCCTTAACCAAGCCACCCCCTATAAGTCGCCGGCTCATTCTTCCACAGGCACGCGGTCAAGGTAAAACCTCTCCCACCGCTTGTCAGATCACGGTTTCATATTCTTTTTCACTCCCTGGCCAAGGTTCTTTTTCACCTTTCCCTCGCGGTACTATTTCGCTATCGGTCATTCAGGAGTATTTAGCCTTACGAGGTGGTCCTCGTAGATTCACACGGGATTTCACGTGCCCCATGCTACTTGGGATTAAAGATAGTAAACTAAGCTAGGGTTAAAGTACTGGACTATCACCATCTATGGTGCAGGACTCAGCTGCTTCCTCTGCCTAACTTCATGTTTACTTGTGGTATCACCACAAATCTCCTCCCACGACACCGAGTGAATACAAAGAATCACTTGGTTTAGGCTGTTCCCACTTCGCTCGCCGCTACTATGGGAATCGCTTTTGCTTTCTTTTCCTCCGGCTACTAAGATGTTTCAATTCACCGGGTTCTCTCTTTCCTATCTATGAATTCAATAAGTAGTTCTTTGAGGTTGCCCTATTAGGGAATCTCCGATTCTTTGCTTGTTTCCAGCTCCTCGAAGTATTTCGTTGGTTGCCACGCCCTTCATCGTCTCTGAATGCCTAGGTATCCACCGTAAACCTTTGGTTATTTGATCTTTTTTTTTATGGGTTTACTTCGTAAACCAATTGGCAACTCGAGCAAAGCTCGAGTAACCCATGAACCCTTTTAAAAATTAATTAAAATTAATTAAAATTAATTAAAATTAATTAAAATTAATTAAAATTAATTAAAATTAAAACGGCTGATTTTACTATGAATAGAATAAACTAAGCATTGCTCAATCTGATTGAAACTTTATTTCAAACACACAAATATATATTATCAAAAAAAATCTTGAAAATCAACTACGTTAATACACAACAAAATCTTACTCTTCTCAAGAATTGATGCGGAATGGAAATACTGATATTTGAGTACTAAAGTGCTCTTTTTTATTGAGAATTCTATTTTCTAAAGACAGTTACTTTTTCCAAATCATTAATAGTATTATCAAGAGCTGGATGACGCGAAAGTATCCCAGGTCTGTGACGAGGTTCGTTTTAAATGGCAAACTTTAGTTTAACCACGAGCGTAACGCTCACAACTTCCCTCTTGACTTAGCTTCAGTTGAAGCTCCTTCAATCAACGGCTAGTCTGTTCACCTGTCACTAAAGCGGTAGGGTATCGCCGTAACTCGGCAGGGTATCGCCATAACTCGGCAGGGTATCGCCAGAGGCGATAACCCCAGTAGCTCTTAAAAAGTGAGCGATTACGAACTAAAGCTCGAACGAAGC
>JAABUK010008577.1_pt1 | contig 14275 bp, 16 predicted proteins | sample 5559141 | NCBI WGS metagenome assembly JAABUK01 (sample SAMN10711869, study PRJNA513367) | rock metagenome | isolation source: Antarctica rocks | place: Antarctica: Victoria Land, Pudding Butte nord | collected 2016-01-03
GAGGTAGTCATGTTGACGACTACGGAAAGTAAAACCATGGGGCTCTCCGAGGTATCCACGTTGCTCTGGCGCGAGCGGGAGGCGCTGCAGCTGCTGCTTTTCAAACTTGTCGAAGAACAGCTGATCCTCAGTGCCGGCCAGACTCGCTGGTTGGCCCTGGCCAACGACGAGATCGAAGCGGCCCTCGACCAACTGCGCGGCACCGAGGTGTTGCGCGCGGCCGAGGTCGACGCCCTGGCCGATGACCTGTCACTGGCCGGGCCGCCCACGCTGGCCGAGCTTGCGGCGCTGTCGCCCGAGCCGTGGACGACCCTGTTCGGCGAGCACCGCCAGGCCCTGCTGCAACTGGTGACCGAGGTGCACGACACCACCGGGCACAACCGGGTGCTGCTGGCCGCGGGGGCCCGCTCGGTTCGCGAGACCCTGCTCTCGGTCACCCAGACCGTGCAGACCTATGACTCCTCCGGTTCGACGGTGGCGATGCCGAATGGCCCGATGCTGATGGACGAACAGGCATGAGTTCGTTCTCCTGCCTGACCAACGCGCTGGCCTCGCTCAACGCCCAGCGCTACGGCCTGGACGTCACCGGCCAGAACATCGCCAACGCCAACACCGCCGGTTACACCCGCCAGCTGGCCGAGGCCGGCCCGGTGCCCGGCGTCCCGGCGATGTATGCCAGCCAGCATGCCAACAGCTCGGTCACCGTGTCGGGCACGTCGCGGCTCAACGACCCGGTCATCGATGCCAGAGCCCGCAGCGAGCACGGCCGCAACGGCAACCTGCAGACCACCGCGGGCACCGTGTCCTCGGTCGAGGCGCTGTTCGACGAGCCCAGTGACCACGGCCTGTCCGAGCAGCTCAACGACTTCTGGAACTCCTGGGCCGCGGTCGCCAACAATCCCGGCGACGCCGCTGCCCGCAACGTCGTCCTGCAGAAGGCCACCGGCCTGACAAGCAGTCTCGACCAGACCAGCGCGGCACTGGACCGGCTCACCCAGTCGGTGACCCGGCAAGCCGGCGCCGCCACCGATCAGATCAATACGGCGGCCGCCGCGCTCGCCCAGCTCAACGGCGCCATCGCGGTGGCGACCGCCACCGGCAGCAACACCAACGCTCTTGCCGACCAGCGCGACGGCCTGCTGATGACGCTGTCGAATCTCAGTGGCGCCCAGGCCAGCATCCAGGTGGACGGCACGGCCACCGTGACCGTAGGCGGCAAGCTCCTGGTGTCCTGGACCACCGCCAGTTCCGTCTCGCTCGGTGCCGGCAACCAGCTCCTGGTCGGCGAGCCGCCGGCCGGGCCGGCCGGCGGCTCGCTGCAGGCGCTGGTGGACGGGCTGAACAGCACGCTGCCCAGCTACGGCGCCCAGCTCGACTCGGTCGCGGCCACGCTGGCCGCAACCGTCAACTCCGCGCAAGCCGGTGGTTATGACCTTGCCGGCGATCGCGGCGGCCCGTTGTTCGCCGGCAGCACCGCCGCATCGCTGTCCGTCGTGGTGACCAACCCCGCCGCGCTGGCGGCCTCCGGTGCGCCCGGCGGCAACCTCGGCGGCTCGGTCGCACTGGCCATGTCCGGACTGGGCAGCTCGCCGACCGGTGCCGACGCCGGTTTCCGCCGGCTGGTCGGCACCCTGGCCACGGACGTGCAGCGCGCCGACCAGCAGGCTTCGGTGCAGCAGGCGGTCACCACCAGCGTCGACGACCTGGCCCAGTCCTCGGCCGGGGTCAGCTTCGACGAGGAGACGACCAACCTGCTCACCTATCAGCGGGCCTATCAGGCGTCCTCCCGAGTACTCAGCACGGTGGACGAGACGCTGGACACGCTGATCAGCCACACCGGGCGGGTGGGGCTGTGATGCTGAGGGTCACCGGGGGTTCGGCCGCGCCCGGCGCGCTCAACGGGCTGCAGGCCGACGCGTCCCGGCTGGCGGCGCTGCAGCAGCTGTCCTCCGGCCGGCAGATCACCAAGCCCTCGGACTCCCCGACCGGCACGGTCACCGCCCTGCAGCTGCGCTCGCAGCTCAAGCAGCTCAACCAGTTTCAGGCCAATGCCGCCGACGCGATCGGCTGGCTCACCACGGTGGACAGCTCGCTGCACAGCATCACCAGCCAGTTGCAGCAGGTCCGCTCGCTGGTGTTGCAGGGCATGAACACCGGCACCGGCAACGCCGCCTCGAACGAGGCGCTGGCACAGCAGGTGGATCAGGCCCGAGCCTCGTTGCTGTCGCTGGCCAACTCCAGCTATCTCGGCCGTCCGGTCTTCGGTGGCACCACGTCCGGCGCGGTGGCCTTCGACGCCTCCGGACGCTATGCCGGTGACACCGGCACCGTGAGCCGCACCGTCGGGCCGAACGCGGCGGTCGACCTCAACACCGCCGGCACCACCACCTTCGGCGCCGACGGCAGCAACCTCTTCGACGTGCTCACCGACATCTCGGCCACCTTGCGCGGCAACCCGGCCGGGCTCGGCGCCGCCCTGCGCAAGCTCGACACCCAGCAGCTCGCGATCACCGGCGAGCAGTCCCTGGCCGGCGCCAAGTATCAGAGGATCCAGAACGTGCAGAACACTGCGAGCACCAACCTGATCCAACTGAAATCCCAGCTGTCAGACATTCAGGACATCGACCTGGCGGACCTGGCCATCCAGGTGACGTCGGCCAGCGCCGCATACCAGGCGGCACTGGCGACCACGGCCAAGGTCAGTCAGATCTCGCTACTGGACTTCTTGAGGTGAGCGGGAAGCACAGCACCGCGGTACTGGCGAACCGCGGCCGGCTGACGGGCGAGGTCGCCGTTCCGCCCGACCAGATCACCTTCGCGACGCCGATTCCCGGCTTCGAGGACGAGCGCGACTTCACGGTCACCGCGCTGGACGCCGACGGCGTGCTGTACGCGCTGCGCTCGGTCACCACACCGGGGCTGCGGTTCGTGGTCGCGGCGCCGAGCCGGTTCTTTCCGGACTACGCGCCGCTGCTGGAAGCCGCCGACGTCAGCGCGCTCGGCGTCACCGACGGCGACGAGGTGGTGCTGCTGGTGATCGTGACGGTCACCGACGGCATCGCAGACGCCACCGCGAACCTGCTCGCGCCGATCGTCATCGCCATCGATCGGGGCACGGCACTTCAGCTGGTGCTGGCCGATGCCGAGCTGCCCCTGCGCGCGCCTCTGCTGCGACGGGCAGGCTAGCGTTGCGGTCGCCGGACCCGGCCCACTGCTGCCTGCTGGAGCGTCGCCTTGCTGATCCTGACCCGCCGCGTCGGCGAGAGCATCGTCGTCGGCGATGACATCGTCCTCACCGTTTTCGAGGTCCGCGGCGATGCCGTGCGGATCGGAATCGAAGCGCCCCGTTCGGTCAAGGTCAACCGTAAAGAGATTTATGAGGAACTCCAGCGATCCAATGCCCAAGCAGTCTCCAGTTCAGACGACGCGGTCGACGCGCTGCGCGGTGCCCTCGGCGAGACCACCGGCGCCGGCCGTGCGACTGATGTCGGCGCTGACTCAGGCCAGGCTCGCAAAAGCGTCCATCCGGACGGGACGGACACCCCGAATGGCAGCGGCCGCTGATTGGTCCTCGCGACGCGGCCCGTTGGCCTGCGGGCGGGCGCCCGGGCTCCCTAGACTGGCCGCCGTGACCGCGGCAGTGGCCGGTGCGCCATGACCGATGTGCCGGCCGACAGCGCGGCGGTGGTGCTGCGCGACCAGCAGGGCCGCGCCTACCGCAGTGAGGTGGTGCGCTCCCAGCCCGGCATGCTCTTCCTGCGGCCGCCGCGAGATCTGCCCGCCGCGCAGGCCGCCCTTGGTACCCGGCTGCTGGTGACCTGGCCCGACGACACGTCGTTGTGGGTGCTGCCGGTCTTGCTGATCGACATCGTCGCCAACGGCGACGCGGGGCTGCTGGTGGCCCAGATTCAGGGCGGCGCCTGGCGCGAGGAACGCCGGCAGTACACCCGGTCGGCCCTCGACGCCACCCTGGGAATCGTCTACGAGGGCCCGGATGCGACGTTCTTCCAGGCGCCCGCCGAGCTGGTCGACCTGAGCGAGGTCGCGCTGCGGGCCGTCGTCCCGCCGGAGCACCAGGCGTTGTCGCAACCCCGGACCCCGGTGCTGGTGCGGCTGGAGGTGGCGACCGACAGCTTCGAGATCGGCGGCTACATCCTCACCGGAAAGCCGGCCGCCCGGCTCGACCTCGGCCTGGAGGTCGTGGTGCTCTTCCACCGGCCGGTGCCCCGGGTCGAGGAGCTCCGGCAGTACCTGGGCGGCTTGGTGGTCGGCGGCTGAACCCGGCGCGCCGGGTTCACCCGTGCGTCCTGGGGTTCAGGCTTGACGTTGCCGTCCTGGGGTTCAGGCTTGACGTTGCCGTCCTGGGGTTCAGGCTTGACGTTGCCGTCCTGGGGTTCAGGCTTGACGTTGCCGTCCTCGGGTCAGTCGCTGTCGCGGCGGTTCCGCCGGGTGCGGCGCAGGTTGCGCACGACCAGCAGGCTCAGCAGCAGCCCGCCGCCACCGATCACGGCCTTGCCGACGGGAGTAGCTGCCTTTTCCTTGAGCGTGGCCTTGAGATCGTCCAGAAGGCGCTGGGGGGCCAGCCGATCGGCGAGCTGGTCGACAGTGACCGCGAGCTGGTCGCGGGCCTGCTCGATCTCTGCTCGGATGTCCCTCGCGTCGCGCTGGGTGGCCACCGCTGCTCCTTCGTCGTCTGCTGCTGGAGTGGCCAGCCTAACCTCCGGCCCGCGGCCGCTCCGCCCGATACCGTGTGCCCATGACCGAACGTCTCAGTATCGGTGACCCCGCGCCGGAATTCACCTTGCCCGACGCCGAGGGGCACCCGCTGTCATTGGCCGACCTGCGTGGCCGGCGCGTCGTCGTCTACTTCTATCCGGCCGCCTCGACCCCCGGCTGCACCAAGCAGGCCTGCGACTTCCGGGACAACCTCGCCAGCTTTGCCGACGAGGGCTTCGCGGTGCTGGGTGTCTCGCCAGACAAGCCGGCCAAGCTGGCCAGGTTCGCCGAGCAGCAGGGTCTGACGTTTGCGCTGCTGTCGGACCCCGACCGGCAGGTGCTCAGCGCCTACGGCGCGTACGGCGAGAAGGCGCTCTACGGCAAGACCGTCGTCGGAGTGATTCGGTCGACCTTCGTCGTGGACGCCGACGGCAAGATCGAGCTGGCGCAGTACGGCGTGAAGGCCACCGGGCACGTCGCCAAGCTACGCCGAGACCTCGGCCTGGCACCCAGCCAGTAGGCTCGCGGCGACGGGGCCGTAGCCCAATTGGCAGAGGCACACGGTTTAGGTCCGTGCCAGTGGGGGTTCGAGTCCCCCCGGCCCTACGATTTGTAGCGCGAGTTTGCTGCGCTGCAACACTTGACGAAGCCGCTGTGCTAACGGCCCAGCCAATGGAATCGCCCGGCCCGAGATGAGGGCGGTGACCTTATCCGCTGCATCTGAGTGCAGAGCGGCCGTCACATGGCAGTAGATGTCGCGCGCGATCGAGATCTTGACAGGCGTGCGTTTACTACTCAGGCGTTGCACCGGTCACGACGGATCGACGACGGATCCGCGACGCTGGCTGCCGAGTCACGGCCGGCTCCAGCCGAGGTGTCCCTGTAGGGATCCCGGACAGTCTGGCTTCCACTTCGAACCTTCCGATACAGGTCACGAAGCTCGGGGCTATCCGGGTAGGTCCGGCCACGGGGCTGTCCATGCGGAAGCAACAGCTTGGCTGCCACGACTATCCGGAGGTCCCTCGTCGCTGTTGCGTCTTCCAACTCTGCGATTCCGCATAGCCGGATCTCCGGACCCGGAGGTTGTAAGACACCCAGAGATTTGACGCGCGTTCGGGCTTCCAGGATCCCGCTCCGGTGTCGGTGAGGACGCCGTAATACTCGGGCGTGTTCTTGTCCGGGGGTTCGAGTTCCCTGACGCTCGCGGCGCTGGCGGGCGGCGGGCAATCCGAACGGCCGCCGGCGCCGAATCGCTGGCATGTCCCGCCCAGCGTCCCGCCGACCGGCCACCTGCCGAGGTAGCCGCTTGGCGCGCCGGTTTCGTTCGGCTGATGTGAGGTCGGCCTAGGATGACGGTCATGCGGTTCGAGCGGGCATCCGCCTCCAGCAAAGTCCGGAGCACTGGCACGGCACCGACCCTGGAAGAGCTGATCGCGGCGGCAGCGCGCGGCAACGAGCAGGCCTTCGCCGACCTCTATGACCAGACCTCGTCCCGGGTGTACGGAATGGTGTTGCGGGTGATCCGCGACGCCGCCCAGGCGGCTGAGGTGACCCAGGACATCTACCTGGAGGTGTGGAAGCAGTCGGCCCGCTTCGACGCCGGCAAGGGTGCCGTGCTGCCCTGGTTACTGATGATCGCGCACCGCCGGGCGGTCGACCGGGTGCGGTCGGCGCAGTCCTCGATCGTGCGCGATGACAAGTACGCGATGCTGAACGAGGAACGGCCCTACGACTCGGTCAGCGAGCAGGTTCAGACCAGCCTGGAAGCCCAGCGGGTACACAAGGTGTTGCACGACCTGACGCCTGCCCAGCGAGAGGCCGTCAGCCTGGCCTACTTCGGGGGTTACACCCACAGCGAGGTAGCCGAGCTGCTCAAGATCCCGCTCGGCACGGTGAAGACTCGAATACGCGACGGTTTGATCAGGATGCGCGACGCACTGGGGGTGATGGCATGACCGACGAGCTGAACGCGTTGGCCGGCGCCTACGTGCTCGACGCGCTGGGCGAGGACGAGCGGGAGCTGTTCGCAGAGCACCTGCAGACCTGCTCCGAATGCTCCGAGGAGGTGCGCGGCATGCGCAATGCGACCGCCGAACTCAGTCACCTGACCGAGGCCGGGCCGCCGCCGCAACTGCGGGCCGCGGTGCTGAGTGCCATCGCGCAGGCGAGGCCGCTGCCGCCGCTGGTCAAGCCCGAGGAACTGGACAACGTGGTGCCGCTGCGGCACGAGCGACCGGTGTGGCAGGCGCTCGCCGCGGCCTGCGCGCTGATCGCGATCGCCGTCTCGGGCTGGGGCTACTCCCAGCACCGCGACGCCCAGCGGGCGGCCAGCACCCAGGCATCGGCAGTCCAGAGCCTGCTGCGGGCGCCGGACGTGACGGCCAGCACGACGGCCATGAAGCAGGGCCGGGGCACCGTCGTCTACTCCAAGTCCGAGCACAAGCTGGTGCTCATCGGGCACGGCATGCCGGTGCTGGACGAGGGCCGGACGTACCAGTTGTGGATGGTTCCGGCGAGCGGCAGGCCCATCTCGGGCGGCGTGTTCCGCACCGACGAATCCGGAAACGTCGAGGTGCCGGCATCGGGGGATCTCGACGCGGTCACCCGGATGGCGGTATCGGTCGAGCCGGCCGGCGGCTCGGCCCGCCCGACCGCGAGCACGGTGCAGTTGCTCAACCTTTGAACCGCTGACGGCCCGCGCGGCTGCCGGACGCCCACCGGCTAGCGTGAGGCCATGCCGGGCAGCTCGCAGGTCGACCTCAACGCCGACCTCGGCGAGGGCTTCGGCGCTTGGGGCGGCGGCGCGGACGAGTCCCTGCTGGCCGTTGTCACCAGCGCCAACGTTGCCTGCGGCTTCCACGCCGGCGATCCGGTGATCATGCGCCGGGTCTGCGCCGCGGCGGCTGGGCGCGGCGTCACCATCGGCGCCCAAGTGGGCTACCGCGACCTGGTCGGCTTCGGCCGGCGGCGGATCGACATCGCCCCGGACGACCTGACCGCCGACGTCCTCTACCAGCTCGGTGCCCTGGACGGGTTCGCCCGTGCGGCCGGCGACCGGGTCCGCTACCTCAAACCGCACGGCGCGCTCTACTCGGCCGCCGCCACCGATCCCGGGCAGGCCGGCGCGATCGTGGCCGCGCTGCTGGCCTGGGACCGGCCGCTGCCGGTACTCACGCTGCCCGGTTCGGCGCTGGCCACGGCGGCCGCCGCGGCCGGCATCGTGGTGGTCGCCGAGGCGTTCTGCGATCGCGGCTACCTACCCGGCGGTGCGCTGGTGCCCCGCGACCAGCCGGGCGCGGTGCTGCACGACGCCGGCCAGATTGCCGCTCGGGCGCTGACGATGGTGACCGACGGTGAGCTGCGCGCGGTTGACGGCAGCGTGATCGCCGTCCGGCCCGGCTCGCTGTGCGTGCACGGCGACACTCCCGGCGCGGTGGAGATCACCACCGCCGTCCGGGACCGGCTGGCCGCAGCCGGCGTCCGGCTGGCAGCCTTCGCGACATGAGCGGCCCGACGCTGCTGCCGTACGGTGACGGCGCCGTGCTGGTCGAGCTGGCAGCGGCCGCGGACGTCGTGGCGCTGCGCGATGCCCTGGTCCGGCGGGCACATCCGGCGCTGCGCTCGGTGGTGTCGGCGGCCCGGACCGTCCTGGTCCAATTCGAGCCGGGCGCCATCGCGGTCGCCGAACTTCAGGCGCTGGTCCGCAGCTGCCAGGCGGTGCCGCCCGCTGCCGGTGTTGGGCCGAGCGCGGCGGCTGCCAACCCACCGGCTGCCAACGTGCCGGTGGTCGACCAGCCAGCTGCCAACGCGCCGGTGGTCGAGCTCGTGGTGCGCTACGACGGCGCGGATCTGGACTCGGTCGCCGAGCTCAGCGGGCTGACGGTGCTGGAGGTGATCCACCGGCACTGCGCCGTCGACTACATCGTGCAGTTCTGCGGGTTCGCCCCCGGCTTCGGCTACCTGACCGGCCTGGATCCGGCGCTGCGGCTGCCGCGGCTGAGCACTCCGCGACCGGCCGTGCCGGCCGGGTCCGTCGCCATCGCCGGCGAGTACACCGCGATCTATCCGCGCAGCTCACCCGGTGGCTGGCGGCTGCTGGGCCGCACCGATGCGGTGCTCTTCGACCTCGACCGCTCACGGCCGGCGCTGCTGGCGCCGGGCACGGTGGTGCGGTTCTGCCCACGATGATCGAGGTGCTGTCCCCCGGCCCGCTGGCGACCGTGCAGGATCTGGGACGGCCCGGCTTCGCCGATCTCGGCGTCAGCCGTAGTGGCGCCGCCGATCGGGGTGCGTTACGGCTGGCCAACCGGTTGGTCGGCAACGCCGACTCGGCCGCCGGCCTGGAGATCACCCTCGGCGGCCTGGTGCTGCGGCTGGCCGGCGCCGCGACGCTGGCGCTCACCGGGGCCCCATGTCCGCTGTCGGGGCACCGGGCCGGCGGCTGGAACACCGCGCTTAGCTGCCCGGCGGGCAGTGTGCTCGCCCTCGGCGTCCCACCGGCGGGGCTGCGCAGCTATCTCGGCATCCGGGGCGGCATCGCGGTCAGCCCGGTGCTGGGCTCGGCCGCCACCGACACGCTGTCGGGCCTGGGCCCGGCGGCGCTGCGCGCCGGTGATCGGCTGCCGGTCGGCACCGCGACCGTCGCCGAGCCCGGCGACTTCGCCTACCCGGCGGGCCGGCCGGTCCCGCCGGGCCCCGTCGGGCTGGCGGCCGGGCCCCGAGCGTCCTGGTTTCCCCCGGCGGCGCTGCGGCAGCTGTTCGGCTCGTCCTGGCTGGTCGGCCCGGACAGCAACCGGGTGGGCCTGCGGCTGGACGGACCGGCGCTGCGACAGCGGCCCGAAACCGAGCAGCAGGCCGCCGAGCTGCCGTCGGAGCCGACCCTGCCCGGCGCCGTGCAGGTTCCTCCGGACGGCCGGCCCATCGTGCTGGGGCCCGACGCACCGGTCACCGGCGGCTATCCCGTGATCGCCGTCGTCCGGACCGCCGAGCTCGACCTGCTGGCCCAACTGCGGCCCGGCGACCGGCTCCGGTTCATGGCGCCCCCCGGCCACTGGCCGTGCTGAGCCGTTACCGAACCAGTCGGCCTTCGGTGCGCAGTGGCCGGCCCACCGAGCTGATGCAGGTGCCGTCGGTCAACCGCCACTTCCAGCCGTGCATCTGGCAGGTCAGCACGTCGCCCTCGATCCGGCCGAACCGGCTCAGGTCAGCCTTGAGGTGCGGGCACCGCCGCTGAATGGCCCAGCCGTCCATGGTGATCGTCTCGTCGTCGTTGGCGGACTCGGCGAACCAGCCCTCGGCATAGTTCAGCCTCTCTTCGGAAAGGCATTTGAAGAAGGTGTAGACGTACTCGTTGTATGGCCCGACCCGGGTCGCGGTGAACCGGCAGGACAGGAACAGCGAGTTCACCCAGTCGATCTCGTGCTCGAAGATCAGTTTCTCCAGGTAGGCGCGCTTGGTCTGGAACCGGTAACGGACCTTCTCATCGGCGTACGGGCGCACCTGCCGGGTGACGAAGTCGAGGAGAAAGTCGATGTCGCCACGCTCGTCGTCGGTGGCGGTGAAGCGGATGCCGCCATTGATGCCGGCGGCCATCTGGTCGGCCTCCTCCAGCAGCGGGGTGAACCAGGCGGTGATCTCGGCCAGCACGTCGACCTCCGGATGCGCCCAGGTCAGCTTCTCCCGCTCCACCGCCGGCTGGCGGCGATCCTGCATGTCGCGCAGGTAGGAGGCCTTGTCGCCGAACAGCTTCTCGACCTCGGCGTCAGACATCGGGTGCTCGAGCGGGCAGCCCGGCTCGCTGACGTGGGCAACGGTGCCCGGCAGCAGCAACCTGCCGTTGTCGCGGCCCTTCTCCGACAGCCAGTTCAGGTAGACCTGCTGGTCGGGAAAGATGTTGGACTCGTCGCCGAAGATGTCGTTGAAGCCCCACAGGTCCGGGTCCAGAAAGCACGGCGGTCCGGCGGTCGGAAACACGAAGCTGGCGTCGAGATCGTCGATGTAGCGCAGGCTGCGGTCGAACTGTCGTTCACGCTTGGTGGCCCCGAGCGCCTGCTTGGCACGCTTGGGCAAGTCATAGACCATCGGAAACCAGATCGCGCCGGAGAACTGCAGCAGGTGCACGTCGACCTGACCGAGCTTGACGAACTCGATCAGGTCCGAGGGCCGTGCGTCGTTCTGGTTGAGCAAGATCGTCCTGCCGTCGGACAGCCAGAGCGACGAATCGCCGATCGGCCCGTCGGTCGGCGAGGTCAGCGAGTTGATCATCACCTGCAGGCCGTCGAGCTCGACGACCTCCTTGTCGGTGGTGTGCACGAAGGAGGTGAACCCGAGGTCGCGAAGCTGGTCCTCCAGCTCCGAGGTCGGATAGCTGGGCAGCAGGACGGTCGCCTTCTTGCTGACGTGGCGCCTGAGATGCTGCGGATCGAAGTGGTCGCGGTGCAGGTGCGAGACGAAGAGGTAGTCGGCGTCGCCGAAGGTGTCCCAGTCGAGTTCGGAGTTGTCCGGAAACGGAAACCAGGACCCGAAGTACGCGGGATTGACCCAGGGATCGGTCAGCACGCTGCCGAACTCGGTCTCGATCAGCACACTGGCATGGCCCAGGCCGGTCACTCGCATGTATCCGTGCTCCACTTCTGCTTCGTCGACGTACCCGTTCACGGTAACCGCTGTCGCCGTCCCGGTTGCGCAGGGCAGCAACGCACTCGACATGCAACCGACTGATTTCGTCTTCAACCGAGCATGACGCAACCGATGCGAGCGTTACTTCGCGCTTTCAGGGAGCGATTCGCTGTAGACCAGTGCCTGGGACAGGGCCTAGCATCCGGGCACCGGGAATGTCTGCCGGGCGTGCTGGCGAGGAGGACCGCTCATGGTCGAAGGCGTCGATGTGGCGGAGCTGAGCGAGGACGAGCGGCGGCTGGCCGAACTCGGCTACCGGCAGGAGCTGCACCGGTCGTGGTCCGGCTTCTCCAACTTCGCCATCTCGTTCTCGATCATCTCGATCCTGGCGGGGTGCTTCACCAGTTTCGGCCTCGGCTGGAACAACGGTGGACCGGCGGCGATTGCCTGGGGCTGGCCGATCATCTCGATCTTCATCCTGATCATCGGGCTGTGCATGTCCGAGCTGGTGTCGGCCTATCCGACGTCCGGTGGCATCTACTGGTGGGCGGCGAAGCTCGGCGGCCCGAAGGCGGGTTACTACACCGGCTGGCTGAACCTGATCGGGCTGCTGGCGATCGATGCCTCGGTGGCCTACGGCTGCGCCTCGTTCCTGGACTCCACGATCGGCACCTTCTCCGAGTCCTACGCCTCCCACTACAGCCTCAACCGGGTGTTCGCAATCTTCGTGGTCATTCTGGCGCTGGCAGCGGTGATCAACATCTTCTCCTCGCATCTGCTCGCCGTGCTCAACAACATCTCGGTGTGGTGGCACGTCGCCGGTGCGGCCGCCGTAGTGCTGATCCTGATCTTGCTGCCCAAGCACCACGCCAGCGTCTCGTCGGTGTTCACGCACACCGTCAACAACACCGGCATCTTCGGCAGCAGCACCTCCGGAATCGGTTTCGTGCTGCTGGTGCTGCCGATCTCGGTGATCCTGACCCAGTACACGATCACCGGCTACGACGCCTCGGCCCACCTGTCGGAGGAGACCAGGTCGGCCGCGAACTCCGCGGCCAGGGGCATCTGGCAGTCCATCTTCTACTCCGCGATCGGCGGCTGGATCCTGTTGCTGGCGTTCCTGTTCGCGGTGCAGGACCAGGACAAGGTGACCGCCGGCGGCGGCGGCGTCGGGCTGATCTTCGCCCAGGCGCTGACCTCGAAGTGGGCCGGCACCGTGCTGCTGATCGCGACGGCCGGTCAGTTCTTCTGCACCGTGGCCTGCATGACCTCCACCACCCGGATGCTGTACGCCTTCAGCCGCGACGGCGCCGTCCCCGGCGGCCGCTACTGGTCCAAGCTCAACCACAATCGGGTGCCGGTCTACGGCGTGATCGCCTCGGCGGTGGTCGCGGTGATCATCACGCTGCCCGCGCTGGTCAAAGTCGACGTCAACGGGGCTCCGGTGCCGGTGGCCTTCTTCGCGGTGGTCTCGATCGGGGTCATCGGGCTGTACCTCGCGTTCGCCATCCCGATCTTCCTGCGCTGGAAGGCCGGCGACTCGTTCCGCCGGGGCAACTGGACGCTCGGGTCGAAGTACAGGTGGATGTGCCTGGTGGCCGTCGCCGAGATCGCGGTCACCTCGATCGTCGCGCTGTTTCCGACTTCTGCCGGCGGGGTGCCGTTCGTGCACGGCTTCGCCTGGAAGTACGTCAACTACACCCCCATCGTGGTGTTGGGCGCGCTCGTCCTGCTCTGGATCGCCTGGCACGTGTCGGTGAAGAACTGGTTCACCGGACCGAAGAACACCCTGACCGCGGCACCTGATCGGCAGCCGGCCGTGCCGGGCAGCACCGTGCTTGGCAACACCGAGCCGCGGTAGCCGGGCGGGTCAGCACCGAGCCGCGGTAGCCGGGCGGGTCAGCACCGAGCCGCGGTAGCCGGGCGGGTCAGTCGGCCGGCGCCCCGAGTGCCTGCACGACGAACGGCAGCAACGCCTGCAGCGCCTTGCCGCGATGGCTGATCCGGTCCTTCTCGGCGGGTTCGAGTTCGGCGCTGGTCAGCTCATGGCCGTCGGCGACGAAGATCGGGTCGTAACCAAAGCCGTTGGCACCGCGCGGCCGGCGGATCAGCCGCCCCGGCATCCGGGCCTCGCGCACGACCGAGGTGCCGTCCGGGCTGACCAGCGCGGCCGCGCACACGAACGCGGCACCGAGTCGCTCGTCGGGGGTGTCGGCCAACTGCTCGAGCAGCAAGTTGAGGTTGGCGGTGTCGTCGTGCGCGGTGCCGGCCCAGCGGGCCGACAACACCCCCGGCATGCCGTTGAGGGCGTCCACGGCCAGCCCGGAGTCATCGGCGATCGTAGCCAGGCCGGTGTGCCGAACTGCCTCGCGGGCCTTGATCAGCGCGTTGTCAGCGAACGTCGCGCCGGACTCGGGCACCTCGTCGAAGGCCGGCAGGTCGGCCAAGCCGAGCACTTCGACCGGCAGGTGCGGGGCCAGGATGCGCCTCAGTTCTGTCAGCTTCTTGGCGTTGCGGGTGGCCAGCAGCAGCTGTGCGGTCATGCGCCCAGCGCGTCCTGCTGGTGCCGGGCCAGCTGAGCACACCCGGCGACGGCCAGGTCGAGCAGGGCATCGAGCTCGTCGCGGCGAAACGGCACCCCTTCGGCGGTGCCCTGGACCTCGACGAACTCGCCGGTGCCGGTGACGACGACATTCATGTCGGTTTCGGCGCGGACGTCCTCTTCATACATCAGGTCGAGCCGGGGCTGGCCGTCGATCACCCCCACCGACACTGCCGAAACCGTGTTGATCAGCGGGTTCGGTCGGGCGAGTGACCCCCGCTTGCCCAGCCAGCCGATCGCGTCGGCCAGTGCCACGTACGCGCCGGTGATGGCAGCCGTCCGGGTGCCGCCGTCGGCCTGCAGGACGTCGCAGTCGATCGCGATGGAGTTCTCGCCGAG
>JAABUK010008578.1_pt1 | contig 14274 bp, 8 predicted proteins | sample 5559141 | NCBI WGS metagenome assembly JAABUK01 (sample SAMN10711869, study PRJNA513367) | rock metagenome | isolation source: Antarctica rocks | place: Antarctica: Victoria Land, Pudding Butte nord | collected 2016-01-03
AAAGACGTTCCCGGTTTGAATGTAGCTGCGAACTTCAGTCAGACACAACTCTGAAAACAACTCGCGCAGTTGCTCCATCTTCACACGATGCCCGCCGACATTTATGCCGCGCAAAAACGCAATAAATTTTATCGTCTTCATACGCTTCAATCGGAGGAAGATAGATACGCCGTTTCACACAGTAACGCCCACACTCGAACGAGCAGCAACACAGCTTAACTTTCGTTTGATATTCGCGCGGATTGGCCTTGTGTGAAGCGGCAGTGAAGGCCGTCGTTATACGGTGGCTATCGCTTGCGATGTGTTTACGCTTATGCCTTGTAGCTGCACGAGTCCTGCGGGCGCAGCCGCGAGCCACGTCGTGGGACACACGCCGCAGCGCGTGCATTCGCTGACGGAAGGACACGGGGCGGTTGATTTGGCGATGTGCGCGCGTTCGTGTTCCTCTCGCAGAAATTCGAGCGAGATTCCCGGATCGATTATTTGCCACGCTAAAAATTCATCGTAAGGGCGATTCCGGCTTGTATAAAAGGCCGGATCGATTCCTGTTTCGCGCAAGGCCGCGTTGATGTCATTGCTTGTTCGCTCCGCCGCTTCGATGACGCGCGCGAGCCTTCGGTCACCCGAAGAAAAAAGCGCTTGCTCGTGTGCGATACGCGCGCTCATCGCACGCACTTCGACGTTCGGGATGCGCGACATCGCTTTCGAGACCCACTTCAAACGCCGCTTCAATTCCTTCTCGTCGCAAATCGCGTCCCACTGCAAAGGCGTGTTCGGCTTCGGCACAAAACCGTTCAAGGACGGAATGATTTTTCCCGCGCGCCCGAATCGCTTGCCCGCTTCGAGCATACGATCTTTGATGCGCTCGACAAGCACGACCATCTCCTGCAAATCTTCGTCTGTTTCCGTCGGCAATCCGACCATCATGTAAAGTTTGACGGTCAGCATTCCGCGATCAAAGACTGCGCCGCAGATGTCCACGATTTCGTCGTTCGTCAGATTCTTGTTGATAACTTTGCGCAAGCGATCCGAACCCGTCTCCGGCGCGACGGCAATTTGTTGATCGCGCGATTCGACAAGCGCATCCAGCAACTCGTCGGAAATTTGATCGAGACGCAAGCTTGAGACGGAGATGCGGTATTCCATCGCACGCAAGCCCTGTAAAATCTCGCTGATTTCAGGATGGTCGCAAACGGCAGTCGAGACGAGGCCGATCTTGTCTGTCTTGCCTCGCCATTCAGCAGCTTTCGCCAGAATATCGCGTGCTGGCACGACGCGCGGCGGCCAGTAATTAAATCCCGCCCAGCAAAAGCGGCAACCCTGCGAACAGCCGCGCGAGATTTCAACGAGAAAACGCTCGCCCATCTCCGCTTCCGGTGCCCAGATAACAGACGACGGCGCGAACACCGCTTCGCGGCGAAGCTCTGCGGCGACATCCGTTTGCTTGCGGCGAATCGCGCGCCTTAGGCTTCCTTCCTTCGGATTCTCCGACGCCACGATGCGCCCGACGCGCTTCGGCACACCTTCTTCAGTCGGCGTGTAAGAATCAATCGTGCCGTCTGTTTTGTACGCAACGTGATAAAGCGACGGCACATAAAAGCCGCGTCCCTCGCGCGCGAGTCCGAGCAGAATTTCCGGCTTCGTTTCGTGTTCAAAAATCGCGTCGATTAATTTAGGCGCGAGAACTTCGCCTTCGCCGACGGCAATCACGTCCGTGAAATCCGCAATCGGCTCGGGATTCAAAAACGATGCCGCGCCGCCCATCACAATGAGCGGATCATGCGCGGTTCGGTCACGAGTCCACAAAGGAATTCCACTCATGCGCAACATGCGCGCCATGTTCAAATAATCAGTCTCAAACGAAATAGAGAACGCGACGACATCGAAATCTCGCACGCGCGTTTGTGATTCTAAAGTTAAAAGCGAGGTGCGTGATTTCTCGTACTCACGCATCTCCTGTTCTTCCGGCAAAAACACGCGCTCGCAAGAAACGTCCGGTATGTTATTGAAGAGTTCGTACATCGCCTGAAAGCCGAGATTCGCCATCCCGATGCCGTAAGTGTTCGGATAGCACAACGCCACACGAAGCTGCGCGCCGCGCTTGAGCCGCCAACCTTCTTCAGAGGCGAGCTTTCGTTTGTAACTTTCGACGATTTTTTTAGACATGAGAAGCAGATGCTAGATGTTAGATGCTGGATATTAGTAAGTAGCCGAGAGCCGACATCTAACATCCAGTATCCGACATCTGCTTTTTACCTTTGCGCTGTTTCCAAGAATGCTTTCAGCTTACGCGAGCGTGATGGGTGACGCAGTTTGCGCAGGGCTTTGGCTTCGATCTGACGTATGCGTTCGCGTGTGACGGCGAAGTGCTGGCCGACTTCTTCGAGCGTGTGTTCCGAGCCTGTGCTGCCGAGGCCGAAGCGCATCTTGATGACTTTTTCTTCGCGCGGCGTGAGCGTCGCTAAAACTTCGTCCGTGATTTCGCGCAGGTTCGAGGCGACGACGGCGTCCGCCGGATTCAAGATAGATTTGTCTTCGATAAAATCACCTAAGTGCGAATCTTCTTCTTCGCCGATGGGCGTTTCCAAAGAAATAGGCTCCTGCGCGATTTTCAAAACCTTGCGAACTTTCGAGACGGGAATATCCATCTTCTTCGCAATTTCTTCGCTCGTCGGCTCGCGCCCTAATTCCTGGACCAGAGCGCGCGAAGTGCGAATCAATTTGTTGATCGTTTCGATCATGTGAACGGGAATGCGAATCGTGCGTGCTTGATCGGCGATGGCGCGCGTGATTGCCTGACGAATCCACCACGTCGCGTAGGTCGAAAATTTGTAGCCGCGCCGCCACTCGAATTTATCGACGGCCTTCATCAAACCGATGTTGCCTTCTTGAATCAGATCAAGAAATTGCAATCCGCGATTCGTGTATTTCTTGGCGATGGAAACGACGAGGCGCAAGTTGGCTTCGACGAGTTCGCGCTTGGCTTGGCCTGTGTGAATCTCGCCGGTTGTGATGGTCTGCAAGCTGCGTTTGATTTCGATGGGCGCAACATTGTGCTCCGCTTCTATTTGCAGCAGATGTTTTTTCGCGGCGGCGATGCGGCGCTTGTACTCCCGCTCGTCTTCCGGCTTAATGCGTCGCTTGTTGAGCTTCTCCGTATAAGAATCTATTTCGCGCTCGGCGGCGCGCACTTGTTTTTGCACAGTACGAATCGCGCCGATCAGACGCTGGCGGGCGCGCTCTGTTAAGTTAAGGCGCTTGATCTCCTGCGCAATTTCAAGGCGCACGCGCGCGACTTTGCGGCGCAGTCGAAGAAGTTTTTTGATTTTCTTGCCGCGCGTTAATTTCTGCTCGGCGCGCAGCTTTTCCCACTCTTTGAGACCGGCCTTAAAATGCTTGCGTATGTTTTGTATGCCTTCGACAGTCCACGCGAGATACTCGTCTGCTTTGTCTTCCTGTCCCGTCAGTTCCGCTTGATCTGAAAATCCCACGATGTCGCGTATGTTGAGCGTACCGGCTTCGAGTTGGTCGCCGATGTCCAGAAGCGCGTTGACGGCGATGGGCGAGCGCGCGATGGCCTTTTGCGTTTTGATCTGCCCGCGTTCGATGCGCTTGGCAATGGAGACTTCGCCTTCGCGCGTGAGCAGAGGCACGACGCCCATTTCGCGCAGATAAAGACGCACGGGATCGTTTGTTTTTTCAAGCGCACCCGCCGAGAGGTCTAACTCGACATCTTCATCCGAGTCTTCGTCGTCGATGTCTGTTGCGATGGCCGCCGCTTGTTCGATAAGACGCTCGTCGGAATCCGCGACGGGAATGTTCGAGCCTTCGAGCTTTTGCAGCACGTCCTCTATGTCGTCGGGCGAAACGACGCTGTCCGGCAACTCACGATTCAAATCGTCGTAGGTCAAATATTTCTTGTCGCCGCCGAGTTCAAGCAGCCTTTGCACAACATCATCCTGATCTTTTTCTTCGGTGCTCATCCGTTCTTAGTCCACCTTCCGCGCCGGATTAAATAAGGGAGAAAGCTTTGGCGCGCGCCCGTCTCCTGCGATTATCATAGCCACTAAAATTACTGAAACAGTTACTGAAAATTTAAGCTGCGCCGGACGACCATCCGGTGGCATTCATCTTCGGAAGCAAAGCATTTCTGCGCCGCGTCCGTTCCACATATTCGACGGCCAACTGTCCGCTGCGTTCCTGTTCGCCCGCGCGTTCCGCGTTGGCAATCTCGATGCCGAGTTCGTTGATACGCCGGTCAAGCGCCATTAATTGCAACGCCGTCAAACAGCTTTCCGCAATTCTCAACGTGTCGTCCAACGCTTCGCCGTCGGCGCGCTGCGGCTCTGACATTAAGAGCAGCGGCAAAAGTTCTTCGGCTACCGGATCGTCCGCGGTTTTTTCGGAAAGAGTTGCGAAGTCAATTTCCGCGCCCGACGATTCGAGTTCGACGAGCGCGCGAAAAATACTCGCCGTCGGCAGTTCATCATAATCGGCAATCACGATTTGCGGCAAAACGGCGCGGCGTAATTCCGCATCGGCGAAAAGCATTTCGAGCAATTGCCGCTCGGCTAGCGTCGGTTGCGCGCCCGCCGCACGCGCAATCTTTTGCCGCACGCTCGTTTCATCCTTGCCCGGCGCGCCAAGACCACTGCCGCCCTTCACTGTTTGCCAGAGATCGTTACGCAAACTGCGTTCGTCAATTCTGAGCGCATCCATCGCCATATCGAAATACTCGCGCTTTTGAATCGGATTACGCACGGCGCGCAAAGACGGAATCACTTCTTCGACCGCCGCTGCTTTTTCCGCAGGGCGATGAAGATTGCGATCCCGTACAGCTTGATCTAACACAAAATTTATGTGTGGAAAGGATTCTCCACGCCGCCTGTTATATTCTTCAGCACCATACTTTTTGATGAACTCATCCGGGTCTGCGTTGTCCGGCAGCACCAGCACCTTCACTTCAAAGTCTTCTGCCAGAAGCGTTTCCGTCGCACGCCGCGCCGCATTTAATCCAGCCTTATCTCCATCATAGTTAATTACCACCTTACGCGCAAACCGCCCCAAAAGTTTCGCCTGCTCCCCTGTCAAAGCCGTCCCCAGACTCGCCACCATATTTCCGATGCCGAATTGATACGGCACAATCAAATCCAGATAGCCCTCGACGAGAATCACGAACTTTCGCCGCCGTATTTCCTCGCGCGCGACGTTCAAGCCGTACAAATGTCTGCCTTTAACATAGGCGGCGGTCTCCGGCGAATTGAGATATTTCGGCTCGCCGTCCTTCTGCAAAGTTCTGCCGCCAAAAGCGACGGCGCGCCCCTGCGCATCCATCACTGGAAAAATCAAACGCCCGCGAAAGCGATCATAAAAGCCGCCCGCATCTTTTTTTACCACGAGGCCGCTGCGCTCAAGCTGCCCCTGATCCGCGCCGCGTTTCTTCAAGTGCGATAAAAGCCCGTCCCAACTATCCGGCGCATAACCGAGACGAAAAACCTTCCCTGTTTCTTCCGTGATCTCCCGCCGCTCAAGATACTCGCGCGCTTCCTTCGCCTCGTTTCCATTCTCCGTCAACTGCGCTTCCCACCATTCGAGCGCCCACGAATTAAGCTCCACGACCTCGTCCGCTTCCTGCCTGCGCGCCTCATACTTTTTGTCTTCCACGAGCGCGGGCAAAGGCACGCCCGCCTTCTCCGCGACAGTCTTAACCGCTTCGGGAAACGACAAGCCCTCGATCTCCATCACGAAGCTGAACACTGACCCGCCCTTTCCGCAGCCGAAACAATAATAAATATCCTTCGACGGGCTAACGGAAAACGACGCGGACTTTTCCTGATGAAACGGACAGCACGCCATCCAGTTCGTGCCCTTCTTCTTCAAAGACACGTAATCCGAAATGACGCGCACAATATCCGCTTGCCGCCTCAAGTCATCAATAAATGTTTGCGGGAAACGCATGTTTCAAGTTCCAAATCACCAATGTCTTTAACTATGCTTCGCCACAAACAATTTAGCGATAGCGTATTGAAAACCCGGCACGACTGTTTCGCCGTCGAGCGTGTCGGCTTCCGTCAGCGTAGTGATGCTTGTCGGTGAACGGTGAACGGTGACGGTGCGAAGTTTCGGGCTGATGATCCACACTAACCTCGCGCCTGCTTCGAGCCACTCCTGCACTTTCTCTTCGACCTCGTAAGCAAGGTCGCCCGGCGAAATCACTTCAACTGCGAGATCGGGCGCGCCCGGCCAATAACCCTTCGCATCGCCAACTTCATCAACGCGCTCCTGACGAATAAACGCGATGTCCGGCGCGCGCACCGTGTCGGGATTCGTGCGCAACTTAAAACCTGTTTCCGCTGCGTAAACTTCGCCTAGTTCGTGCTGTTCGACATACGAACCGAGATGTACGGAGAGACGCATTGCGATTCGCCCGTGCCTGTGTCCTGCGGGTGACATTTGTTTCAGTTCCCCGTTGATTAGTTCGTAACGAAATTCGCCGCGCGGCAGTGCCAGCAGTTCTTCGGCGGTGGTGACTTTCGTGATTGCGGTGCTCATTGCTTGACCTCTACGATGGTTGCGCCAGCGCCGCCCTGATCGTTCGGCGCTTGGGCAAAGCGTGCGACGTGCGGGTGATTGCGCAGGTGTTCGCCGATGGCGCGGCGGAGCGCGCCCGTGCCGTGACCATGAATAATGCGTATGGTGTGATGGCTGTCGAGATAAGCTTCGTCGAGAAATTTATCCGTCATGTCAACGGCTTCGTCCGTCGTGCGCCCGATGACGTTGAGTTCGGCGCGCGCGTCCGCATCGTCCATGCGCAGATTAATGACAGTGTTGTTTGATGCGGGCGCGCGCGTGCTGCGTTTCGTTTCGGGTTTGGGTGTAACGGGCGCGAGCAGTTCGAGATTGCCGATTTTTTCTCTGAGACGCACGGAGCCGACGCGCACTTCCGCTTCGTTGCCTTTTAGTTTGTCCACGATGCCGATGGAGCCGAAGGTGCGCAGGCGAACGCGGTCACCGGCGATGATGTCGCGCGCGGGCGCAAGCAGTTCTGTTTGATCGTCGTCGGAAGCTTGACCAAAGTCCATGACGCGCCCGCCGCGAACAACGCGCACGCCGTCGTTTTTGCCTGTGCGATCAATTTCCTTTGTCGAATGATTGGTTGACGAAGCAGTATTGAGCGACGGGCGGGCGACGCGTTTGACTTCGCGGCAAAGTTCAGCCGCGCTTGCTTTAGCTTGGCGTTCGATGCGCGTGCGGGTGGCTTGATCTTCGATTTTTTCAACGAGTTCGCGCGAGCGTTTCTCGAAGTCTTCGACGGCAATCAATAGTTCCTTTTCAAATGCGGCCTGTCGTTCGCGTTCGCGTTTCCCGGCTTCCGCGTCGAGCGATGCATATTTTTCGGCGACGGCGTGACGTTCTTCTTCGAGCGCGCGGCGCAAACTTTCAGCGCCTTCGGCTTCGCGCTTGATCCGTTGGAGATACTCGGTTGCATCGAGCGTTGAAGTGTTCACGCGAGTCGCCGCCGCGCGCACAATGCTGTCTGGAAAACCGAAACGCCGCGCGATTTCGAGGCCGGATGACGAACCGGCGAGACCGACGAGCAATTTATAAGTCGGCTGCAAAGTCTTGTCATCGAATTCGACGCTCGCGTTGAGGACTGCATCTTCGTTCGCTGCGTACATTTTCAATCCGCTGTAATGCGTTGTCGCAATTACGTGCGCGCCGCATTCGCGTCGAAAATGATCCACGACGGCGACGCCCAAAGCAGAGCCTTCTTCCGGGTCTGTGCCGGTTCCGACTTCGTCGAGCAACACGAGCGCGGGTGCGTCGCAAAGTTCGATCATGCGGCTGATGTTGGCGACGTGCGCCGTGAAGGTCGAAAGGTTAGCGGCGAGCGATTGATGATCGCCGATGTCCGCGAGGATGGATGCGTAAAAGGGAACTCGCGCGCGGCGCGCAGGCACGGGCAAGCCGGAGAGCGCCATCAACGCCAGCAAGCCTGTCGTTTTGAGGACGACGGTTTTGCCGCCCGCGTTCGCGCCGGAAATCACCATGACTGTTTGCGCCGCGTCAAGCTCGAACGAAACAGGCACGACGCTTGCCCCGTGTTCGCGCAAGTTTTCTTCGAGCAACGGGTGACGCGCGTCGAGGAGTTCGAGCGCATGGCCTTCGTCAATCGTCGGCACAATGCAATCGAAGCGCGCGGCGAGCCATAGTTTCGCGCCGATGAAATCGAGTTCCGCGACGGCGCGCGCAGCCATTTGAAGCGCGGGCAATTCGCGGCGCAATTCTTCCGTCAGCGTGAAGAGGATTTTGCCGATCTCGCGCTCTTCCGTTTCGCGCAAGTTTTGCAAATCGTTGTTAGCGTCAATCGTTTCTAAAGGCTCGACGAACATCGTTGCGCCGCTCGATGAAAAGCCGTGCGCGACGCCCTGCACGCGCCCGCGATGATCTGCTTTGACGGGAATCACAAAGCGGTCATTTCTGATCGTCACGATCTCATCCTGAATCGCTTGTTCCGAACGCCGCATAATGGTTTCGAGCGAGCGCGTAATGCTTGAACGAAGCCGCGAGATGTCGTTGCGTATGCGCGCCAACTCTGGACTCGCGCGATCATCCAATTCACCGTTTGGTAAAATTTTATTTGTCACGCGCGCCGCGATGCTGTGCAATTCACGTGGCAAATCTGCGACAATCTTCCACAACGCCGGACACGCATCCCGTTCCGTGAGAATATTCGCGCGCGCCGCCAGCGCTTGTTCGCAGAGCCGCGCGAGTTCGAGCAAGGCAAGCGGTTCAAGCGTCGCGCCTTCGACATGAAGACGCGCCAAAAATTCAGTCGGGTCGGCTAACTCCGAGAAAGACCATGCCGCCCCGCGTCGCCGCAACTCCGTGCCTTCCGCGAGCGCCTGCAACGCGTCCTGCAAGTTTGCGCGATTATCCAACGGCGCAAGCGCGCGCGCGCGCGTGCGTCCCATCGGCGTCTGCGTGCCGCGTTCGAGAAGCGCGCAGAGCGAATCGTATTCCAGCGTGGCGAAAGCTTGATCGTGCATTGTTTTACGAAAAGCGAAAATGGATTAGTCGAAGACTTATTTTAACATTGACGGCGTGCTTCTTCTAAGGCTGCATGTAATCGCAAAAAAGCGGGAGCGCGGCGGCGATGGCGGGCGGGTCGAGTTCAGCTTCGGCGAGGCCTGCTTCGGAGACGGCGCGCGGCATTCCCCAGATTACAGCGGACTCGCGCGATTCGACGATGATGCGCCCGCCGCGCGCGCGTATTTGGTGAGCGCCGCGCAAGCCGTCTTCGCCCATTCCCGTCAGCACCACGCCGAGCGCGTGTCCGGCGGCGGTTTCCGCCAGCGACATCAGCAAATAATCCGCCGACGGAGCGTGAAAATCATGTGCGCCGCGCGGTTCAATATGAAAGCAAAGCGCATCGTTTGCATCCGCGCGAACGAAGGTGTGCTGACCGCCGGGCGCAATGTAAACGTGCGACGAAGCAATGCGTTCATCATGGCGCGCTTCGCTGATGTTGAGCCGCGTCGTGCGTGCGAGACGTTCGGCGAATGAGCGCGTGAAGCCCTGCGGCATGTGAAGCGCGATGACGATAGGCGTCGTGAAAGTCGGACGTAGCCGCGAAATGATTTGACTGACGGCGGCGGGACTTCCCGCAGAGCCGACGATGCCGACGATGCGCGCGCGGTTCAAAGATGAACCCTGCCTGTGTTGTGCGGCGAGGATGGCGGCCTGCTTTGATTCTTCGTTGAATTTGACGACTGCTTGATTCGTCGCAAGCGCGTGTGCGGAAGCCGCCGCTTCGACTCTGTGGCGCAAGTGCGCGGCAAATTCTTCGGAGCGAATCGCGTGGCGCAGTTCCGGCTTGGTGATGAAATCCACCGCACCTGCTTCGAGCGCTTGAAAAACGCTGTCGCGCTCCGTTTGCCCGCTGCACACGACGACGGGCAAAGGCTTGTGCTTCATCGCCCATCGCAGCACGCTGAAGCCGTCCAATTCCGGCATCTCCAGATCGAGCACCAACACATCCGCGCGGCGCTCCGTTAATTGTTTAATGCACGCGCGCCCGTCGTTCGCCAGCCCGACGATTTGGAAACGATCCGAAGCCGCAAAAATCTGCGACAGCCGCAAACGATAAAGCGGCGAATCATCGGCAATGAGCAAGCGGTAAAGCATAAAGCAGTAGTCAGAAGTCAAAAAGCAGTATTCAGGAGACAGAAGTCAGAATGAAGAAGAAGCTGATAGTCGGGATTAATCGTGTTCGCGTTTTTGCATTTATTCTGACTCCTGACTCCTGTCTTCTGACTTCTTCATTTTTGGTAAACCAGATCGTTTTGTAAATGCGCGAGGCGAAAGGGCGTGTTGAGCGTGACGAGGGATTCGGACGCGCCGAGCACTAGATAGCCGTTGTCGCATAATTGATGATGAAAGCCTGCGACGGTCGTGCGGCGCGCGGGCGTGTCGAAATAAAGCATCACGTTGCGGCAAAAAATCACGTCCAGATTCGAGTAGATGTCGAAGCGGCGGCTGTCCGCGAGATTAAAGCAACCGAAATTGACCATCGTTCGCAATTGCTCGTCAATGAGCCACGAATTGTTTGGCTGCCGTGTGAAATAGCGTGCGCGTTGTTCGTCGTCCATCTGGCGAAAAGAGTGCTCCGTGTAGCGCCCGTTGCGCGCTTCGGTGATGACGCGTTGCGAGAGATCGCTGGCTGAAAGCTCGATTGTCCATTCCGCGAAAAGACCGGATTCGAGAATCAGAATTGCGAGCGTGTAAGCCTCTTCTCCCGTCGAACAGCCTGCGCTCCACACGCGCAAGGTACGCGTTTCACGATTGCGCCTGTGAATCTCCGGCAGCATTTCTTCGCTGAAGGCTTTGAGGGCGCGGCGTTCACGAAAAAAGTAAGTTTCGTGAACGGCGACGGCATCGAGCGCGCGCTGCATTTCTCCGCGCCGGTCACGGTCAAATTGAAGATAAAGGTAATACTGCTCGAAGCCGTTTAGCTGCAGCGCAGAGACGCGTGTGCGCAGGCGGCGTTCAAGAGAGGATTGCGATTTTTGATCGAAGTAAAGGCCGGATGATTCGTAGATTAGATCACGCAGGCGCAGGAAAGTTGTTTCGTCCATGCACGCCGGATCAGTGGCACGCGAGAAAAAATCCGGCGGTGAATTGAAGGAAGCGAGTGACATGATTAAAGCGCGCGGCCAAATGTTTCATCCGCCGATGCTTCGCTTTCTCCGGCAAGCACGAAACCGATAATCGTCGCCGCGCGCGGAGGATATGACGCGCGCGCATCGAGAAGCTGCTTGCGATGCGTGCGCTTAAGAATCAGAAGCGCCGCGAAAGCATCTTCGACGAGCGCCGCATCTCCCTTTGTCAGCGCAAGACAGGCGAGCGGCAAGGCTTGTGTCGCGTCGCGCGCAGCGAGGGCGCGCAGGGCAACGCCGCGCACCGACACTGGCTCCGATTCATTCGCTGCCGCGTCGAGCAGTAATTTCAGCGCGCCTGCTTCCGCGCAGGCATCGAGCACGTTAATCGCCGCGCGACGCACAGGCCACGCCGCATCCTTCAGCGCACCGCGCGCCACCGACAGCATTATGCGCGGTTGTGTGCAACGCGCGAAGCAGAGCACGACGGCGCGGCGCACCTCCGTTTGCGTGTCACTTTTGGCGAGCTGTGCCAGTGCGCGCCACTCGGTAGCATCAGCATGAGTTTGCAACGGCAAAGGAGTTTGCGGCGCGTGAGATTGTGGCGTGGCGTGGTGAGTTGGTGAAGGATACTCCGGCGAAAAAGTCTCTGCGGGCGAGTGTGTCGGCGAGTGGCACGCAGTTATAGCGGGCGCAGTCAAAGCTTGCGCGGCGGCGACACGGCACAAAGGATGCGGTGCCTCTAGTTCTTTGCGAAGCCGCGCGCGAATCGCTTCGTCCGCTCCGAAGAGCGCGCCGAGCGAGAGCAAGGCTTCAGTCTTTACCCATACATCTTCGTCAGCGAGACTTGCCAGCAGCGCGCGGCTCGTCTCACGTGATGCTGCTATGGTCATCGTCGCTGTGCTGCGCCGTAATGTGCGCGCGCACTTTCGTCGCACGCTGACGGCTTCATCCGTTAAATGCGCGGCGATTTGAATGTTATCGTGTGAAACGTGTTGTTCGCTCAAAATTTCGATGGCGAACAATCGCATCGAAGCGTCTGGGTGGCGTTGTGCCCTGCGTGCTTCTTCCAGAGCAAGGGCGGGCGAAAAGCTTTGCCGGAAAGCCAAACGCGCGAGGGTCGCGTCGTCACGCTTTTGCAATTCATCGTCAACGGTTTTGGCCGCCGCATCTGAAACAAAGCGTGCGAGCGCGCCGAGCAGCATGGCAAATTCGATAAGCGTTGTGCCGCTCGCCATCGCAAGCCATCCACGAACATTCTCATAAACGCGCGCCGCTTCGTCTTCATTAACTTGCGATGGCTGCAACTCCAGCGCCCACTCGCGTGCGTGCGTGAGCGCCGTCAGACACGCTTCGAGTGTTTCCGTGTCGCTTGCTTCGACAGCCAGACGTGATAATGCCTCGATGCTACTGAAGCTGCGCGCCTGATTGATGGCGAGCGCGACTTCATGCGTGGGGATCAAATGCGACTGCGCGGCGTCGAGCAATGCGTTGAGAGCAGGTGTAGTGTGAGATAAATCTGCAAGAGCCTGACGCGCGGCAGCGGCAAGCGGCGGCTTTCCGAGCGCACCGGCGACGATTGAAACGGCACGCGCATCACCAAGCCAGCCGAGAGCGCAAATGCCTGCGCGCGCATGTTCCGTCTCCGCAGACGAAACCATGCGCGCCAGATGGGAAAATGTCGATTCGTCACTCGTTTTGCGAAACGCTTGTCGGACGCGCCCGCGTATCGCTTCGCTGATGTGGCGCGGCTGCCCGATACGTTCGCCGCAGGCAAGGGAAACGAGCGCGGCAAGTAACGCTGGGCGCAAGCTTTTATCTTCATTGCGCAGATGTTTGGCGAGCGCCGCGCATGAGTCGGTGCTTCCAATCTCAAGCAGCGCGCGCGCCGCCGCCTCGTGCATCAAAGAATTTTCAAGAAATTCTTCCAAACGGGAAATCGCGCGTGCGTCACCCAACTCGCCAAGCGCGCCGACGGCGGCAAAGCGTAGCCATTCGTTTGTGCTCGTCGAATAATCCAGAAGAATTTGTGTGGCCTCCCTGTCGTTTGTGCGGCCAAGCGCGGCGATGGCGGCGGCGGCAACATTTGTGTCCGCGTCTCGCGCAAGCGGCGCGAGCAATTCGACGGCATCCGTCTCTGCCGCCGCACAGATAATGCCCGCCAATGCGATTCTCACGGCAGGCTGTGGCGCGGCTTTTATTTCCGCTTCGATGCGCGGCAGAACCTTTGAGCAGATGCCTTCGAGGACGGCGATAGCAGATGCCCTTCGCCCTACGTGCGCGCTGTCGCCGTTGATGGCTTCGAGCAGTTCGTCGAGCAGTTCGTCCATGTATGTTTCGGTTGTGTGATTGTGAACGTGGTCAATGATGGCTTCGGCGGCGGCGCGGCGCGCTTGCCAATCTTCATGGCCGAGCAACTGCGCGAGCGCCCGCACGTCTTCCGCGCCGCCCGAAGAAGCGAGGCGCGCGACACGATCAAGCGTGATTTCATGCGAAGACGGCATAATGCTATCGGATCAAATGATGGAAAGAGATGCTGGATGGCAGATGCTGGGTGTTACTGATAAAGCCACTCGCTGACATCCGTTACCTGATACCTATTTTTCCATCATCGACGTGCGTTTATTCCATACTGTGCTATCAATGTTTCGAGCGGCGGCGGCGTCTTTCGGCTCCATGCATTGCCGCCGTATACAATTCTTCGACGTTAAGGATTGTGACGAGCGATGATTCGTGTTGGAGGACTCCGCGAATCACGCGGGAACTTTGCGTGCGACCCATCGGCGCGATTTCTTCGACGAAGATTTCACTGATCTGCTCGACGCGGTCAACTGCGAGCGCAAGCTGTTCGTCACCGCGCAGGGCAATGACGAAACCGTTCGCAGATAATTCCTGCGCGGGTAATCGCGCGCTTTTGTCGTAGACGAGCGCGAGCGGATCGAGCAGCGTCAACATGCGCCCGCGCACGCTGACAACGCCGAACACAGACGGCGGCGCGCGCGGCAAAGGCGTCGGTTCGATGTGTTGTGTAACGTCGCTTGCTTCATCGGCAAAGATACCGAACAATCTTTCGGCGCGATGAAAGATGAGCAGTTCGCGGCGCTCGCGCAAGTCT
>JAABUK010008580.1_pt1 | contig 14273 bp, 13 predicted proteins | sample 5559141 | NCBI WGS metagenome assembly JAABUK01 (sample SAMN10711869, study PRJNA513367) | rock metagenome | isolation source: Antarctica rocks | place: Antarctica: Victoria Land, Pudding Butte nord | collected 2016-01-03
GGCTTGGCTTGGAGGGTGGCACATGAAAAGGAAATAATCCCTTACGCGACAGCTCTGTTAGATAATCACGGTATTAATGAGCAAGACATCGAAGAGGCACAACAACTAATACAGGAACACGGATGGCAAGGTGTCTAACCTAAGAACCTTAGTCGAGAGCGAACTGTTTAAGCGACAGTTGGAGTCATTCGATGACCCAGAGTTGATGGACGACGCGCTGGAAGCCATAACATGGACACTTTCACGCAAGCCGGAAGAATGTCCGATTATCACAGGCACAACGGGACTACGGGTTATTAAAACATACCGACATGAGCGCGGGGTCGGGTGATTCCACCCCTTAAAGTGTGGTTCTCTATTATGGATAATAGCAATGTCCTCTTGCGGGCAATCACGCGACAAGACATTGAAGAGTCGCCCGACTTGGACGTATGATGTCGTCATTATGAATAAGGCTAACGCTAGTACCAAGAGTCCAGAATTCACGCGCTTTGAGCACACGCTACGCAAGCTAATAGCCGTGCCGAAAAGTGAAATAGACAAAGAAAAGGCGAAATACGAGCGTCAGCGTGAAAAAGAAGGCAAAAGGAAAAAGCTAGCCAAGTGACTAGCTTTTTCTCTTGCCCCGTCTTTGACGGTTTCAGTGCTCCGTTGTCGTTTTGCCCGTCAGTTCTTCGTAGGTTAGCCGCTTGCCTGTTATATTCTTCACCGCCTCAACAAACCGATCAGCGTCTTTACCTTTACGTGTGTTGAATCTGAAAGCCTGTTCATCAAGATAGCGGAACAGATGAAACGGTTCGACGCTTACACATGTTCCCTTAATACCGCGTTTCAAAAGGCTCCAAAAGTTTTCAATTCCGTTTGTGTGAATTTGACCATCAACATACTTTTCAGCGTGGTCAATTACTTGATGAATGTAATCTTCATGTAGTCCGCCATAAGCTTTCCATCCATCTGTGAATAACTCCGCCCCTTGTTTGACGTGCTGCCTTACTTCACCGTGTAGCGTCGCCTGTGTCGCGTCCGCAATTACTTTGGCTCTCACTTTGCCGTTGCGCTCCAAGAGCCCCATGGCAGCAACCTTGCCATTGCCACCTGTTCCGTTGATCTTCTTTTCGCGTTTATCTCTGTGCATATTCCGAGCAAGTCCGCCGATGTATGTTTCATCAACTTCCACTTGTCCTGATAGATTTTCAAAAGTTCCGGTCTGCATAGCAAGGCGGATGCGATGATTAAGAAACCACGCGCTCTTTTGAGTAATACCGAGTGCGCGGCTAATCTCGCATGAACTAATACCATTCTTCGCGTTGGTAATCAGCCATACGGCAGACAGCCACTTATCAAGACCAATAGGCGAATCTTCCATCACCGTACCTACCTTGACGCTAAACTGTTTATGGCAAGTCTTGCTCATGCACTTCCAAATGCGGCGCGTTGAAAGGTAAGATACCGTTTTGCCTTCACAGTAAGGGCAAGTTACACCTTCAGGCCAGCGAATCTGCGCCATGAAAGTTGTGCAAGTATCTTTATCGGCAAAATAATTGATAGCGTCTTGAAGTGTCTTTGGGAAGTTGATTTGCTTTTCCATGAGCAGAGTATCTCATAGAAAGCGTGGTGTGTCAACTATATAATTACCCGCACAAGGACACTATCCAAGTTCTGGGAGTTTTTACCTTTACTGAAACCCCTTGTTTCTTAGCCCCGTGGAAACCCCTAAATGCCGATCTGTTTACCTCGATTGAATTGATACGCTTGATGAAGCTTGCATCCACGCTGGTGGAAATATCCTGAAGTTGCTGTATGAGGGCGCGTGTCATCGCTACCGCGCTGGGATGATCTGTTATGTATGCGGCTTCGATTAGGAACTGCTGGGAGCTTCTTGAGATGTTCGCTGAACCTATGACTGCGACATTGTCCAGTAGCATCACCTTTGCATGGAGACCGGGGCAAGAGTAGATCGCCGCGCCGCGCTCAAAAGCCTTGTGCAGCAGAGGTGCTGACGTTTGACCGGACTTGATTGACTGATTGGAAGCGTCAACGATTAGGAGATCGCCCTCTTTGAAGGTCACAAGCTCGTCGTTGGTGACGTAAGCGACAGCAGCCATCCGCCGCTTGCTTTTCTTCGCAAGTCGTTTGATCTCCTTCCACAATTCGCCGCTTACCAGCTTATCCATGATGTGGCTTCCGTTGACTGTTTTCCTGTGGCTTAAAGCTCACCGCGAAAGGCGCGGTGAAGGAGCGTTTGAAAAAGATGTTCGGCTTGCCAGAAGAGATTCGTCGCGCCGTCTATACCACTAACACCATCGAATCTCTCAACATGAGTTTGCGGAAAATCATCAAGTGCCGCAGTTCGTTTCCGAATGAGGATGCCGCTTTCAAACTGCTCTATCTTGCCTTGCAAAACGCGGCAAAGAAGTGGACGATGCCAATACCAAATTGGAGTCGTGCGATGAATCAGTTCGCGATCATCTACGACGGTCGCGTGCCGATGCTCAGCAGCGATAACTCACTTACACAATTCATCTGACACCCTCCAAATGTTGGAACATCTGGCACTCCTTTTGGAAGAGCGCCGGGACTTGTGTCCCGGCGCTACTGAACTTAACCCTAAGCCCACTTTTTCTAGCCTACCTCACTTTGAGGTGGTGCGCTTTCTAGAATTAATATCCACTAAACATTTTTTTGAACCTTTGATCTCACCATGTCGACTAATTGCAGAATGATATGCCTATTATAAGGCCGTCCAGCTCATCTGTGAGTGTGAGTCAATGTGTGAGTAAACAAGTAACGGGGGCTTGTGGCCCCCGTTACTCGTTGCAAATAGTGGTGAGCCGAGCAGGACTCGAACCTGCGACCCACTGGTTAAAAGCCAGTTGCTCTACCGACTGAGCTATCGGCCCACATTATGCCCGTGATTTTACATGCGATGCGCGGAACGTTCAAGGCAGGGAAGCATGAAGCAGCGTTATTACGCGGTTTTATTACGACGCGAGCCACGCGCCGAGCGTTGAATCTTCGACGACGATGGTTTGCCCGCGCTCTGGCCCGGTTGAAACGAGGCCGATCTCGACATCTATTTCGCGCGAAATAAAATTTACATACTGCCGCGCGTTTTTCGGCAACTCCGCTAACTTTGTGATGCCTTCAGTCGAAGCGTTCCAGCCCGGCAAAGTCGCGTACACGGGTTCGATGCGACGTAGGTTTTGCGAAACAGCAGGGAAGGAATCAATCAATTTGCCGTCGAGACGATAGCCCGTGCAGACTTTTATTTCATCGAGCGCATCGAGCACGTCCAGCTTCGTCAGCGCGACTGAAGAAAAACCGTTGATGTCGGCGGCATAGCGCGTAGCGAAGGCGTCGAACCAACCGCAGCGGCGCGGGCGTCCCGTCGAGGAGCCGTATTCCTTGCCGCGCTCGCGTATCAATTGTCCCATTTCCGCTTCGCCTTCGAGCATCTCCGTCGGAAACGGGCCTTCGCCGACGCGTGTCGTGTATGTGCGCACGATGCCGAGCACGCCCGTAATGCGATGCGGCGCGAGACCCGTGCCGACTGATGCGCCGCCCGCCGTCGTCGTCGAAGACGTGACGAACGGATATGTGCCGTGATCTACGTCGAGCAAGGTGGCCTGCGCGCCTTCGATAAGAATAGAACGGTCTTCGCGCGCGGCTGTGTTGAGGTAGTGCGTTGTATCCGCGATAAAGGGCGCGAGGCGTTCGATGAGTCGCGTTGTGTCGTCGAAAATCTGATCGGCGTCGAGCGCCTCGCCGCCGTAAGCGACAATAATACGGTTGGCGTCTTCGAGATTTCTTTCGATGCGCGAGCGCAAAACTTCCGGCACAAGTGCATCTGCCGTGCGAATGCCGCGCCGTCCTGCTTTGTCTTCGTAAGCGGGGCCGATGCCGCGCAGTGTTGTGCCGACGCGTTCGTTGCCGAGCCGTTCTTCGCTCGTGTGGTCGAGCGCGCGATGATACGGAAGAATTAAATGCGCGCGGGAACTGACGAGCACGCGCTCCGGCGTGACTTCAAGCCCTTGCTCCATCAATCGATCCGCTTCCTCGAAAAAGGCTTTCGGGTCGATCACCATGCCGTTGCCGAGCACGCATATTTTCCTTGGATGAATAATGCCGGAAGGCAGCAAATGCAATACAAAGGATTCGCCGCCGACCTGCACGGAATGCCCCGCGTTGTGGCCGCCCTGATAGCGCGCGACAATATCGAAGCGCTCGCTCAAAAGGTCAACGATCTTGCCTTTTCCTTCATCGCCCCACTGGGCACCGATGACGACAATAATCATAAGACAGATGTTGGATATTAGATGCTGGATGCTAGACGACAACTGACATCTAGCATCTAACATCTGCTTCTCAGCTTGCCTTCTCTAATTTGACGAGCTTCTCTATGAAATAGAAACTGCATGTGCCGCGCACTTCTTCTAGGTCGCGCTTTTCGAGCGGGAAGAGACGGCATTGATTAGGACGATCTTCATAAATACCGCAGGCAGATGTGCCGTCATCGTGCTTTTTGAGAAACGGGCACTTGAAGAGAATTTCGCAGCACGCGCCGCAACGATTACATTCGCCCTGCCGCAGCGCGAGCATGTCTATGACTTCCTGCTTGCGGAAATTCGCATGGACGAAGCGGCGCACTTTGCCGCCTACTTGTCGTGCGCGGAATTTTGCGTCGTCCACCGCGCGCAGCCGCCGCGCCGCCGCAAAACGCTCTTCAAGCAGGCGCTGCTTTGCCGTCATCGCAGCGCGATTGTTGCGCACAGGTTTCATGGAAAATACCGGCGATAAGGAAAGATGACGCGCCCGCGCCGGATGCACGATACATGCCGTGCGGTGCGCGCCATCTCTTTTGATGTGTGCTGCTTTAAGCGCTCTGCGCAGAAGATGTGACATGCTTATCGAGCATTCTCGAAATCGCATCTTTGCTCGTTGCGCCGACAACGCGTTCTTCTTCGCGCCCGCCCTTAAAGAGAATCAAGGTCGGGATGCCTTTAATACCGTAGCGCTGCGACACGCCCGGATTCTCGTCCACGTTAAGTTTGACGACTTTCGCGTTGCTCGCATACTTTTCCGCAACTGCTTCGACAGTCGGCGCAAGCATACGACACGGCGCGCACCATGCCGCCCAGAAATCCACCAACACGGGTTTGTCCGCTCCGAGCACGTCCTGCTCGAAGGATTGATCGCTGACATCCGTTACATTCTCAGCCATTTTTGTTTCTCCTTAAATCTACTTGTTTAATTGCGCGGCGTCCTTGCATACCGGACGCCATTGCAAAACTTTTGATGCGCCCGAAGCTGCTATCGCCGTAAATTCTATCGGCAATTCTTCAACTGCCAGCCAACGCGCGGTAGAGTTGCATGTAGCGCCCGGCTGCCGCGTGCCATGAATTATCCGCGCGCATTCCGTTCAATTGAATCTTGCGCCATGTCTCCGGTTCTCTATAACAGTAGAGCGCTTCGCTGATTTTTTCAAGCATCGCGGAGGCTGTGTAGTTTTCAAACTTAAAACCGTTGCCTTTGCTGCTTGCGCGATCAAAATCCTGCACCGTATCGTCCAGCCCGCCGGTTGCCCGCACGACAGGCACTGTGCCGTAGCGCGTGCTGTACATTTGATTGAGACCGCACGGCTCGTAAAGCGACGGCATCAGGAAAACGTCCGCGCCCGCTTCGATTTTGTGCGCCAGTGTTTCGCTGAAGCCTTTGTAGATTCCCACACGGTGCGGCGCAAAATCGCGCAACCACTGCAAAAAATCCTCATACTCCGGCGCGCCCGATCCGAGCGCAATGAACACTGCGTCCATCTTCAGCATTCGCACGGCGGCCTCGCGTATCAGATCGTAGCCCTTCTGCGCGATCAGGCGCGACACTGACGCGATGACGGGACGCTCCATATTTTCTTCGGGCAAGCCGAAGGCGCGTAGCAAATCGAGCTTGCAAAGCTTTTTGCCGGAAAGATCGTTCGTGTCGTAATGCGCGGCGAGATGCTCGTCAGTCGCTGGATTCCACACTTCGTAGTCCACGCCGTTCGTGATACCGACGAGGCGATCATTGCGCGCGCGCAGAATCCATTCGAGGCCGTGCCCGTGTTCCGCGTGCTGAATTTCGAGCGCGTAGCGACGGCTGACAGTCGAAAGCATGTCGCTTGCCATCAGTCCCGCCTTCATAGCGGAAGCCGCGCCGTCCGCTAAAAACAGATTTCGATCTTCCCCTGACCCGAAGCCCAGACCGGGCAGGGCAGCCGGATCAAAGACGCCTTGATACGCCAAGTTGTGTATAGAAAAAAGCGTGCGCGTGTTTGCGAAGTATGGATCAAAGCGGCGGCGCGTGTGTATTTCGGCGGCGGCAAAACCGCAGTGCCAATCATTGCCGTGAATGATGTCGGGCGGCGCGCTTATTCGCTTGCAGAGCGCGAGCGCGGCGCGGCAAAAAAAAGCGAAGCGCTCGTGATCGTCCGCGTAGCCGTAAATGCCGGGACGCGCGAAATATTCCGGCGCGTCTATGAGAAATGTCGGAGCGCCTATCGCTTCGCTGTACCAGACGCTTGCGCGGCGCGCGCCGTGCGGCCATTCGACTTCCAGATTATCAATGATCCGGCCATTCAACGAACGGCGCTCGATCTGCTCGTAAAGCGGCAGCACCAGAAAAGCATCCGCACCGTGTTCGCGTAGGGCTTTCGGCAGCGCGCCCGCCACGTCCGCCAGCCCGCCGGTTTTAGCGAAGGGCACCGCTTCAGACGAAAGTATGCAGACGCGCAAACGTTCTCCGTGCGACGCTTTATGAAACTAAAATGCGCATCGCAACTTGATTGAATTGATCGAGCTTTGAAACGAAAGTATGCGAAGCCGACGTGCTTTTGTCAAGAAAGAGGCATAAGAAAAAGGAAGATGCCGGATGTTAGATACCAGATGTTGGTTACTGATGGAAACTAACATCTAGCATCCGGCATCTTCCATTATGTTTGCATCGACGACAAAAAGTCTGCGTTGGATTTCGATTTCTCGAGGCGTTCGAGCACGACTTCCATTTGTTCGACGGGCGAGAGCGGGTTGAGCACGCGGCGCATCACCCACACACGGCTGAGGTCTTCTTTGCTGAGCAAGAGTTCTTCCTTGCGCGTGCCGGAGCGCTGCAAATCAATCGCCGGGAAAAGGCGTTTGTCGCTCAGGCGGCGGTCAAGATGGATTTCGCAATTGCCCGTGCCCTTGAATTCTTCAAAGATCACGTCGTCCATGCGCGAGCCTGTGTCTATGAGAGCGGTGGCGATGATCGTTAAGCTTCCGCCTTCTTCGATGTTGCGCGCGGCTCCGAAAAAGCGTTTCGGGCGTTGCAGTGCGTTCGAGTCGATACCGCCGGAAAGAATCTTGCCCGAAGGCGGCACGACAGCGTTGTGTGCGCGCGCAAGGCGTGTGATCGAATCGAGTAGAATCACCACGTCGCGTTTATGTTCGACGAGGCGCTTGGCTTTTTCAATTACCATGTCTGCGACCTGTACGTGGCGCGTCGGCGGCTCGTCGAAGGTCGAAGAAATAACTTCGCCGTTGACCGAGCGCTGCATGTCCGTGACTTCCTCCGGGCGCTCATCAATAAGTAAAACGATGAGTGTGACTTCAGGGTGATTCAGCGTGACGGAGTTGGCGATGGTTTGCAGCAGCATGGTTTTGCCTGTGCGCGGCGGAGCGACGATCAATCCGCGCTGGCCTTTACCGATGGGCGTCACAAGGTCTATCACGCGCGCCGACAAATTGTCTTTGTCGAGTTCCATGCGCAACTGCTCTTCTGGATAGAGCGGCGTCAAATTGTCGAAGAATACTTTTTCTCTGGCCTGATCCGGCGCTTCAAAATTGATCGCTTCGACCTTGATAAGAGCAAAGTAGCGCTCGCCTTCTTTCGGCGGGCGAATCTGTCCGCTGACGGTATCGCCCGTGCGCAAATCGAACTTGCGTATCTGCGAAGGCGAAACATAAATGTCGTCGGGGCCGGGCAGATAGTTGTATTCGGGAGCGCGAAGGAAGCCGAAGCCGTCCGGCAAAGTTTCAAGCACGCCTTCGGAGAAAATAAGTCCGCTCTTTTCCGTTTGCGCGGCGAGGACTTTGAAAATAAGTTCCTGCTTGCGCATCCCTGTCGCGCCGGGCACATCCATGCCCTTGGCGATTCCCGTGAGCTTTGAAATAGACATTTCCTTCAGCTCTGCGATATTCAGGAGTTCGCCGTCTTTCAGTTCTCTGATGGCGGAGTTTTCCGTTTCAGTCTCCGGCATCGTCAATTGTGCGTCTTCTTCGACGACGGCGGTGGCGGTGTCCTTGGCGGCGGCTTTGTTATTGCCGTTGGTGGCAGTGGTTGTGGTGTTGCTGCTGCTGGCGCGTGGGCGCGGTGTGCGTTGTGACATTTCGATTATTCTTCCATGCGGCGCTTTCGTTTATGAAATTGGCCGCGACGTTTAGTGCCTTGCAGTGTGTTCCTGCTTCTTGCGGTTAGTGGCGGCGCATTGGCTCATCAATTCGTTGACTTTTTGGAAATGGCCGCCCGGCATGTAAGTAATTGATTGAGACGGAAATCGGATGAAATTTATGTACGGAAGTTTGCGTATCTGGCGGCGCATTTAGGAGGCGTGCGGGCCGCCTTGTTTTCAACGCATCATGCGCTGGATGACGGGTTCACTTCAACTTAAAAACTCGCGGTTGAAACTTCTCTAAAGTTATTACGGATTCATTCGTGTTGATTGTTAAGCAGCGGTTGGATGCTTGGCCTCGCTACCGGCGTGGCCTGCATTTTCAATCGCGCTTTAACCATCGGCTCGTATGCGAAAAATTTATGCAACAATCAATGCTTTTTCAATTGCCCGCCAGATTTCGTCGCGTCCCTTTTTGGTTGTTGCGGAATAAGCTATCACGTTTTCCGTATTCATCAAATGACGAACACGCGCGATGCTTTTTCGCAAATCGTTTTGAGAAAGCTTGTCGGATTTCGTGGCAACGATAAGTTGCGGCTTCATGTGGTGCTGAAGCCAATCGTGAAGCTGCAAATCAAGTGTTGTGGGTTCGTGACGCGAATCTACAATCTGAATTGATAGCATAAGCCGCGTGCGTTTGGCAAGGTAGTTTTCCGCCATCTCGCCCCATGATTGCTTAATTTCCTTCGGCACGCGCGCGTAGCCGTAACCGGGAAGGTCTACGAAATGGAAACGCTTATTGAGCAGAAAGAAATTCAAGGACTGCGTTCTGCCCGGCGTCGAAGAAGTGCGCGCGAGTCCTTTGACGCCGAGCAAGGAGTTCATCAAACTCGATTTGCCGACATTCGAGCGCCCCAGAAAAGCTATTTCCGGCAACTCCGCGCGCGGCCAATCGTCTTCGGTAAACGCGCTTTTAACGAATTCGGCGCTCGTGATCTTCATAACAATCAGTGGACAGTAGCCGGTGGTCAGTGTTCAGTAGAAATGCGGCGAGGCGGCGTAGCATTACTTCAAGATACGTTTCTACTATTCGCTGCTTACTGTCCACTGACAACTGACCACTATTCCTACGCTTTGGCGGCTGATTCCTTCCGCGCCGCTTCCGCCCAACTCTTCATGCGCTCGCGCAGCGCGGCCAGACGCTCATTGACGTTCGGCATTCGCGTGACGAGTTTTTCGAGATGCGCGTAAGCGTGCGGCGAGTGAAACATCTCGCGCAGTTCTGCCATGTACGGTTCAAGCTTGGCATATACAAGTATGTGTTCGCCGTTCGCATCGTTGAACATTTGTTCGTCAATTGCGCCGTTGTTGACGAAGGAGGCGGCCATCTCCCAGTAGCTCGTGACCATGCGGTAATAAGCGCCGCTGCGCTCGTCCATGATGGCGCTTACAAAGTCCTGCGCGCTTTCAGGATTAAAGTCGCGTGCGAACCAATTGCGCGCCTTGCGCATTGTATCCTCGCGCCTGAGATCGTAGAGTTTGAGAATTAATTTGGCGTCTTCGGTTTTTTCGCTCATCGTCTTTTCTCCGTAGGAATGAGTGCCGGAAGAATTCTCCGGCAGTCGGATTGATAAAGTGATTCGGGATTTTACTGCGTAAAGGGCGCGGCGGCAAACGAGGCGGGGCTATTTATCGAAAGCACTGTTTATAAACAACGAGCGCGAGCATTGCAATTGCGGCAACACTCGCGCTCATTCGCAGATGATTTATTCAGCGGGCGTGCCGACTCCATGCGGCGGCGGTTCCGTCGTCCACAGTGGCGGCGTCTTGGCCTCTTCGGTAGTCGTCGCCGTTGCGTCTATCGGGCACGCTTCTTCGAGAGCGAGCGCCAGCACTTCGTCGATTGTTTCGACAAAGTGTACTTCCATCAGCCCGCGAACTTCTTCAGGCACTTCCACTAAATCCTTTTCGTTGTCCTTCGGCATGATGATCGTCGTGATGCCGAAGCGATGCGCCGCGAGCAGCTTTTCCTTAACTCCGCCGATTGGCAGCACACGCCCGCGCAAAGTTATCTCGCCGGTCATCGCCACTTCCTTGCGGACAGGCGCGCGCGTCAGTGCCGATGCCATCGCAGTTGCTAAAGTGATACCGGCGGACGGCCCGTCCTTCGGTATCGCTCCTTCGGGAATGTGTATGTGCAGATCGCGCTTGCGTATAAAATCGAGGCTCATTCCGAGCCGTTCGGCGCGTGCCTTAATGCACGTCAGAGCAGTCTGCGCGGACTCTTGCATGACTTCGCCGAGCTTGCCGGTCAAGGTAACGTTGCCGCGCCCGTTCGTGAGCGTCGCTTCGATCTGTAATACTTCGCCGCCGACTTCCGTCCACGCGAGGCCGGTTGCAAGTCCTACTTCGCTTTCCGCCGCAACGCCCTGCTGCCGGAACTTAATGGGGCCGAGCATCTCGCGCACTAAATCAGCCGTAATGATTTCCTTGAACTCTTCGCCCGTGCTCGCGGCGACGAGCTTGCGCGCCACCTTGCGGCAGCACGAACCGATCTCGCGTTCTAAGTTTCGCACGCCCGCTTCGCGCGTGTAGTGGCGTATGATTTCCAGCAAACCTTCGTCCGCCCATTGGAGTTGTTCGGGCTTGATGCCGTTGGCTTCTGCCTGCTTTGTTACAAGATGCTGTTTGGCAATCTCTAATTTTTCGCGCTCCGTGTAACCGGATAAACGCAGTATCTCAAGCCGATCTTGCAACGCCGCAGGTATCGTGTGAAGCACGTTCGCCGTCGCAATGAAAAACACTTTCGAGAGATCGTATTCGACATCCAGATAGTGATCCTGAAACGAATTGTTTTGCTCCGGGTCAAGGACTTCCAAAAGCGCAGACGACGGGTCGCCGCGAAAATCTGCGCCGAGCTTGTCCACTTCATCGAGCAGAATCAGCGGGTTGGTTGTCCCCGCCTTTTTCATCATTTGAATGATCTGTCCGGGCAATGCGCCGATATAAGTTCGGCGGTGGCCGCGAATCTCCGCTTCGTCGCGCACGCCGCCGAGAGATAAACGAACAAACTTTCTGCCCGTCGCGCGCGCGATGGATTTGCCGAGAGATGTTTTGCCGACTCCGGGCGGGCCGACGAAGCACAGAATGGAGCCTTTCGGATTCTTCACAAGCTGGCGCACCGCGAGGTATTCAAGAATGCGATCCTTGATTTTCTCGAGGCCGTAATGGTCTTCGTCTAAAACTTCTTCGGCCTTTTGTAAATCGCGTATCTCCTTCGACTTTTGCTTCCAAGGCACGCTCAAGAGCCAGTCGATGTATGTGCGCGAGACTGTTCCTTCGGCAGACATCGGGGGCATCGCTTCGAGGCGGTGAAGTTCCTGCATGGCCTTTTCTTTGGCTTCGTCGGACATGCCCGCGTCTTCGATCTTCTTTTTCAATTCTTCGAGTTCGGCCTTTTCATCCTTGCGGCCAAGCTCTTTGTGAATCGCCTTCATCTGCTCGTTCAGGTAATACTCCTTCTGCGCCTTTTCCATTTGCTTCTTAACGCGCGTCTGAATCACCTTGTCGAGTTGCCGTTTCTCCAACTCGCCTTCGAGCAGTTCGATCAAGCGTTGCAAACGTGCCTGCGCGGAAAAGATTTCGAGAAGTCCCTGCTTGTCTTCGACGGAAATGCGCAGTTGAGAAGCGAGCGCGTCTGCCAGATGCGACGGGTCTTGATTGCGCAAAGCGGTTTGCAAGGCGTCCGTCTGCGCGTCGGGCGCAAGCCGCAAATGTTGTTCGACGAGTTGGTTGATGCGCGCGACGAGTGCATCGAGGCGCACGCCCGCTTCCGACGCTTCCGACGCTCGGCGAACAATCGCTGTGAAGGCTCCGTTGTCGTTTTCGACGCGCACGGTGGTGGCGCGCTCGCGGCCTTCGACGACGACTTTGATCTGTCCGTTGTCCTGCTTTTGCGATTGCAGAATGCGCCCTAAGGTTCCGATGCTGTAAACCTGTTCGGGCGTCGGCTCGTCAATCGTCGCATCATGCTGTGTGGCGAGAAAGATTGTGCGGTCACCGGCTAACGCTTCTTCGAGCGCGCGCACGGAACCGGGACGGCCAATCTTAAACGCGACTTTGGTGAACGGGAAAATCACGACATCGCGGATCGGCACCATCGGGTAACGCGCGATGTCTGTGGGGGTGCGGTCTGAATATTCTTCCATAACTCGAATTCAACTCTTTCGTTCAAGTACCATACAAAGGCGCGAAGGGCGAGCCGCTCTACATGTCGTCTCGCCCTCTCACGCGAACTAAATTCAATTGTAAAACATTTCCCGCAAGCGCGCCACTAACCGAATGATTAGGGCTTACGGAAACAATTCGCTCATATGTTGACGCATGTAATCTCTGGCCTTTTCCGGTGTGCTAACTTCCCTGACGAATTCAAGGTTTCTCAAAGACCATTGCCCATGATCCCTTCTTACTTTCTCAAATATCACACCGTAAGCTCCAGATTCAGTATTGAATTCATAGACTATGCCATTATCCTTTTGGCATCCGGTCTTGCCGAATTCATCCGTTATCATTCGCGCATCAAGAGTGCCATCATCTCTTGCGCATCTAAGTTTATCTAACGTCATGCTCCGAGCGTACCAATCCCGACCTGTCATTTGCGCGGCTTCGTAAAGTTTGTGCAGATTATCTTCTCTTAATTGTGAGACAGGGATTACTTGTTTCTCTAAACCGAGTGGATGATAAAAGAAAGTCCATGCTGCATACGCCGACACGCCGACGACGAACATTAACAGCGTAACCATAAGGCGAGCGGTGAGACGTTGCACGTTTTTCTCCTTGCAATAGATGTCTGTCGCAAAAGATTTCTACCGGAATGGAAGCTCAGGCCGCTGCGCCGTCAACGCCCGCGAGACCTTCGCCGGGAATGGCGCGGTGGCGTTCGACCATCTCGGAGGTGATGACAAATTCTTTGAGGCGTTTTTGCGAGGGCAGTGTGTACATCGCCTCCAACAACAAATCTTCGAGGATCATCATCAATCCGCGCGCGCCGACTTTGCGTTCGACGGCTTGGCGTGCGACGGCTTTGAGGGCGTCGTCTGTAAATTTGAGGCGGACGTTGTCGAACTCGAAGCGTTTTTGATATTGCTTGACGAGGGCGTTCTTCGGCTCTGTGAGAATCTTGATAAGGGCGGCTTCGTCCAGTTCGTGGAGCACGCCGCAGACGGGCAGGCGTCCGACGAATTCCGGAATCAATCCGTAGCGCACGAGGTCTTCGGGCTGCGTGGCGGACAAAGCCTCCGCGTTGCGATGAGCGCCCGATTTAACTTCGGCATGAAAGCCCATTGACTTATTGCGCAAACGTCGCTCGACAACCTTTTCCAAGCCGACGAATGCGCCGCCGCAGATGAAGAGAATGTTCGTCGTATCGATAGGGAAAAATTCCTGATGCGGATGCTTGCGCCCGCCCTGCGGCGGCACGTTGGCGATTGTGCCTTCGAGAATTTTTAGAAGCGCTTGCTGAACGCCTTCGCCGGACACGTCGCGCGTGATCGAAGGGTTTTCGTCTTTGCGGCAAATCTTATCGACTTCGTCAATGTAGATGATGCCCTGCTGCGCGCGTTCGACGTCGCCGCCCGCCGCCTGAAGAAGTTTCAAGACGATGTTCTCGACATCTTCGCCGACGTATCCTGCTTCCGTGAGCGTCGTCGCGTCAACGATGGTGAAGGGAACCGAAAGCATACGCGCGAGAGTCTGCGCGAGAAGTGTTTTGCCGGTTCCGGTCGGGCCGATGAGAAGGATATTGGATTTCTGAATTTCGACATCCGAGCGGCGGCGCGCAATCTCTATGCGTTTGTAGTGCTGATAGACGGCG
>JAABUK010008582.1_pt1 | contig 14269 bp, 14 predicted proteins | sample 5559141 | NCBI WGS metagenome assembly JAABUK01 (sample SAMN10711869, study PRJNA513367) | rock metagenome | isolation source: Antarctica rocks | place: Antarctica: Victoria Land, Pudding Butte nord | collected 2016-01-03
TGGCCATCGTGGTGTCCCTCGTGCGGAAGTTGCTTGTGCAAAAACAACCTTCGCCAAGGGCCCCGATGGCCGCTCCCTAGGCTTACGAGAGCGGCCCGCTCGTACACCACGCCCTGGGACACGATCGCGGCGCCGGTGTCGCCGGTGAGATTTTTCGGCGGGGTTCGCGGCGAAACGACGTCCGTCGGGGTTGGCCGCCGCCGCAATCGCGTCGTCTTCGTCGACGACGGTTCGATCCACCAGCGCATCCGCGCACCGGCCGAGCCGATGGAAGCGGACGAGCTTTCCACTAGCGATGTGCACGGGCTCGCCCGGCCGCGCCTATCCGTACCGTTGCGCACCTTGCGCTCACCAACTGCGCGTGGTCACTCCACCTAGTTCTTTAGAGCATCACGCCGCCGGCGACTTCGATTCGCTGGCCGTTGATCCAACGGTTGTCGTCGGCGAGTAACGACGCAATCATCGGGCCGATGTCCTCCGGCAGGCCGACGCGGCCGAGCGCCGTCACGCCGGCGAGCTGCTTGTTAATCTCGGGGTTATCGCGGACCCTGCCGCCGCTGAAGTCCGTGGCGATCGGGCCCGGCGCGACGGTGTTGACGGCGATCCCGCGCGCGCCGAGCTCCTTCGCGAGATAACGCGTCAGTACTTCGATTGCACCCTTCATCGCCGCGTACGCGCTACTGCCCGGGAAACTGAAGCGCGCGAGTCCCGATGAGACGTTGACGATGCGGCCGCCGTCGTTGATGAGCGGCAGCAGGCGCTGCGTCAGCAGATACGGCGCTTTGAAGTGGACTTCATACATCTCGTCGAGTTGGGCCACGGTCGTCTTCTCGAACGATTCGTGCAGGCTCGTCCCGGCGTTGTTCACGAGGAAGTCGAAGCGCTGCGCGCCGAGCTTCTCGAGCGCCTCGCGCACGTGCTCCACGAACGTGTCGAACGAAGCAGCGTCGCGCACGTCGAGCTGGACGGTGATGGCGGTGCGGCCGGCCTTGGCGGCTGCCTCGGCGACCACATCGGCTTCGGTCCGATTGGAATGGTACGTGAAAACCGAATCGACGCCGCGTTCGGCGAGGGCGAGGACCGTCGCGCGGCCGAGGCCTCGGCTGCCGCCCGTGACGATCGCAATCTTCGGTTTGGCTTCGGTGCTGGAAGAGGTGGTAGTCATACGTTCTCCGGTGGCGTCGTGATGCCACTACGGTACGCTCGGAGGCTGCGGCGCTCCATACCCGATCGCGACCCATTCTTGCCTGATCCTGCTGATCGATGCAACGGTCGTCGCATCGCACGGGTCGACAGCGGTATGAGCCTCATTGCGCTCGCCGATGCGATCGACCGGTACACCGAGGCGCAGCCGGGTTCCAATCCATACGCGACCGACGTCGCCGGATTGACGCTCCTGCGCGCCGATTGCACGATGCCGCCGATGCCGATCCTCTACAAGCCGGCGCTTTGCCTCGTCGCGCAGGGCGCGAAGCGCGGAACGTTCGGCGCGACGAGCGTCGACTATCGCGCCGGGCAGGCGCTCGTGGTCGGCGTCGAGATCCCCGGCATTGGCCGCGTTACCAAGGCGTCGCGGCGCACGCCGTACCTCGGCGCCATCGTCGAGTTCGACCTTGCGGTCATGCGCGATGTCCTCGCGGAGATCGCGCTGTCGTCCGAGCCGCGTCGCGATGTCGCGGGCGGCGTCTTCGTGGCCGATCTCGACGGAGCCGTCATCGATGCGGTGCTGCGGCTCGTCCGGCTCCTCGAGACGCCGCGCGCAATCCCGATGCTCGCCTCCGCGATCATGCGCGAGCTCAGTTACTGGCTTCTCTCGGGTCCGGTCGGCGCCGACGTTGCCGCGGTCGTCTTCGGCGTCGACCGTTCGCAGAGCGTCATCGCTGCGATCCATACGCTGCGCGATCGCTTCGCGGAGACGATCCGCATCGACGAGCTCGCGGCGGCCGCGCAGATGAGCGCGTCCGCATTCCATCGTAAATTCAAAACAATGACGTCGATGACGCCGTTGCAATATCAGAAGCAACTGCGGCTACTCGAGGCCCGCAACCTGATGCTCGCCGATACCGCGAACGCCGAGACGGCCGCGTACCGCGTCGGCTACGAGAGCGCCTCGCAGTTTAGCCGCGAGTATGCGCGCATGTTCGGCGCGCCGCCGCGCCGCGACGTCGCTGCAATGGCGATGTCGGGAACGCCGACGGGGTAGAGCCGCGCGAGGATACGCGCTTTGCGGCGCTTTACCTCGAGCGCGGCGGCCAGCTCATCGGGCTTCATCGGGAGCGTCTTCTCGATCGCGATCTCCGCCAACGTCGTCGAGGCCAATCGCGCGGAACCACGTCGCCATGAACGGCTTCACCGGATCGTATCCTGCACCGGGCGTCGGCGAACCCGAACCGTAGAAGCTACCGCGCGCGTACACGACGATGGTCGTTTTACCGCCGAGCTTCTGGGTCACCGAGCCATCCTCGTGAAAATCGAAGAGCAGGCCGTTCTGCGGAAACAACGTCGACGAGCTGCTTGAGCTTGTACTTGGTTGTGTCGTTCCAGAGGGGGATCGCGAACATGACGACGTCGGCGTCGTGAAAGCGCTTACCGTGCGCCTCAATCGTCGACCACGCGAAATTCTGCTCGGGGGTTGGATCGTGGCCGGAAAGCGCCGCGTATCTCGCCTGCAGCGCGGCGCCGTCGAACTGGTGCAGCGAACCTGTCCCAGACGCTGAGCGTATCGAGCGTGCCGTCCCGCGCCACGCGTCGACGAACGCTTGCGCGACCGCCGTCGAGCCGGACATCGCATCACGCGGTGAGGACCCGATGAAGAGGAGATTCGGCATGCGTGAAGTCTACCCGTGATTCGACGCGCACTGCCCACGCGAGCAGAGGCGAGCCGGAGATGTCAGTCCGGGAGAATGCCTCCGTAGAGCAGTCCGACGTCGATCGTGAGATCGATCGAGTGCAACATTAGCGCACCGTCGACGACGATCTGATTGAACGAACCCAGGTCATTACGGTCGTCGCGCATGGCTCGAGCCACCCGGAGATAGCGCCGATTGGAGTCAACGACGAGATATTCCGCGCCGAGCGCGACATACGCGTCGAGCTTATCCGTGAGATCGTCCTGCGCGGTCGAAGCGGAGAGTACTTCGATGACGAGGAGCGGATGCTCGTAGAATCCCATGCCGGAAACCGCAAGATCTCGTTCGTCGCACGTAACTGCGATGTCCGGCAGGTAATACGCGTTCGCGCGCGGCGCTCGAACGAGCATATCCGTGAGAATTCGGCACGAAGCCGGAACCTTCGGGAACAACAATCGCAGCATTGCAGTGACCAGCAACTGATGCTCGGTCGTGGCTCGTCCGAGCGATTGCGGCTCGCGGTGTTTGAGCACCGGGAGCCCCGCGATCAATTCGTATTTGAAATCGTCGTGCGAGTCCCACGCGAGAAAATACTCGATTGACATCGGCTCGAGACGCTCGCGTTCGAACATGCCCGAACCTCAAATCACGCGAGGACTTTTTCGCGCTTGCGGTTCTTGAGGCGCTCGGTCTCGTCGAGCACGCGCTTGCGGATGCGGATGCTCTTGGGCGTGATCTCGACGAGCTCGTCATCTTCGATGAACTCGATGGCGCGCTCGAGCGACATCTCTTCGGGCGGCGACAGCTTCGTGCTGTCGTCGGTGCCCGACGCGCGCATGTTCGTGAGCTTCTTCGAACGCACGACGTTGAGCGCGATGTCCTTATCGTCGTTGGCGCGGCCGACGATCATGCCCTCGTAGACGTCGATGCCCTCGCCGACGAAGAAGCGGCCGCGCGCCTCGAGGCCCGACATGGCGTACGCCGTCGTCGTGCCGGTCTCGCTCGTGACGAGCGCGCCGACGCTACGACCCGGCAGCTCACCCGAGAACTGCTGATGGTCGTAATACGTGTGCGACATGATCGCCGTGCCGCGCGAGAGCGTAAGCAACTCGCCGCGCAAACCGAAGATGGCGCGCGTTGGCATCGTGTACTCGAGCCGGCGCGAATCGCCGACGTTGAACATGTTCGACATCTGCGCCTTACGCTTGCCGAGCGACTCGATGACGGCTCCCGCGTACTCTTCCTGAACGTCGATCACGACGAACTCGACGGGCTCCATCTTCTTGCCGTCTTTTTCGGTGATGATGACCTGCGGCTTGGAGACCGCGATTTCGTAGCCTTCGCGGCGCATCGTTTCGATGAGAATCGAGAGATGGAGCTCGCCGCGGCCGCGGACTTCGTAGGTGTCGGCGGATTCGGTATCGGCCACGCGCAGCGCGACGTTGGACTCGAGCTCTTGCATGAGCCGGCCGCGAATTTGGCGCGACGTGAGGAACTTGCCCTCTTTGCCCGCCATCGGCGAGGCGTTGACCATGAAGAACATCGAGACCGTCGGCTCGTCGACCGCGACGGCCGTAATCCCCTCGGGCGTGCCGGCGTCGGCGATCGTATCGCCGATGTTGAGGCCCTCGATGCCCGAGACGCAGACGATGTCGCCCGCGGAGGCTTCCTCGACCTCGATGCGCTCGAGGCCCGCGAAGGTCAGGAGCTTCGTGAGCCGCAGACCCGACTCGACCTTGCCGTCGACGCCGACCTTCGCGATCGGCGCGTTGATCTTCGAGGCGCCGCGGAACACGCGGCCGATGCCGATGCGGCCGACGTACTTATTGTGGTCGATCGCCGAGACGAGCATTTGGAACGGACCCTCTTCGGCCGGAGCCTCGGGGATCTGATCGGCGATGGCCTGGAACAGCGGCTCGAGATCTTCGTTCGGATCCTCGAGCGTCTTTTTCGCGATGCCGGCACGGCCGTTCGTGAAGATCGTCGTGAAATCGGCCTGCTCGTCGCTCGCACCGAGCTCGATGAAGAGGTCGAACACTTCATTGACGACTTCCATCGCCCGCGCATCCTTCCGGTCGATCTTGTTAACCGCGACGATCACGCGCAGATCGAGCTCGAGCGCCTTGCGGAGTACGAAGCGCGTCTGCGGCATCACGCCCTCGGCCGCGTCGACGAGCAGGAGCACGCCCTGCACCATCTGCAGCACGCGCTCGACCTCGCCGCCGAAATCGGCGTGGCCCGGCGTATCGACGATATTGAACTTGAAATCGCCGTGCTTGATCGCGGTGTTTTTCGCGAGGATCGTAATCCCACGCTCGCGCTCGAGGGGATTGGAGTCCATGACCCGCGTGGTCGTGGCCTGACCTTCTCGGAAGACGCCGCTCTGCTTGAGCATGGCATCGACGAGCGTGGTCTTGCCGTGGTCGACGTGCGCGATGATCGCGAGGTTACGGATGTCCGGACGCGTTTTCACAACCGCTCCACTATAGCATGCGGGCGCTAGGTGCCGAAACGGCGCTGACGGCCTCCGAAATCGGTGAGCGCCCGGTCGAGCTCGTCGCCGTCGAAATCCGCCCAGTCCACGGGCGTGCACCACAGCTCCGTATAGGCGATCTGGACGAGGAACGAGGACGGGACGGCCGGTCCGGCGCCGATCCTCACCAGCAGCTCCGGATCGGGTAGCCCCGCGGTCGCGAGGTACGGCGCGAGCGTATCGTCGCCAAGGTTTACGTGGGAGCGAGCTCCGGAACGGACGTCACGGGCGAGCGCGCGGACCGCCTCGACGATCTCGCGCCGCGGATCGTACCCGAGGGTGAGGTTGAGCGCGAGGAGCCTGCCCGCGGCCGTCTCGCTCTCGAGGGTAGCCAGGGCGGCCGCGGCGCCGGCGCTCCGATGGTCCGCGGAGCCGAACCCCCGGATACGAACGCGCGCGGCGGCGAAGCGGCCCGCGACCGCCGCGGCATCGCGCACGAGCGGCTCGGCCTCGGCCTCCGGAACGCGAAGCGAGACGATCTCGATGCCGCGCGCGATCGCGGCGAGCGCGAGATCGAGGAGCCGGTCGGCGTCCCGCACGGCGGCGCCGCCCGCGGCGATCTCGACGGCGAGGTGACGCGGGACGCGGCCGGGCGTCGCGACCCGCGTGCGCTCGATCATGCGGAGCCCGCGAGTCGCAGCCGCGCGGCACGCGGCTCGCCGTCCCGTTCGCCCGCCTGGACGGCGCGCACGACCGCCTCGAGCTCGTCGATGTACGCGAGGAAGCGCGCCCGACCGGTCTCCGTGATCCGGACGAGCGTGGCCGGCCGGCCCGGTCCGGCCGAGCGCGCGAGCGCGACGATGCCCGTCTCGGCGAGCGCGTGCAGATGACGGTTGAGGTTCCCGTCGGTGAGCGCGCAGGCGCGTTGCAAATCGCGCAAGAGCATCGACCCCGCGTGCGAGATGAGCGCCGTGCAGACCGCGAGCCGGCCGCGCTCGTGGAAGATCCGCTCGAGGCCCTCGTAGGCGAAGGGCGCCTCCGGCTTCACGATGTCGCCGTCTCGGCGTCGGCCATGACGGCGACGCCGATCGAGATCTGGCCGCTGCCGAAGGCGAGCGGCATGACCCACCAGGCGAGCGGCGAGGCACGAACGAGGAGCAGCGTCGCGCCGACGACGCCGAAGCCGACCGCCACGTAGACGACCTCGCGCGGCACCATCGCGCGCGACGCGAAGAGACCGAGCGCGTACGTGGCGCACCACGTGCCCGGCAGCAGGTCGTCGAGACCGCGCAGGGCGAGCGCGAGCGTGAAGACGCCGCCCGCCGCGAGGGCAGGCACGATGCTCGCGCCGACCGTGCGGAGCTGCGCGCGGGCGAGCGACCCCGGATTGCGCAGCCGCCACGCGAGGATCGCCCCGTAATTGAGCGCGAGCGCGAAGGCGAGGCACGAGAGCCAGATCGCGAGGTACACGGCGACCTGCGCCGAGCCATGCGGCTGCGGCACGGTGGCGAACTGCACGACACCCGCAGCGTAGGCGACGATACCGCTCGCGATCGCCGCGCCGCCGGAGTAGCCGTCGAAGCGCTGCGTCGCCGCGAGGAGACCACGCACCTCGGCGAGGTCCGCCAGAGCCCTGCGTACGTTCATCGCGGGCACAACTTTGCGATGCAAAGTTAGGCGCCCTGCCGGAGCCGTGGCGTTCTCATGCTCCTACGTCTTCGGCACTCCGCGCAGCAGCATGAGCGTCGAGCCGTCGAGCCCGAGCTTCGTGCCCGGCGCGTGCTGCGAATGGTCTGCCGTCGGCTGGAACGTATCGACCACGATCTCCCAATCCGAGACGCCGTCGAACGGCGGCAACGAGAACTCGACCCAGTCCGTGTGGCAGTTCAGGAGCAACAAAAAACCGTCGTCGACGATCGGCTCGCCGTGCGCGTCCACGTCGCCGAGGGTCGTGCCGTTGATGAAGAGTCCAAGCGTCTTCATCCACGGCTGTGCCCACTCATCGTCGGTCATCTCCTGACCATCGTTGCGCAGCCACACGAGATCGCGCGGCATGCCGTGCACGATCGGCCGGTCCTGGAAGAACTTGCGACGGTGGAGGTTCGGGTGCGCGCGTCGCAGGGCAACGAGCCGCGCCGCGAAGTCGACGAGGGCGCGCTGGTCGTCATCGAGATTCCAGTCGTACCAGCTGATCTCGTTATCTTGGCAGTACGCGTTGTTGTTGCCGCCCTGCGTGCGGCCGAGTTCGTCGCCGCCGCAGATCATCGGCACGCCTTGCGAGAGCAGCAGCGTCGCGAGGAAGTTGCGCTTCTGACGCTCGCGCGACTCGCGGATCTGCGGATCGCCCGTCGGGCCCTCGACGCCGAGGTTCCACGACTCGTTGTCGGTCGTGCCGTCATTATTTTCTTCACCGTTCGCCTCGTTGTGCTTTTCGTTATAGCTCACGAGATCGTTCAGCGTGAAACCATCGTGCGCGACGACAAAATTAATGCTGGCTGACGGCCTGCGGCCGTCTTGTTCGTAGAGATCGCTCGAGCCGGTCAAGCGGTACGCGAGATCCTTGAGCTGGCCCTCGGCGCTCTCCAGAATTTGCGCACCGTGTCGCGATACTTGCCGTTCCACTCCGCCCACAGCACGGGGAAGTTGCCGACCTGATAGCCGCCGTCGCCGACGTCCCAGGGTTCCGCGATGAGCTTGAGCCGCGAGATCACCGGGTCCTGATAGATGACGTCGAAGAAGCCGGAGAGCTGACTGACGGCGGTCTTCCCGCGCGCGAGCGTCGCCGCGAGATCGAAGCGGAAGCCGTCGACGTGCATTTCCTGCGCCCAGTAGCGCAGGCTGTCGACGATGAGCTTGAGGGTCTGCGGATGGCGCGCGTTGAGCGTGTTGCCCGTACCCGTGTAATCCATGTAGTGCCGCGGGTCGTCTTCGACGAGCCGGTAGTACGTCGGATTATCGATGCCCTTGAAGCTCAGCATCGGGCCCATATGATTACCTTCGGACGTGTGATTATACACAACGTCCAGAATGACTTCGAGCCCCGCCGCATGCAGCGTCTTGACCATCGATTTGAACTCGGCAACTTGTCCGCCGTCATCCGTGCACGCGTAGCGTGCTGCCGGTGAGAAGAAATTCGTGGTGCTGTAGCCCCAGTAATTTCGCCGACCTTTCTCGACGAGCCGGTCTTCGTCGAGAAAGTCGTGCACGGGCAAGAGCTCGATCGCGGTGACGCCGAGCTTCTTGAAGTGCGCGATCGACGCGTCAGAAGCGATCCCGGCGTACGTGCCGCGCACATCCTCGGGCACGTCCGGATTGCGCATCGTGAAGCCCTTGACGTGTACCTCGTAGATGATCGAATTCGCGAGCGGTACGTCGGGGCGCGCGTCGTCGCCCCAATCGAACGTGCCATCGACGACGACGCTCTTCGGCATGCCCCACGCGTCGTCGGTCGCGTCGATCCGCTCGTCCTCGTCGCCGCCGACGTCGTACGGCAGCAACGGCGCCCTCCAATCGACCGTGCCGCTGATCGCGATCGCGTACGGATCGACGAGCAGTTTCGCCGCGTTGCAGCGCAGGCCGCGCTCGGGTTGGTACGGCCCGAGCACGCGGTAGCCGTAGAGCTGGCCGGGCTTCACGTCGGGCAGAAACGCGTGCCAGACGTGCGCCGTCTTCTCGGGCAGCACGACGAGCTCGGGCTGCGTGTCCTCGGGCGAGGCGAAGAGGCACAACTGCACCTCGGTCGCGACCTCCGAGTAGAGCGCGAAGTTCGTGCCGGTACCCGTCCATGTCGCGCCTTGCGGATAGGTTTTGCCTGGAAGTACGATGCGGGGCACGACGATAGAGCGTCCTTTCGAGACGGGAGTCTCAAAGGGCTTACCCCGCCTGAACCCCAATCCGCCCGAGTCGATCCCGGGTACGAGTGTAAAACGGTATGACGCTGCGGCCGTCGAAGTCATGTCGGGCCGCGCCATCTTCGAGCCGTCCGTGGGAGAGTACGGGTCTGGTGGCCCGCTCGGTCTTCAAAACCGTTGAGGCCTTCGCAAGGGGGCTGGTAGGTTCGATTCCTACACACTCCCGCCATTCGATTGTCTTGGCTCAGCAGTTGAAGGGTCATGGCCGTATAAGGCCGTGACGCTCTTCGAATCCCTCACGGCCGATCAGGCGACGACTCGAGCCGTGACGCGTCTGCGCTCTCGTATCTGCTCGAGCGAGCGGAATCGTTAGCTTTGCGGAATCGCAGCGACAACGCAGACCATCTCGCCACCTTCCATCACAGCAATCGTCGTTCGGAGTAACATGATGCGGTCTTATCGTGAGGTGTACGATAGGTCTCTATGATACGCAACGTCAGGGGATCGATCAGGCGTCCAATCTCGGTCTCTCCGACGACAACACTGCCCACATCTTTCTCGCGCAGGATCGGCTGATATATTCCGGGCGCCGATGTGCGCATCGAGGTGACTGAGCCGTCGAGCAGTCGCGGTTCGTCAGTCGCCGGCGGCGCCGCATCGGGCTTTATCACGCCGGTGATCGCGAGCGCGCGCGCAATGCCGTCGGCGACAACGCGAGCCCAGCGCTCCTCATCGGCACCGGCGCCGCCGACCTCGATCCAAGCGGCCTTCGCGCCGCGAGAGAGCGCGTAGCCGGTAAGACTCGTCATCCCGCGCTCAGGCCATCGCGCATGAACGGCACACCGATAGCCGCCGCGATCGCGTGGCTCCCGGCAAACCGGTATACGAAGCAATTGACGCACCAACTCCCGCCGCCGTGCACGTCGAGAACGACGTCTGACCCGTCGACGGCTTGCTCGCGGAGCACGGCTGCGAGCCGAGGTGTATGCTTGCCGAATGCGTCGCCGGGAAACGCCATGTTGACGTCGTCGTCGTCGATATGCGCGGTGCGCGCGTTCTCCTCGTACGCGAGTGGATTCGCGACCGGTACGACGCGCAGCGATCCGAGCAGCGCATCACTCGGCGTCGACTCGAGGAACCGCATAATCGCAAGCGAGCCCCATGGGCCTTCATCACCGTGCTGTCCTGCAACGAGCAATCCGACCGGCGAGGCGTCGCCGACGCGCCCGACCGAGACACCGACCGTCGGCGCCGCGATCGTCGCTGGGATCGGATACGACGACCACGTAAGACCGTCGAGGAGTGACGAGCTCACGCCGCGACCGCTTCGCGGATCCCGTTGGCTCGCGCAGAACGGTGCAGGGCCTCGATCGCGCGGAGTGTCGCGACCGCGTCACTTGGCGGAATGCGAAGCGGCCGTTGCCGTAGTATCGCGTCCGCGAACTCGGTCGCCTCGCGTTCGTACTGATCGACACCGGCAATGCGCTCGTAGCGCTCGTCGCCACGGACCGTCACCCGCACGGTCGTCTCCGTTGCGGCGTCCGGAACGAACGCCGCTGGCACGTCGATTTGCCCGCGCTCGCAAGCGATCGAGTACGATCCAACGCCTGCAGCACGAAAGCCGCAATCAAACGTTGCCGTCCTTCCTCCGGAGAACGTGAGGATGCCGGCGAGCGAGACCTCGACGCCGTAGATGGCTCGGAAATCCCACTGTGCCGATGCCGAGATCGGCTCTTCGCCGAAAACCATGCGAGCCGCATTGACACAGTAGCAGCCGACGTCCATGAGTGCGCCGCCGGCGAGGTCACCGCGCAGGCGGACGTTCTCCGGCTTGAACGGCTCGAGTTGAAACGTGAACGCTGATCTCACGGCGCGGACCTCGCCGAGTTCGCCTCGGTCGAGCAGTTCGCGGACGCGAGCGTGCTGTGGATGGAAGCGGTACATGAACGCTTCCATCAGCGGAACGCCGCAGCGCTCCGCTGCGTCGATCATATCCTGCGCTTCTGCGCTCGAGACGGCGAGCGGCTTCTCGCAGAGGATCGGTTTGCCAGCTTTTGCCGCCGCGATCGTCCACTGCGCGTGTAGCGCATTCGGGAGCGGGTTGTAAATCGCGTCGATGTTCGGATCCGCGAGCAACTCCTCGTAGGAGCCGTAGGCCTTTGGAATCCCAAGCTCGTTCGCAACGTCACGAGCGCGATCGAGTTCTCGGCTCGCGACCGCCGCGATCTCGCCGTTCGGCGACGCAAGCACGCCCGGGATAAAACGCTTGACGCCGATATTCGCGGTACTGAGAATCCCCCAGCGAATACGCTCGCGGTTCACGCCACGGCTCCGGCGGCGAGACGCAGGCTCGCGACCGAGTGCACCTGACGAAACAACGCTCCGAGCAAACACGTACGACTCGTCTCGTCGGTCACTGCGAGGCGCAGCGTGCGCACCGTCTCGTTCCCGAACCAGTACGACGCAAGGAAGATGCCGCGAAACGGATGCAGCGCCATCCCGGTACGCACCGTGGCCCACGAACGCTGACCGAAGCCGACATCCTCGAGGTACGCGATCGACTGGTCGCGCGTCCAGCCCGAGCAATGAAGATGCCATGCGGCATTCGTTCCAGTCGCCGTCTGCAAACGCCGGAGTTCGATCTGCGCGGCATCGTCCTCGTCCTCGACCCAGTCGATGAGCTCGATGCCCTGGTCGCCGATGCCCTCTTGCACCGCACCGGTGACGGCGTTCGTCGTACACAGCAACGTGTCGAGCGGTGACTCGCCGCGCTCGGCGACGGCGAGTGTCGAGAGCAACTGCGTCGAGTGGCCGGGAAATACTTCATGGCAGACCAGGTGCTTGAGCCCGGAGCGAGTGACGAGCACGTCGAGGTTGATATCCATTGTGCCGTCGGCGAACGAGCACCGACCCGCGTACGGCACGCCGCGCACGGCGTTGAGCCGCATCGTGTAGTCTCCGGTCGGCCAGATCATGCGGTCCGTGCGCTCTTTCGCCGTCGCCATCAGCCGGTCGAACTCGGCGGGGATCGCGTCAGGATCGAGATAGCGCCCGGTCTGCCAGGCAGTCACACGCTCGGCGAGCGTCCCGATCGTGAAGCCGCGTGCGGCGAGCAGTCGATCGAGCCGCGAGTGGATGGCATCGACCTCTTCGTCTGGCACCGTCACCGCGGGGACGCCGACCAGGTCGCGGACCTTCTCGACGAAGCCGATCGGCTCGCCTGAGAGATACGTGGCCGACGCTCGCAGCGACCGGATCATTTCCGTGAGAAACGTCCGGCGTGCGCCCGTTTCAAGCGTGTCGACGTCGGCGGCGAGCCGGTCGAGCTCAGCCCGCGCGCTGCACCAGTCGGGAAAGTCACTCGGCGAGACGAGCGACCTCCCAATAAAGATCGGCACCAAGTCTTCGTAATCGTCGTTTCCGGCTTCGCGAGCGGTTCGCGAGCCGAGCCGGTCGAGGCCGAGCGTTAGCTCGGTGAGTCGTCTGCCGAGCTCGGCGCTTCGGCCGACGGTCGAGAGCGTATTCATGCGGCGTGCCTTCACAGTCGAACGCGTGCGTTGAGGAAGAATTCGAGCGGTGCGCTCGGGTTCACGACGCCCATCGTGTACGGTCCGAGGTACGCGTAGTACGGGTTCTGGCCAAACGGGTCGAACTTGGCACCGGGGTTATAAACGTTCCCGGTCGGGACGGTCCCACGCGAGATTTCGCCGCTCTGATACGCGCAGACGTGCGGGCTTCCAATCCCCGTCCACGCCGCCTTTGTCCCTCCGAAGCACTGATTGAAGACGTTCGCATCCGTGAGCGAGACCGTGAAATTCTTTGTGACATCGTAGGACATCGTGAAGCTGCCGAGGAGCTGCGACGGCGACGTGAACGCCCCGATCGCGTCGAATTTGTTCGTGAAGACGTTGGGGATCGCGCTCAGCGCCGCGCCGCAGCTCAGTGCGTCGTATGGCGCGCCACCCGCAGAACCGTACGGATAGCGCGGGTCGCCGGTCGTCGAGCCGGCCAGCACGCCGCAGCCGGCGGCCGGGTCGATGCCCGCGTTGGCTTCCGGCGCGCCGTACCGCTGTCCGGCCTGGAATTGCACAGACGGTGTGAAAGCGAACGCATTGTGACGGTAGTTCAGCACCAGGGCGGCGACGTGAGGCACCGTGTAGCTGTTGACGCCGAGCCCGGTGGTCGCGATCACCGGATCGGTCGGTATGTACGATCCGTTCGGGTCGAGCGTGCTCTGCACAGGTGCGTTCCAGTACGGGTTCGCGAAGCTGCCCGCGGCGCACGTCGGATCGGGAACGCCGGTCCCGGTGAAGCAGGCGGCAGCTCTGCCGCTGGCCGCCGTCGTCGAGCCGCAGCGGGCGTCGGTCGGATGGACGGAGCAGAAGGACGTATATGCATTATACGTCTTTATGTCGTTGTTGATCGGCGAGATGATCGATCCGCCGCCAGGGAGCGTGTAGTACTTGATGTGCGCGTTCGTGTAGGTGTAGCTGGCGATCGCGCTCACGCCGTTACGATCGAACGACCCCTTGCGCAGTTGGAACTCGACGCCGTTCGTCGTCACCGCTCCGACGTCGAGTCCCGACGTCAGCTGGTTGATTGGGTCAATGAAGAACTCGGTCAGTTCGTTCTTCGTCTTCCGGAAGAACGGCGTTATCTTGAACGAGACGTCGGTACCGCTGAAGGCATGCTCGAGCGAGGCGTCGAGATTGACCGACTCCTGCGGCGCGAGATTATGTCCCGAGCCTGTGTATCCGTATCGATAGAAGCGCGTTGCGAGGTACGAGGCGAGGTTCTGCTGGATCGTATTATACTGCTGGTACGCGGTCGGTACTGGCTGCGAGTACTTCCCGGCACTCAAGCGAAGGACGTTCGAACGATCGAGGGCGTACGTGATGCCGATCCGGGGCTCGAACTCCTTGAACGCATAGTTTGCCGGGGCGTTCGAGAGCGTCGTGGCGACGTAGGTGCCCTCTGTGTCAACATGAGTGGAGTCCGGTTGTTGCCGGATAATCCTTTGAGGGCGACCAAGGTTGTTGTCCATGAATCCCGACTCCGAGGTCCGCTCGCAGCGGACACGTCGAACGTTCACTAGC
>JAABUK010008583.1_pt1 | contig 14269 bp, 17 predicted proteins | sample 5559141 | NCBI WGS metagenome assembly JAABUK01 (sample SAMN10711869, study PRJNA513367) | rock metagenome | isolation source: Antarctica rocks | place: Antarctica: Victoria Land, Pudding Butte nord | collected 2016-01-03
AGGGGATGATGTTATTGATATCAGGCATTCGATCCCTCTGAGAGAGGCGAAGGATGAGCAAAATGAAAAAAGTTACCAACTGTGTACGAGGAGTAATCAGTCCTCTACTGGCCAATATCTTCCTTCATGTGGTATTCGATAAATGGATAGAGAAGAATCATCCGGGAAAACCATTTGAACGCTATGCCGATGACATCGTGGTGCATTGCAAATCGGAAGCGCAGGCATTGTATGTATTGAAGATGATAAAGTATCGCATGACAAGCTGTAAGCTAACACTGCATCCTGTAAAGACAAAGATCATTAACCTGCGGGGAACGTCTGAAAAGAAATATCCACGGAGTTTTGATTTTCTTGGTTTCACTATTCGTCCTGTGTGGAGTAAGATTAGTAACGGTAAGTTGATGGTATCAAACTTCATGAGCACAAAGTCCAAAACAAAAGTACTGGATAAGTTTAAAAGTTTTCACATCCACAAATGGCGTAAACCTATTGAGGAGATTGCACTAAAACTTAAACCGGTAATACAGGGAGTGATGAATTATTATGGTAAGTTTTGGACAAGGCATACACATTGGGTTTGGTATCAGCTCAATCAGCGTTTACTAAAGTGGGTTAGATGGGAGAAAGGTTTGTATATAAAGGCCGCGATAAAATGGCTCAAGCAAAAGTACAAGGCTACACCCCGTTTATTCCCGCACTGGCAATTGGTACATCCATAATGTAGCAATACATTTGTGATTTAAACAGGAAGAGCCGTATGAAGGAAGACCTTCACGTACGGTTCTGTGAGAACATGAGGGTGAAACTCCTTTGTGTGACTCGACTACAAGCAAAGCAAACGAAACTGCTCATCTATGCCAGAAAATTATTTATATTTGGTTGTCAAATGCACGGGGTGCTATAAATTAATTATAGCTGAGATGATACCCGAAACCTGATTTGGATAATGCCAACGGAGGGATGCAGTAAAATTTATTACATTTTTTACTCCACTTTTTTGGCATTGCCAATGAGTGGATTTTTTATTACAAAAATTAATAAATGGAAATACAAAAACAAGGCTACGAGTTAATTCCCAAAAATTTTGAGAACTGGCAAAACAGGAAAGAATGGTTTTTTAACAGAGAACATACAGACACCTACGAGCAATGGTATGAAGGCAGGTACAAGCGTGCAGAAGTGTGGCAAAAAAAAGTAATGGAGCAACTTGTTTCAAAAGACAAGAGGGTGAAAACCTTATTAGAGTTTGGATGTGGTACAACAAGATTTACAAGGTGGTGGAAAGAAATTGGCATTGAAGCAACAGGTGGCGATATTTCACCGTTAATGTTGTCGCAGGCAATAACTTTATTTGATGGAGATTTGGTAATGGCTGATTCTCACTTTATGCCTTTTAAAAATCATACGTTCGATTCATTAGCTTTCATTACAACTTTTGAATATTACAAAGATCCCGTAAAAGTTATTCAAGAAGCTGCAAGGGTGGCCAAATATGGAATTGCTATGGGCATGATGAATAGAAATTCGCCTAAAGTAGTTAGAAGAAGAGTGCAACAAATGTTTGGCAAAAATCCATTTTATGTTACTGCAACTTTTTATACTCCCAAAAAATTAATAGCCATTATTGATGAGGCATTGAAAGGTAGAAATTATAGTATTGAATGGACTTGCACGGGACTTCCTAAGTGGTTTCCTGTGCAGCAATGGAACCTGCCATTTGGGGATTTTTTTGGTTTATATATCAAATTGAATGATGCGCACTAATGAGTAAAGAATTAGGCAAAATAAACGTAAATGATTTTGAAAATATTATTTTCAATAATTGTGGCTATAATAGAAGCGAAGTATCTGTTGGCCCGCAGTTTGGTGTAGATGTTTCGGTTATTGATTTACCCAATGGTTTAGCTATTGCTGCTACCAGCGACCCGCTTTCTCTAATTCCTTCACTGGGGTTACAAGAGTCTGCTTGGCTATCGGTGCAATTAATGGCAAATGATATGGCTACAACAGGCTTTGCACCAATGTATGCTCAGTTTGTTTTAAATCTTCCGGAAACATTTTCCACTTTAGAATTTAATCAATATTGGCAGCACATTCATTCGTTTGCAAAAGAAATTGGAGTGGCTATTACTGGTGGCCACACCGGGTTTATTGAAAGGCAAAATTCAACTATTGCAGGTGGTGGTACATTCTTTACAATCGCACCTAAAAATGAAATATTAGTTTCAAAAAAGGCAATCGTGGGCAATAGCATTTTAGTTACTAAACAATGTGCAATGTCATGCACTGCTATTCTTTCAATGTGCTTTCCTGAAACAATAAAAAATAAGTTGGGTAAAGAAGTGTATGATGAAGCCTGTAGTTTTTTTTATAAAACAACATCATTAAAAGATGCCTTATCTGCTACTGCAAATAACAGAAATGAAATAACTGCAATGCACGATGTAACAGAAGGAGGTGTGTTAGGTGCAATTTATGAAATGGCAACTGCTTCAGGCAATGGAGTGATTATTTATAATGATAAATTACCTGTTGGCAACATACAAAAAGAAGTATGTAATCTTTTTTCTATTGACCCACGACGTTCCATTGGTGCAGGTTCTATGATTATTGCTTGCAAAAAAGGTAGTGAAGAGAATGTAATTGAAAGATTGAAAAAAGAAAATATAGACTGTACTGTTGTTGGTAAAATGGTGAGCAAAGAAGATGGAATAAAAATTACAGATGGTGATAAAATTGAAGAGTTAACATATTTAAAAGAAGATCCCTATTGGGCTGCATTTTTTAACGCTTACAAACTAGGATGGAAATAAATAGCAACATAAAACAAATAAATGGAGGTGTTTATCTTGTTGTCAATCCTGCTGATAATGAAGAAATAGTTTTTAGTAAATTAAAAAGAATTGTAGAAGCTGAAATTGCTGCTGTTCAAATTTGGGATAATTTTTCTGGTAAAACCAATCAAGTAAGTTTTATTGATAAGGTATGTATAATTTGTCATCAAAAAGGAATACCCGTTTTAATTAATAATCAATGGCAATTATTAAATTTATCAAAGGCTGATGGTGTTCATTTTGATGAACACCCTGAGGATATTGATGTAGTTAGAAAAATAGTTAATAGAAAATGCATAATGGGCATTACTGTTAATAATGATTTATCGTTAGTTCAATGGGCAAATGATAATAGTTTTGACTATATTTCATTCTGTTCTATTTTTCCTTCAACAACAAGTAATAGTTGCCAACTGGTTAAATTTGAAACCATTACAAAAGCAAGAACAATAACACAAATGCCTATTTTTTTGGCTGGAGGCATTCAACCAGAAAATATATATCAACTTAACAATTTGGACTATGATGGTGTAGCTGTAGTTTCTGGAATAATGAGTGCTGACGATCCTTTTGAAAAAGCAAATAAATATTTAAACGAATTAAAAATAAATAATGAAATTATCAACTATTAATAAATTGTGTTGCCCACAAGACAAAGCAGATTTAACATTGACAGTTATTACAAGGGATACTGATGAAAATGTTTTAGAAGGATATTTTAATTGTAAAACTTGTAATAGAGTTTATTCCATTGTGAAAGGCGTTCCAATCATGAGTCCAGATGAATATAGAGAGTTTAAATTAGAACAACCACTATTAGAAAAATGGACTGGCAAAAGTGTAGAGAATTTTAAACTACTGACAAAATAAATTACCGAAAGGCTCAGTATGCTCTGCTTGTAACATTGGGCTTTGTGCAAGTGGGGCTTGACGGAAGTACAATAAACATTTTGCAAATCCAAGCTGTGGTTCAGGCAGGACAAAAATCACTGAACTTTAGTTTTTAAATTCAACAATATATTTTCAATCAGCGGCGATTGTGGGCAGAACGAATTCTATTTCCCCACCTGCACAAAGCCCTGCTCGTTATGGGCAACCATTGTTGAAAGTCATCAGTTCGTAGATCAACTGATGAACAGAAAGCATTACAAAGCAACTGGAAGAAAGAAAATTGTCACAAATAAAATTAAACTTTCATCACGACGGAAGAAGCATTACACCTAATGTCTTGACCTAAAATAGGTTGACGGTTGGTCTCGTACGGGTTTTGGTTTACAGTTGAACTTGATAGCGAATGGCACAGACTTCATAACCAAGGTGACAAAGACGAAATCAAAAATAAAATTTTAAAAGCTGCAAGGTTGACACTTTACCGAATTGAGCACATGAATAAGTATAAGACTATCGAAGAATTTCAACAAGTAATTATCGACACGGCAAAAAACTGCCGCTAACCAATAAGACTTCGTCGGGTGCGTAGCACCAATGATGAAGTTAATGTTGTACTGAACCGCACGTAGTAATTTTGATGTATGGGTATTTCGATTTCGCTTTTTAGGTGAGGCGTTCTACTGGGCCATGAAGGCTGCAAATAATCCAGAATGGATGAAAGACTTTTTTCACTTTCGTTCCTCTTTAATTTTTTCTATCTTTACCTTATGGAACAAACAATAGAAATCAAAAGGTTAGAGAATTTGCATAAATACGGAATTCTCGATACTCCATCAGATGGAGACTTTGATGAAATCACATCATTAGCTGCGAAAATCTTTAACGTTCCTGTTGCAATTATCACCCTAGTAGATACTGATAGAATTTGGTTTAAATCTTCATATGGACCCTGGTTTATGCAGTTCGGCAATAATGTCAGACGAAATTTATATTGTTGAAAATGCGAGAGTTGATCCACGCACACTTGCTAACCCCTTAGTTGCGGGAGTAATGGGATTACAATTTTACGCAGCCGCGCCATTAAAATCATTAGGTGGACATAATTTAGGTACTTTCTGTATAATTGATAAAACTCCAAGAAGATTAGATGCTAGAGAAACATCAATGCTAAGGCAACTATCAAGAATTGTAATGGACCAGTTTGAGTTAAAACTTCAATCAAGGTTAATGATAAAAGAAGTACAAAAGAATATCTCTGAACAATAAAGCCTCTGCTAACATTGCATTTGCAAGATTCCGGCACGTTAAGCAATAAGCTGAAGCTCAGCTTGAGTTTATGTTCCATCTGACCATGAGTAATGTAGCCTCAACTTGTTATCTTTAACAGGGGATTTTTCAATTAAAATTAGTTTCAGGCAGACGAATACAAATTCGCTGCAATCACTAATGCGAACCCGTTGTGCGTAAGCTTTGCCTTCGCTAAAATTACAAGCATGAATAAAATACCTTTTATTTTAATGATAACAGTCGCGATTGCTACAACTTCCTTCGCTCAAAGACAAAATAAAAAATTTGAAATTGTAGGAAAGCTATCAGGTTTCGTAGACAGTACATTAATTTATTTAGATGACATGGACTCTACTCTTATAATTAATAATCAATTTCATTTTACCGGTTCTATAAAAGAAAATGTAAAGTATGTTTTGCTCAGGACAAGCAATTTTATCAACTATATGTTTTTTTGGCTTGAAAACTCAACGATTACATTCAAAGCAGAAAAAGGAAAATTAAAAGAGGCAATTATTATTGGCTCAAAAACGCAAAATGAGCAAAACAAATTAAGTGATGCTATTAAAACTACCGGTAATGAAAAGGAACAAAGCATCTGGTTTATTCGTAATCATCCTAATTCAATAATAAGCGCTAATGTTTTAAGTGTTTATGCTTCTACATGGGGCAAAGATTCTTCGGCAATCTTGTATCGTAACCTCTCTGATAAAATTAAAAACACTACTTATGGTAAAAACATTTTAGAATTTATCACGCTAAATAAAAGCGTAAAGGTTGGTGACAAGTATGTTGATTTTACAGAACTTAATACTGAAGGAAGAAGTATTAGTTTATCTGATTTTAACGGAAAAGTTGTGCTACTTGAATTCTGGGGATCGTGGTGTGGGCCATGTAGAGAAAGCAATCCGGAATTAGTTAAGATTTACAATGAATTTAAAGTTGTCGGCTTTGACATATTAGGTGTAGCATCTGATGATAAAAGGGAAGCGTGGATAGAAGCGGTAAACAAAGATAGCCTTACATGGCAAAATGTAAGCGACCTTAAAGGAGATAAAAATAAAGCTGCACTTATCTATGGTGTATCTTACTATCCGGCAAATTTTTTGATTAACCGAAGCGGAATAATCATCGCAAGAGATTTAAGAGGAGACGCATTGAGAAATAAGCTTCGTGAAATAATAAAATGATCAGCCTAGTGTCTTTTGGATTTTAATTAGCTTTTGTATTAAGGTTAAACTGGCGTTTTTAAAATTTCCTACCATCGCCCAGCCTTAACCGTAGATAGTCGTTGTAAAGAACATTACATAAATTAGTGCCCACATAAAAATGAAACTGGAAGTTGCTAGAAAGCTACAATAAATATATAAAAACCATGACTGACAGTATTGCTTTAAAAAGCGGCTATTCGGAAGTGAATGGACTTAAAATGTATTATGAAATTTACGGACATGGTCAACCATTATTGTTAATACATGGTGGCGGTTCAACAATACAAACTTCGTTTGGAAGAATTATTCCTCAACTTGCTAAACACAGACAAATTATTGCTGTTGAATTACAAGCTCACGGACGAACAAATGACAGGAACACAGACTTGACTTTTGAACAGGATGCAGACGATGTTGCAAAACTTTTAAAAAACCTTGAAATAACCAAAGCAGACTTTTTGGGTTTTAGTAACGGTGGACACACGACAATAGAAATTGCTATCCGCCACCCTGACCTGGTTAACAAAATAATTCTATGTTCAACATTCTATAAACGAAGTGGAGTTTTCCCCCAATTTTGGGAAGGGTTTAACGGCAAAGTACAATTCAGCAATATGCCGCAGGCTTATAAGGACGAGTTTTTAAAAATAAACAACAACCCTTCAGCATTAATGAACATGTTTAATAAAGATGTTCATCGCATGCTGGTTTTTAAAGATTGGAGTGACGAGCAGATTAAATTAATAAAAGCACCGGCATTAGTTATTAATGGTGACGCAGACGTTGGTAGTCCGGAACATGCAGTTGAAATGTATCGCATAATGCCAAATTGCGAACTAGCAATTATTCCGGGTGGACACGGTAAATACATTGGAGAAATCACAACATTGAGTAACGATAGTAGAGATACTAACTTTATTGTGCCTATAATTGAGGAATTTCTTGACAAGGTGGTACAGCCTAGCGTTATATCAATTATAAACTGACTGTTAATTTTTGCTATCAGCCGTCAACTATCAGGTATCAGGAGGAAACTTAATACACATTGATCTGCTGACTGCGGATAGCTGACTGAATAAACCGCCAAAATGGTTTTGAGTTATGTTAGCAATGAAAATTATAACACACATCAACCATCAATAAAACCCAATAATGCGACCAAACATTGTAATCCTATTTATTGCATTCCTCTTTTTACCCGTTCTTGTTTTTTCACAAGTGAAACTTGAAAGAATCAGTTTACTTAACAATAAAGCATCCATACTTGCTCCAAAGGAGCTTTCAAAAATGACAAACGAAATGTGGACTTTAAAATATCAAAAACGGGTACGGCCTATTCTTGTTTTGACAGATGCAAACGGAGAAGTAAATCTAATAGCTGATATTACACAGCAATCTGTATCTGAAGACCAATTGGTCTCTTTTAAAGACTTTCAACTCGCCCAATTAAAAAAAGGTAAGCCGGATTTAAAAATTTTGCAGGATGGAGTCAGAACAATTAACAGTAAAAAAGTAGGGTATTTTAAATTTTTATCTAAAGCTATTGATCAAAAAGTTTTCAATTATTACTTTTTTACAATCGTTGATGGAAAGATTTTATTTTTCACTTTTAACTGCATGGAAAAATTGCAAACTACCTGGGAAAAAACTGCTGATCAAATTGTAGGTTCATTAAAAATAAAATAGAATGACTGCAATCCATCCTGTCTGCAATAAATATAAACAGGATAAAAATGGATCTTTAAAAAATCCTAACAGGATAAAAGCTATATTTATTAGAGTAATTAACTATGAAGCGATCATCATTTCTTCTTATTGCTGCGATCCTGTCTTTTGTGTTTGGTGCAATGATGTTTTTTATCCCTGCATTAGCTGCAAAATTGTTAGGCATAGCCGCCACGCCGGAAACCGCATCTGTTCTGCGTGGTATGGGGGGATTGATTATTGGAAGCGGCACTATTAATTTTCTGGTACATAATTTCACTGACATCCCTACACTGAAAGCTGTTTTACTCACAAACATTATTACCCATTTGTTAGGATTGATAGCAGACATTTGGGGAATACTTGATGGTGTTCTTACGGTAAGCCACATGTTACCTGTTGAATTAACGCATATTTTTGTGGGTGCGGGCTCGTTGATCTGTTTGCTAAGGTTGAAGAAAGCATCTGAAATATAAAGGCTAAAATAGATACGCTACCTGATTAACAGGTAATACTATGTTTGGAGTATATAGCAACGAAAATTAAATAAGTAAACAATATAAATGATGCAAAAGATTTCTCTGACAATAATAACAATGCTTTCTTTTTTTTCTTCCTACAGTCAGCTTGTAAGTGATTCCATTTTGATTGAAGGGCATTACAGATCCTTTCATTTTAATAAGCCGCAGGCATCTGTTTCGGGAGCATCTTTGATATTCATCCTTCACGGGTCTGGCGGCGACGGAACAGGAATCATGAAATCGGCTGAAAAACTGGAGGTGAAATCACACAATGAAAATATTTTATTAGTATATCCTGATGGATATAAAAAATTCTGGAATGAATGTCGCAAAGCAGCTACCTCTGCTGCTAATATTGAAAACATAAATGATAATGCTTTCTTTAATAAAATGATTGAATATTTCACAAGAGGTTATCGTATAAATTCAAAGCATGTGTTTGCAATAGGAACATCCGGTGGGGGACACATGGCTTATAAACTTGCTTTAACAATGCCGCAAAAATTTAAAGCCATAACAGCTATCATTGCAAACCTGCCTGAGGTAAGTAATTTGGATTGCCCTGAGTCAAAAGTTCCGATTTCGGTAATGATCATCAACGGAACAAGTGACTCTACAAATCCATATAACGGCGGAGCGGTAAAGATACCAGGAACAACTTTCGGAAATGTCCGGTCCACTGAACAGACTTTTAAATACTGGGCCAGCCTGGATGGTTATACAGGTGAGCCGGTAAAGGAAAACCTGCCGGATACAGATCCTACTGATGGAAAAACTATAGAACGCTATTCATTCAAGGCAACTAAAAAGCCCGCTGTAATTCTACTGAAAGTAATTGGCGGCAAGCATGATTATCCAAATGATATCAATGTGTATCTGGAAGCATGGGACTTTTTTAAGGAGGAACTTAAGAAATAAATTTATAGTGTGCTGTATAACATAACTCTTTAAACATTTGTATAAGGTTCATCATACATATGCTGAGGAATGGTGCCGATCATCAAATTAATAGTTTTCAGAGTGATTTAAGATGGTAACACCGTCAATAAGGTGTTATAGTTAATTTTTACCATGCACACAGAAAAACAAAAGATGCTCAACGGTCAGTTGTATAATGCCTCCGATCCTGAATTAATACTTGAAAGACAAAAAGCCCGTCTGTTATGTAAGCGGTTCAATGATTCCAGGGATGATCAGCCGGATCTGAGGAAGCAGTTATTAAAAGACTTACTATCGTTTCAAGGAGAAAATTTATGGATAGAGCCGCCTTTTTACTGTGATTATGGCAGTAATATAATCATTGGTCATAGAGTATATTTTAATTTCAATTGCACTATTCTGGATGTGATGAAAGTTTCTATCGGAGATAATGTGCTCTTTGGTCCATCGGTTCAGATTTATACAGCTATGCATCCGATGGATTGGAAGGAAAGAGGCACTGGACTAGAATTTGCAAAGCTTGTAACGATTGGTTCAGATATATGGATCGGAGGAGGAGTGATCATTTGTCCTGGTGTAGCCATTGGTAACCGATCGGTAATAGGAGCGGGTAGTATAGTAACAAGAAATATTCCTGATGATGTTTTTGCAGCGGGAAACCCTTGTAAGGTTATTAAGGCTTTGAATTAACATCCTTCATGCTATGTTAAACTTAAATTATCTATTTTGTTATCAGCCGTCAGCAGATCAATGTGTAATTAGTTTCCTCCTGATAGCTGATAGGTAACGGCTGATAGTAAAAGAAGCAATTTAAGTTTAACATAAAAAAGGCTTCAATTGTAATAAATTTAAATTTTTATGAAGAAACAAATACAAATTTTTCTGGTAGGTTTTATATTCCTATTCAATATTGTTGCCGCACAAAGCACTAAAAAATTAAAATCAATCCTCGATAATGTAAGTCCGGATGCGATAAAAGGAAATATGAGTTTTCTTGCAGATGATTTACTGGAGGGCCGTCAACCGGGTACCAGGGGATTTTTATTAGCATCTAAATTTGTAGAAACGCAATTCATTGCATCAGGATTGAAACCCGCTATTAATGGTTCTTCATATATTCAAAAAGTACCTCTGCAAAAATCCTTGATCGATGAAAATGAAAGCAGTTTTACAATTATTACCGATGATAAGGAAGAGAAGCTTACTTATGGAAAAGAGTTTATTATAAGTCCATATTTTGGTGCAGAAAAATTGAACATAAAAGCACCATTGGCTTTTGTTGGCTTTGGCATTACTGCACCGGAGTTCAATTATGATGATTACCAGGATATTGATGTTAAAGGTAAAATTGTGGTGTATATAAATGAAGCTCCGAAAACATTTCCAACCAGCGAGCGTGCTTACTATACAACGGCTGATGCAAAATATAGTGAAGCTATTAAACGGGGTGCAGTAGGTGTTATTAGTTTCAGTTTGCCTTCCAACAAAAGAAGCACCTGGGAGGCGTCGGTAAAAAGATCTAAGCAGGGTTCTTTTAAATGGATCAACAATCAATCGGTTGCGGCTAATAGTTATCCAGCGTTAAAAGCAGTCGCTACTTTTAATAATGCGTATGTTGAAAAACTTTTTGTAGCAACCCCAACCGGGATACAAAAAATTTATGAATTAGCTGAACAAGGAAATTCATTGTCGTTCCCGCTAAATATTTCTGCAAACATTGTGGTTAAAACAAATTCCGGATCTGTGGAGAGCTCAAATGTAGCAGGTATCATAGAAGGCAGTGATCCAACATTAAAGAATGAGTATGTAGTATATTCCGCTCATCTTGATCATTTCGGAATTGGTGTACCTGTAGAAAATGATTCTATTTACAATGGCGCACACGATGATGCTTCGGGCGTATCCATTCTTTTAGAAATAGTGAAAGCTTATCGTTCCCTTTCTATCCCTCCAAAAAGATCAGTAATTTTTGCAGTAGTAACCGGTGAAGAATCAGGATTGCTCGGGTCGGATTATTTTGTAAATAACCAGCCTGTAACCGGAAAGATCGTCGCTAATCTGGCGATCGACATGCCGTTTTTCTTTCACCCGGTTTTAGACATTGTGCCTTACGGGGCAGATCATTCAAGTCTTGGTAAGCAAACAGAAAAAGCAGCAAAAATATTAGGCTTGAAAATAAGTCCGGATCCGTTTCCTGACCAGGTGGTATTCATACGCAGCGATCATTACAGTTTTATTAAGAAAGGGATACCTGCCTTATTTATTAAAAGTGGTTTTATGACTGTTGCTTCAGACACTGCAGACAGGGCTAAGTCTGATGTTGGTTGGCGCAGCACCATTTATCATACCCCTAAGGATGATATGAATCAGCCTTTTGATTTCAAAGCCGCCACCACTCATGTTAAAGTGAATTTTTTAATCGGCTACCTGGTTGGTAATGAATCCAGTGCTCCTGTTTGGAACAAGGATGATTTTTTTGGAAAGAAATTTAGGAAGGATCCTCTTGGGGTTTAATTATAAACATCATGAAAAAATTAAAATAACAAAAGGGTTATAATTTTTTTTGCCAGGTACCCGGATTGTATAATGAATAATGGCGGATTATCTTTATAGTCGTATAAATAATATTTATGTTACAGAAAGGCAACATAATTTTACGGCCTCCAGTTGAAAAAGATAAAGACATCTTAGCAACGCTTGCTAACAATAAAAATGTTTCATCTTGCCTAAGAGATTATTTTCCCTTTCCATACAATATAAGTGATGCGGAAATTTTTATCAATCTAACAAAATTGCAAAAGCCTGTAACTACTTTTGCAATTGAATTTGATGGAAAGTTTTGCGGTATTATCGGCCTGGTTACACAAAATGATGTTTACAGGAAGTCGGCTGAAATTGGATACTGGCTTGGAGAACCTTACTGGAACAAAGGAATTATAACAATAGCAGTTAAACTCATAACCGGTTACGGCCTTAATCAATTAGACTTAATAAGAATCTTTGCGGGTGTGTTCGAAAATAATATCGGCTCTATGCGAGCGCTTGAAAGAAATGGATATTTAAAAGAAGGGATTTTAAAGAAAGCGATTTTTAAGAATGATCAAGTTTGGGACGAACATAGATATGCAATAACAACATAATGTCTTTATATAAATTGTTTCTTTACCAATCAATAAATATATCCGGCACCTTGTCTACTATTAAATTACATTTGTTATATAGATATTTTAATTAATGCATTGTTATGGCTTACAATGAAAAAATAACTAACCGGGTAAGGGCAGCGCTTGCGCATATAACCAATGTAGAAGAAAAGAAAATGTTTGGTGGTATCGCATTTATGGTTGATGAAAAATTGTGTATCACTGTAGGCGATGATGAAATTATGTGCCGTATAGATCCCGCAATGAATGATATGGTACTTACAAAAAAAGGTTGCCGCCAGGTGATAATGAAAGGGCATGAATATAAGGGTTATGTGTATGTGAACGAAGAGGCCATGAAAACCCAAAAAGATTTTAATTATTGGATTGGTATTTCGCTTGATTTTAATAAAACAGCAAAATCATCTAAAAAGAAAAAAAATAGTTAACAGCGGTTCTTGTATATTTACTGCGGAAGAGATAACATAGTACATGGTAATTTCTCATTGTAGAATAATCAAATACAGTTTACCCACTTTCTCAATGATACGATATATGGGCGATCAGGCGGCCTTATAACCTAAGTAGAATAAAAAAAGCAGGCATATTAACTTATATTCCTTACCTTTAAAACAATCTAACCATATAATCGTCATATCCATTTCGAAATTCTGAATATCCTTTTATTGTTTTTATAAATATATTATTAAATATACAGAATTTGATGGATTTGTTCAGAACGGTTAAATCTCATTACAAATTATTTGGCTCGGTTGGCATTACATTTCTTTACCAAAAAAGGAAAAAGAATTCACTCATCAATATTAAAGTTCCGGGTTTCCGGCAACCAATTTTTCTTCGTAATTCTACCGAAGATATACCTATGTTTTATTTGATTTTCCAGGCTAAAGATTATGATTTTGATTGTGATTTTAAACCGAAAGTCATATTGGATTGCGGAGCTCATATTGGTCTGGCTGCAGTATTTTTTGCCAATAAGTTCCCAGACGCGAAGATATTTTGTGTTGAACCGGAAAAATCAAATTACGAACTGCTGGTAAAAAACACTGGCAGCTACCCAAATATTAAATGTATACATTCCGGTGTCTGGAGTAAAACAACGAATTTAAAAATAATAGATGCAGGATTAGGAAACTGGGGCTTCATAACGGAAGAAACAGATTATCCGGATAACGATACCATACCAGCCATATCAATCGATGAAATTATGAGCAGGTACAACCTGAGCCAGATAGATATTTGCAAGATTAATGTTGAAGGAACTGAAAAAGAATTGTTTGGTAATAATTATGAGAATTGGGTACCCAAAACAAAACTCATTTTAATAGAGCTTCACGACCGCATTAAAGAAGGTTGTTCAAAGTCATTTTTCAAAGCATTGATGAATTACAAATTTTCTTTATCAAATAGGGGACCTTACCTGTTAACATGCATATTATCCACAGAGGCTGAGCCATTTAATAGGATTATCTCAGCAGAGGAAAAACAAAATATTAAATATTTGGTATAAGAAAATCCTCCACGGGGGGGAAGTTTATACGACTTTTTGACACATTTTTTGAACCACAGAGTCCTTCATGAATTTAGGAAATTCAAACATCAGCAAGAGATAACTTATTAAGTCGCACTGCACATTAGTTATTTTTGAACCACTGAGACACCAAGGCACAAAGGAACACAAAAATCTTGTTCATTTGTTTTACTTTTCAAAAAAA